>Ga0114970_10000255_pt1 | contig 38228 bp, 34 predicted proteins | sample M_140205_XF_Meta_FD_87030 | JGI IMG/M metagenome (GOLD analysis project Ga0114970, IMG submission 87030) | Freshwater microbial communities from Lake Montjoie, Canada to study carbon cycling - M_140205_XF_MetaG | ecosystem: Environmental > Aquatic > Freshwater > Lake | place: Lake Montjoie... | reverse complement strand
GGTGGATTGTCTGAAAGACCTAATGATAAAATTGAAAAAATTTATTGGCGTGATTTTATTTGGTTATTATGGGAAATTGTTATACATGAGGCAAATTTAAAAAATAATAATATTATAGTAGAAATTGTAAATAAGAGTTATCGATTCTTTGTTTATTATCATAACAAAAAAAATAAATTTAAAAAAATCTATTTTTTAATCTATAGTATTTTAATATTAATACATCCGGTTGATTTTACAATTAACATGTATGGCAGTTTTGAAAATTATGGTAAAATTATATTAGCAACAGCAAATGTCAATAGTTTATATAGTTATATACAGATGACAAAAAGTGAAATTCGATTGAATAAATAGTATACAAATGTAAATATATTTTTATACTATTTTTAAATAAATAAATAAATTAATCCAATATGACGATTTCTAACTATGCAATATATAATTAATAGTTAATTTACCGTTTATTAAAATTAAAATTATCATTATTTATTTTTATATTATTACCAATAAGTTGTTTTAAATCTATTTGCAAATAATTAGGCACACCTTTGCCTAATTGAATATTTTGGGATTCTTCTTTTGATTTATTTTTTGATTTATTTTTTGATTTACGAGTTGTATCTTTTTTTGAGCCTTTATACTTTTTTGAATTTTTGCGTTTACTTTTTTTACGACTATTGCTTATCTTAATTTCATAATCACGAAATGATTTTGTAATTAGCTCAGCTTCTTTTTTATTTTTTAAGCCTGTGCTTTTTAAATAATTATTTGTTCTATTTTGCTTTTTATTATCACTACCTCCCTTCGATATATCTAACACACTATTTGTTTTTTTATTAACATATGACTTTATGAGTTGCTCTTTATTATGCAAAACAGCTGGTTTAGTGGCAACATTTGTGTCTGATTTAAATTTTTTAGTAATTGGTAATTTACTATTATTTGGAATATTTTTTTGTATATTATTTGCTGAAATATGCATTTTTGTATTATTAATTTTAGTCTTCTCTATATTATAGCTTACTATAGGCGATTTCACTTTTTGTGACACAATTTGTTTATCCATATTGTTATTTATTAGATTTTCAATAAATTCTGATTTTAATTTACTATCTATTAATTTTTCAACAGTTGATTTTACATTATTACGTGATCTTTTACGACTATTCGTTTTTTTTTGAATTTCACCACCTAATGACATAACTATATCGGAAATAGCAACTGGTTCTACTTTTGAAATTTTTATAGGAACATCTATAACTTTTTTTTCAATTTCACTAAATACATTTTTAGTAATTTGTGCTGCATTAACCTTTTGATTTACAGAACCACCAGCGCTTTCAGCCAATAATTTACTCTGATCTTTCACCATTTGTTCTATAGATACTTTAGGTGGATCGTTTTTCTTTTTAGGTATATAATTCATTACTACATCATGTATTAAATTCTTTTCTTTTTTAACGACCATAGATATGTATTATATATATTATATATATTATATCTAAAAAAATTGATTTTCATTTAAAAATATATAAATAATTAAATAAATAAATCATCAAAAAAATCTGTGTATTCTTGTATATTTAAATGGCGGCATCAAATAAAAGTAAAGACCTTTACTCATTATTGAATCAATTTAAGCTACCAAAAGATAGTCATGAAATTTATACCCATACAAAAATTAAAGGAGGAAAATACAAAGTCCCAGATGAGAATTTAGACGAGCTCTCCAATCTTTTGCACGAAGATATATTTGTTAATAAAAATGAGTTTAATGACACTCTTACTGAAGCAAATAGTCTGATTACTCAAATCAAAATTGATTTGGATTTCAAATATGTCACGGAGGATGATGCTATTAGACGAATATATCGCTTTGATGACATTGAAAAGGTTGCATCTATCTATATGAAGTATATTGATAAATATCTTATAGCTCCTAAAGATAGTCGAATTGCTTTTATTATGGAAAAAAGCCATGCAGGTGTTTGGGATAATAAACGGGACCCTAAAACATCTAAATTAATTATAAAAGATGGAATTCATATAATGTTTCCATTTATTACGACATACTATAAAATCGCACATAGAATCCGTGAAGAAGTTCTTACGGAGTTAGAGGAAGTGTTTAAAAGCTATGACTTCTATAATAATCTTAATGATATTTTAGATAGCTCTGTAGTTCATAAGAATAACTGGTTTCTTTATGGTTGTAAAAAGGCTGGTTCACCACCATACCTTGTATCTACCGTTTTAAAATTTAGTAATGACTTAACAGCTACATATATGCCGCTTTCAACATATACGAATATGGACTATATCAGGATGTTCTCTATTCTTAATAAGGATAAAACAGAAGCTTGGCGTATGGCTATAAGAGATGCCTATAAATCATTACTCGACCCAGAAAATCTTATTATTAAAAGTGATTATTTAAAGCATAAACAAGAATCATTAAAGCGTAAGAAAAAAACTATTCAAAAATCAAAAGAGGAGCTTGACATGATATGCAAGATAGTTGACATACTTTCAATATTCAGAGCGGAAGAACGCAAACCTTGGGTTGAATTAGGTTGGTGTCTATTTAATATTCATAATGCCGATGATACACTTCTAAAAAAATGGATTGAATTTTCAAAAAAAGACCCCAAATATACAGATACAGCAGAAGAGTCATGCCGTGAGGTATGGTCATCATCCCGTGAAGATAATTTAGGTATGGGCACTCTTATTATGTGGGCTCGTATTGATAATAGTGAAGAATATAATAAGTTAGTTGAAAATGATTTTGGAACTAAACTGCGGAATTATGTTCAACGAAATAAATTAGAGCAAAATGATATCGCAAAGTTGATGCATTCACTCTTCAAACATGATTATGTGTGTGTATGCAAAAATAAGAGTAAATATGTATGGTATAAATTTGAGAAACATCGTTGGAGTGAGCTCGGAAGTCATTCTGAAATGCGATTAAAACTAAGTGATGTATTAGCTACTAAATTTTCAGTTCTTGGTGAATTATATCTATCTGAATATAATAAGTTGGGTAGCGGAGCGGATAATTCCAGTCAGTTACAAGATTTCTCTACGCGAGCTGTTAATATTAGTAAAAAACTTAGACAAACTGGGTTTAAAAACAGTGTAATTACTGAATGTCAAGATGAATTTATTAATGAAGCAAAAGATTTTATTGAAAAGATGGATGAAAACCCTAATCTTATCGGTTGTAATAATGGTGTATATGACCTTCGTCGTCTTGAATTTCGTGATGGTCGTCCTGATGACTATATTACTTTATCAACTAAGATTGATTATGACCAAAATTATAGTTGGGAGGACCCTAAAATTAAAGAGATTATGTTATTTATCAGTCAAGTATTGCCAATAACAGCTGTTCGTGAATATATATTGAAAGTTCTTGCTACTACGCTCGATGGCTCGACTAAACAAGAAAAGTTTTATATATTCTCGGGATGTGGTGGTAATGGTAAATCAAAATTGATTGAATTATTAGATTTAACTCTAGGTGATTATAGCAAAGGTGTATCGGTTGCCCTTCTAACAAAGAAACGTGCTGATAGTAATGCGGCAAATCCTGAATTATTTGTTACTAAGGGACGACGATTGGTTAAATTTCAAGAGGCAGAAGAAAATTCAAAAATAAATGTTGGATTAATGAAAGAACTTAGTGGTGGAGATAAGATTACTGCGCGTGGTCTTTTTCAAGATCCAATTGAGTTTAAGCCGCAATTTAAACCTATATTCATTTGTAATGATGACCCAGAATTACCTCCAAATGATGAAGGCACTTGGCGCCGTGTAAGAAGAATAGAATTTATATCTCGTTTTGTTGATAAAGCGTATCCAGATATTAAAAAGTATGAATTCCCTATTGATTTTGAATTAAGTGAAAAAATCAAAAATTGGCCAGAAGCATTTTTATGGATATTAATTGAATATTACAAAAAATATCGTGAAGAGGGTGGTATTAAAGAGCCGAATGAAGTTTTAGAATATACAAACATATATAGACGCGCTAATGATATGTTTCTTGAATTCTTTAATGAATGTGTTACACAGGAAACAAATGGGTTTTTAACATTAAGTGATGTATTTCGCGAATATAAAGCTTGGTTTAAAGAAAATCAACAAGGGACTGGTCTAAAGCCTAAGCGTAAAGAAGACTTACGGTCATATCTTGTTAAAAATCTAGGCAAAGAATATGATACCGCACAATCAATACATAAAGTTGCAAATGATAAATTGCGTGGAACTTGTTGGTTAGGTTATAAACTTAATGATTATTATACAAATCCAGTGCATAAACCCAATAAAAATGTAGTAAATCTTATCGAAGATGATGAGGATGAATTAGATGAAAAAATATAGATAAATTACTATTCTTAAAATGAAATAATATATGCATTTTTCTTTTTAAGAATATTATAGTCATATTGTATAAACACCTCTTTTATAATTATTGCCAATATGTAACAATTTTTTTTTCGATTTCAACTATGACGGTTTTTGATTATATTTATAAAATTGTTGCTATATCTTCGCCTATTTTCAATGGTGATGATAGATTAAATGGGTAGCGCTTTTCAAATTGATCTTCCCAATAAAGATTCTTTGTATCGCTTCCTAATTTGAATATTTTGTCACGGACTCTATATGTTTTTAATGGACTTGGTAGTTCTTCAATATTTTCTAAATATTGGGAAAAATTGCGGTCTCCATAGTCTGAAACTCTAAAAGTGGGAAGTCCATCATGTCTTAATGTAAAAATTTCTGGATATCCTTGAAATGGGCCACTAAAATTCATATACCAACCATTTGGTGTTGCTTTGGCTGAAGTTACATATGTATGCATCGGGTCTGGTTTACTCTCCTCATCACATTTTTTATGACACTCTTGAACTTTGGCATTATGTCTCCGCAACAAATCACCAAATCTACTCCCCCCATTAATCCTTCTAGAAACTCTATTCCGTCGCGTATTTTTAACGCGTTTGGACCTAATATTCATACTCATTGATATATATATATTACAACAAATATAATATTATAAAAAATAATATTATATTTATACCATATTTCTTTACTATTTATAGTTAACATCTCTATTGCCAATATGTAACAATTTTTTTTTCAATTTCCTCCATGTTTGCACCTATAAACCTATCAATGAGCTGTCCATGTTTAAAATATAGTATAGTTGGTAAACTTTTGATTTCATATTTAGCTGAAATATCGTCACACTCATCTACATCTAATTTCAATACTAATATTCCATTATTATTATTTTTATATTTATCTGATAAAAGGGATATTGCCGGTGCGATTTTTTTACATGGCCCACACCATTCAGCATAGCAATCAACTACAATTAACCTATTTTCTGATTCAACTAACTGCTGAAGACTTAATAATGTAATGGGTAATTTTGATGACATCTATTATATTTAATTATAATAAATTATATTTTTAAATTATAATTTAAATCAAATATACACATATATGGATATTGATAACTTAAACAATATTAATTCATTAACTAATATTAATTGTTTAGATGAAGAAGATTTAGACCCTATTAAATTAGAAGAGTTAAAATATTTGTCTCAAGAGTATGGATTAGACCAACATGGAACAAAAATTACATTATGCAAAAATATACAATCATATTTAAAAGCGATTGAGACACCAAATTCTGAAAATTTAAATAAAACAAATATATTAATGATACATAATATTTATGATTTAATCCGTGTACTTAGAATTGATGATTTAAAAGAGCTGCACACACTTAGTTATGATGATATTAATTTTTTATGGGAAACAACTTTAAATGAAATAGATAATATTGATTTAAACGCAGACTTAGAAAAAATTAGACAAATTTACATATCTGCGGATGAATTAGATTTAAAAGTAGTTATTTTAATAGAAGTATTTAGTAAATTATTTTGTGAATGTATTGCATCTAAACAAAAATATGGTAAAAAAAAAATAAGTATATGTAAAAAAACTATTTTAAATCGTGTAAATGTTAATGCTAGTAATTATATATGCGATAGCAACAATAGCGTATTACTTCCAAAATTTGGAAGTCGCGATATTTTACATCATTATGATAAAAAATAGAGCTATAGTTATAGTTATTAGTTATAGTTATTAGTTATTAGTTATAGTTATTACTATGCGTTTTTAAAAATTGATTTGCTTTGTTTATTTTTAATAATTAAAAAATAAACCAAATAAATCCAATGAGTATAACATATAAACCTAATGGTGGAGTTTTAGGATGCCCACGAATTTTAGCTGCAGATTTTAAAGAATATAGTGATGGCATCAATTTGCGTATTGATGCAAATGGAAGTTTGAAGCGCGTCCCTGTAGCCAAATTAATGGATAAAGAATGGGACAACGATTATGATGTGTATGTTGAATATAATGCAGACAAAGTGGTCATTGTTAATAGCATATTTGGGTCTTCTTCAAATACAAATAAAAATGGGACATGTTATTCAACCCAAATAGAAAAGTATCATACCGATTTTATTGACTTACTACATCCACAAATGGGTGCTCCATTTTATTCAGCATCATCTGGCTTAATCCTATGCTTTCTACTTAAAAATAGTCCATATAAATTAAGGGCAACCGACTTGTGCTGCTCACTAAATAGTGAAGAATTTATAATTAGCACAGACGCTGAAAAAGTGTATGCATTCTTGGGCTTAGACTTGGCCAAACTGTTACAAACACAGACACGCCAAGAGCTATTCAGTATCATAGAACAATCATGGTTGTATGAACCTGCGCAGATACTTCAATTGCGTGGAACTAAAACAAAGGATATCGACCGACCAATTTTTGTAGATTTTATGGATTTTTGTGAAACACATCCACGAATTTCAACAATTCAATCAAAAACATTGGACGAAACGCTTACACATTTTGGAATGACAGAGAATTATGCTGCTTTGGGTGAAAAACAAAAAGAAGAGAATCGTCAAAAAAAATTAAGGTCAAATACGAAAGACCAGTTGATGACGGAGTTCAAGAAGGCTAAAATAATTGGAAAGGAATTGGGAATTAAAATGAATGAATTTAAGGACTGGATTTTGGCAACATTCGGCACGCATTATGATAATTGGGCTATTTCTGAAAACTTGGAAGTAGAATCCGTTTTCAATCAATTTCAAACAAAGTAAATAGATTCATGGCTATTTCTTATGGATTCTATAATTCACTATTTAGATATTTATATATAACTATTTAAAGGTTGTGTATACGGATTAGATTTAAATGCATCTAATATTTCAGGATTATTTCTTTGACTAAGGCTATCGTCATTCAATATATTTTTGTCAGTTGTAATAGTTAGATTATTTAATCTGGGTGTCTGTGTATATAATTTATCTGAAATAGGTGCATATTGATTTTCACGGTCTTCTTCTAATTTTTTTATTTCCATATTTATAGTATCTGCACCATTTGCCAATTTAACATTACTTAATGTAGGATATCTTCCCTCACTCACACCTTCCTTAACTTCATTTAATCGTGTTTCATCATACATTTTTATATTAGTAGGTTTATCTAAATAACTATCAGCGACACCGACATATTCATAATCGCTAGTAAATTGCCGATTCGTGTGTTTATCCTCATAGTTTCCAGTAAGATACCCATCACCATTCCCATGTCCAACTTGTCCATCCGCAATACCGGTATAATCTAAATCAGATGTAAATTGTCTATTTGTATGTTTGTCTTCATAATTTACTACTAAATATCCATCACCATTTTGAAAAGTAGTATTTTGAACATTACCTTCACGATTATTATGTATATTTGTTTCTTTTATAGTCGTTTTAGCAATATCATTTGGGTCATAAACAACATTACGCTTTGGTCCGTTAACATTTGTAAAATGTTTATTATCCACATCTAATTCTTTAATTGTTGTTTTGGCTTTATCATTGGGAATATGCACAACACCTGATTTTACAGGAACATGTAAATTCCCCGTCCGAGAATTATGAATATTTGTCTCTTTAACCGTTGTGCGTGATATATCATTCGGGTCATATGCAGGTCCTTTGGATATACCAGTGCTCATACTTCCTGTTTTACTATTATGTATATTTGTCTCTTTAACCGTTGTGCGTGCTATGTCGTTAGGGTCATACGCTGGTCCTTTTGCTATATAATTACCCATATTTCCCGTTTTACTATTATGTATATTTGTCTCTTTAACCGTTGTTCGTGTTATATCATTAGGGTCATACACTGGTCCTTTTGCTATATAATTACCCATATTACCTGTTTTACTATTATGTATATTTGTCTCTTTCACTGTTGTTCGTGTTATATCATTAGGGTCATATGCTGGACCTTTTGTTATATGGCTGCCCATATTTCCGGTTTTACTATTATGTATATTTGTCTCTTTAACTGTTGTTCGTGTTATATCATTTGGGTCATATGCTGGACCTTTTGTTATATGGCTGCCCATATTTCCGGTTTTACTATTATGTATATTTGTCTCTTTAACCGTTGTTCGTGTTATATCATTAGGGTCATATGCTGGACCCTTTGTTATATGGTTACCCATATTACCCGTTTTACTATTATGAATATTTGTCTCTTTCACTGTTGTGCGTGATATATCATTAGGGTCATATGCTGGACCTTTTGTTATATGGTTACCCATATTTCCCATTTTACTATTATGAATATTTGTCTCTTTCAGTGTTGTTCGTGTTATATCATTTGGGTCATATGCAGGACCTTTTGTTATATGGTTGCTGATATTCCCGGTTTTACTATTATGAATATTTGTCTCTTTCACTGTTGTGCGTGATATATCATTAGGGTCATATGCAGGACCTTTGGTTATATAATTACCCATATTTCCTGTTTTACTATTATGTATATTTGTCTCTTTAACCGTTGTTCGTGATATATCATTAGGATCATATGCGGGACCCTTTGTTATATGGTTACCCATATTACCCATTTTACTATTATGAATATTTGTCTCTTTTACGGTTGTGCGTGATATATCATTAGGGTCATATGCGGGTCCTTTTGTTATGCCACTACCCATATTTCCGGTTTTACTATTATGAATATTTGTCTCTTTAACCGTTGTGCGTGCTATGTCGTTAGGGTCATACGCTGGTCCTTTTGTTATGCCACTACCCATATTTCCGGTTTTATTATTATGTATATTTGTCTCTTTAACCGTTGTTCGTGATATATCATTCGGGTCAAATGCGGGTCCTTTGGATATACCAATACCCATATTTCCGGTTTTATTATTATGTATATTTGTCTCCTTAACTGTTGTTCGCGATACATCATTTGGGTCAAATACAGGTCCTTTGGCTATACTGATACTCATATTTCCTGTTTTACTATTATGTATATTTGTCTCCTTAAGCGTTGTCCGTGATACATCATTCGGGTCATACGCTGGACCTTTTGCTATATAATTACCCATATTACCTGTTTTACTATTATGTATATTTGTCTCCTTAAGCGTTGTTCGTGATACATCATTCGGGTCATAAGCTGGACCTTTAGCTATATAATTACCCATATTACCTGTTTTACTATTATGTATATTAGTCTCTTTAATTGTAGTGCGAGTGATATCATTTGGGTCATATACAACTGATTTGTTAGGACCACTTAAATATCCAGTTTTATTTGGATTACCAATAACATCTTCTTTTCTAGTTGTTCTAAATAAATCAAGCAATGGAGCTATTATTGATTTAACATTTGTAGTAATATTTGTAATAATTGATTTATCTTCGGTAGTCTGTCGTTCATTAGGTTTAACTGAATAACTATTAATACTATAATCATTCTTATCCTTTTCACCATAAATTTGTAAATTTACATTTCTTGGACCATCATTTATATAATTAATATTAGTGCTGGTTTGTATTGCTGGTCTTAATGTCTCAATGTGAGTTACAGCTGGACCAGCTATACCTTCATATGTAATACTTTCTTGTCGATTAGTATCTTTTGCATCATACTTACTTGGCATTTCTGGTTTAATATAAGCACCTGTTGTTTTTAAATACATATCAGGTGTTTGGACATAATATGTTTCTGGATGATTTTTTGATATATCTGATTGTAATCCTCTATTTGTCACAATAGCTTTTGGAGCACCAGACACTCTTCCTTCGTATGTAAGTTTTGGATTATTAATTGTTCTAATCTCATCTGTAGTTTTAGGTAATGCAAATGTTTGTGAATCAAATTGTTGATATCCACCTACCGGATTAGATGAATAACCTTTATTTAAACCAGGTCCAACATTAATAGATTGAATAGGAACTTCATTCTGTCTATACATACTTGGCACAAATCTATCATACACTTGTTCTGAAACATTCGGTGTGCCATTTACAAATCCTAAATCTTTTTTTGGCTCAAACATTGGTTCAATGGTCTGTTTTGGATATTGATAATTATTATATCCTTGATAGGCATCAAAAATACCTTTAGTTGCATTTATATCTGTATTCTGTTTGACACCACTTCCTGAAAAAAAAGGAACCATATTTTGATGTGAAAAATCATCAGCATTCATATATGTGTTTGTTAACGCGCTATAATACATACTATTATTACTATTACCATTACTATTACCATTACTATTACTATTACTATTACCATTACTATTACTATTACTATTACCATTACTATTACTATTACTATTAATATTCATTGATAATGGACTGTAAAAATTTTCTAAAGAGTTTATATCATTTTTATCATTTTTATCACTGATATTTTTATCTCTATTTTTAACAGCTCTATCATTTGATGGTCTTTCTAAATAAGTATTAACATCGGTTGGCGTTTTTTCCAAATATTGTATTTTAGTGGTTCTATTATTAATAATACGATCATTAAAATGATTTGGAATAATATTTGTATCTATTGCATTTATTGATTTTTTGTGGTTTTTTTTTACTAAACTCTCTTCTTTTATATTAGATGTTTGGACAATGTTGCTATGATATAATGTTCTCTTATTTTTATTGTTAGTTTTCAATGTAGGTGTAATATTATCTAAAGGCCTTTCATTATCTTTATTTACTAGATATCCTAATCCCAGTAAACTACCTGCGACTAAAACTTCTACCATTATATATATAATATTATAGGAATTTTAAAATATATGTAAACATTTCATTTAATTTATTAATTATATTTAATTAAATTGATTTAATAAACTAATTTATAAAAAAATTCTCATTCTATATTATATAACTATAATGAGCTTTAATAGACTTTCCTATGATACTTGTGAATACAGAAAAACTCTAGACCAATCCGTAAGCCCACTTTCATATATTTTAAATCCAATGAAATATGAGAATTGCAATAAATGTCGCATGGAATTAGGTATTGTTGGAGGTTCAACTGTAAGTCAAATTGCAGGCGACCTTGTATTACTTGAAAGTGATCTTCGTGGACAAACCCGCCCTGCTTCAAAATGCCCATCAATGCTTTACCAACCTAACTATAGTGATACACTTTATATTGCTGGAAATGGTTGCAAAAACGCACAAGAAGTAAATCTTGCTAAACTCCATTTGCCACCTTGCCAAATGATTACTTATCGCCCAGTTCCTCTTCCCCCTAAACCTCAATTTGAGATGTGTTCTGGACCTAAATTACAAGCACCCAGAGCATGCGGCGCATCTAATCAAAATAAACCTTTATGCCATTAAATTATTTCATTTGATTATTATTACTATTTTTATGAAGATATTTATTATCTTCATAAAAATGATTTATTTAGAATATATAAATTATATGAAACAATATATGTATAATAATGTCAAATTTTGATATTGATTTTAAAAAAATATTAGAAAGCTCATTTGAAAATTTTACAAATGAGCTTATAACACACAAAGTAAGTAAAATTGATTGTAATTTTATAGAATATATAATCAATAAATGTCAAGAAAAGGTTAAATATTTAGATATTTATTATAACTATTTTAATCAAATCGATATGAATATTATAAAAAATACTAGAAACTCACAAAATCAGTTATTAATAGAGTATTATCATAATATTGATATTGAAAATATAAAGCTGGATACTAAACAACATATATCTTTTTTTTTAAAAACATACGAAATTACAAATAATATAATGGACTTATTTATTGACAATAATACAGATAATGTAATAAATAATAACTTAGATAATACCATAGATAATACCCTAGATAATGAAAACAATGTGATAATATCAATAAAAAATGATATTGATAAAAATAAACAAGATATTATCAATATTAGAAAAGAAATAGATAATATGAAAAATGATATAGATGCAAAATTTAATAAAATATTTAATATATTATCGGGTCCAAATTATCTAAATTATTAACATGTTATATGTTTGCAAATATTTAATCATTAATACTTCAATAATAAATTTAATAATTTGAATATATTTGAATTTTATATACAAATTAAGTAATTTGATAACGACGCAAGGTATTAGTGACAACAATACAGGTAAATGTTACATAATATATTAGTTATAATCTCATAGAGGTTTATAAAAGTTTTAAAAATTTGGATTTCCAACGAAAATTTCTTCCCTAAGAGATGCAACTGATTTTAAAGGTGTGCCTACATTCATTGATGTATTAAGTATATATTTAGTATAAAGGTATATAGTTAAATAGGATAAAGAATAAATAACAATAAATGCTTTAAAATAATCGCGTCCATTGCGCTTAAATTCATTTATTTTACTATCTAAATACAGTAAAACACAATAAATTATTGATATAATTGCTGGTATGGTATGTTCATTTAAATAAATATTAGACATTATATATTTGTATAATATATTCTTCTTTTCAATAATAATCGCAATAATAAAAGGAACTTGTTTTTTCATAGTTTTATATGTAATATATTTGATTTGTATTTATTATTAGCTAAATGTAAATCTGATATATATTTATGATTTCAAAAAAAACAATCGACTATTTATACATTTTTTCAGTTTTATTCATATTTTTATATAAAAATGAATAAAACTATACATTTAAAGAATTAAAAAGAATAATAATTAAAAAAAAGAATAACTTTTCTTTTCACTTCGTCGCTTCAAACTTGTTTTTTTAGTAGTATCATCATTTGCTCCATTATGCGGTGCTGTAATAATCACATTTTTTGTTTTTGAATTATTTATATCGGATTCATCTATAACTAAAGATACGGCCATTTTATGTGCATCAGAACCATTCGAAGATATAAATGTTTTTGGGTCAGTAATATCAAAATCTAATGATATATTGTACAATGATTCAGTATCATAGTTTGTTTTTTTAACATAATCCAATAATTCTATATCTAAATTTTGATTATCTTTTTTAGTAGTTTGTGTTTTTTTAATGTCTGATTTACTACTTAAATTTAAATCATTAATACTTAAATTAAAGTTATCTAATTCCATTTTAATATCAAGTGATTTTAAATTATCTTCATGATTTATTCTTCCGGATTGTTGTATATTATGTGATCTACTACGTTTTTCAGATAAGTGATTTGATTTTTTATCATTTTGTTGATCAGCGTTATCAAAATTTAATACAATATCTTCATGTAATGAGCTTGGTTTTTCCCTTACATAGTCATTTGATTTTTTTTCATTTTGTTGAGGAGCAGTATCAAAATTTAATACAATATCTTCATGCAATGACATAGGTTTTTGCCTTACATCGTCATTTGATTTTTTATCATTTTGTGCAGGAGCAGTATCAAAATTTAATACAATATCTTCATGCAATGAGATTGGTTTTTGCCTTACATCGTCATTTGATTTTTTTTCATTTTGTGCAGGGGCGGTATCAAAATTTAATACAATATCTTCATGCAATGAGATTGTTTTTTGCCTTACATCGTCATTTGATTTTTTTTCATTTTGTGCAGGGGCGGTATCAAAATTTAATACAATATCTTCATGCAATGAACTTGGTTTAAAAATTATATCTTTTTCATTACTATCAAAATCAAGTGAATCTTCGATTTCTAACGATTGGTCATCTCTTTTTCCTAATTTATTATTAGACTTAGACTTTTTTGTTTTTTTTTGATTTAAAGATATTTCTATACTATTGGATGGGTCTAATCCACCATACATATCTCCTTCTAAATTTGTTGAATATATATCATTAATTTTATCAATATTATTAACAGGGTTGGTATTTAGCTCATTATTGCTGGAATGTGTAGATGATACAATATTTACAATACCCGAATTATTATTATTTATATTTTTTTTCTTTTTAATTGGAACATCTTGACTAATACTGTAATTTGAGAATTGGTCTTCATCTTGTATTTTAACACTACTTTTCAAAGTTTTTTTTACAGAATTCTCTAGTTTCTTCTTTCCTTTTTCAGTCATTGCATGAGTTACATAATCTTCATTATATTGTTCATTTGTATTTGATTTATTCTCTTTTATTTTATTATTATTTTCGGGTATATCATCATCTGAGCTACTACTACTGCTACTACTTTCTTCATCTACAGCGATATATTGTTGTAAAATATTTCTAATAGGTAAAAGTTTTCTAATTGTTTCTTCGATACATTGCTCAATAATTGCTTCACTATCTCTTAAATTTCGTTGATATTCAATACTATTAACTTCATCAAATAATAAATATGGATTTTTCCAAAACTGCCTAGCACATTCAATATATGATTTATGTATAAAATAATCCCCATTCGGAATCTTGAGATTTAATGTTTTTGTTTTTTTCCTTGTTTTTATACTAGAAAGTATTTTCGCATGACTTATAAATACTGCAGTTATTAATTCATTAATCCATTCACAGTTTGTTTTTGTAATAATACGATTATATTCAGTTGTAATTGTATGTTGATTCCATTCCGGAACTTTTGATAATACTAATTGAAACATTTTCATAGGTAAGTCTTTTCTCGCATTTTTAGCGGAAGTATATAAAGATAATATTCCCTCATACATTACTGGAACTAATAAGTTGCATAATTGTTTTGTATAATCGCGTTTTACCTCTAATAAATAATGAGAATATACTTCCTTACTGCTCATTTTCAATATATATAGTTTGATTATTTATTTAAATTGTAATATAAACGTATTAATTTAATAAAATATTAAATTGTAAAATAATAAATTGTAAAAATATTTTATCTTTATATAGTATAATTATGAGTTTTAATCGTATTAACTATGATGACGGTGCATATAAGCAGCTATTAAATCAGTCTATAGGTCCCTCTACTTATCTTTTAGGAACGCCTAATAATTTAGACGAAAATTGCGAAGGGTGTTATCCGTATTCACCAGATATAAGATTACAAGGACAGGGGGATAGTGTTATTAAGGATACATTTTTAATAGATGTTGATAGTGAACTTGCTGGATTAAATAGAAAATTATCTAAAGATCCACTTAAAGATTATATACCATGCTGCGCTCAAAGCTTATGTAAGGGTGGACTTCCATGTGGTGGTGGTGTATTAGAGGAATGTGCCTTTTGCGACCAAAATAATGGTAAGCGCGGAAATCGTGCTAATGATGGCAATTTAAAACATTTTAAAGACTGTATGTTTCCATCAGAATCTACTAGATTAAGCAACGCACCTTGCACACTTAGGGGAACTGGTTGGAATAGATTTGAGTGGTTATGTAATGACCCACAGGAACGTGTTAATATACCATTTGATTGGAATATCAGCAGTAAAACAATTCAAAAAGATAATCATAGACCTTGTATACCTACCCCAATTGACCCAACAAGAGCATTACCAACAGGAGGCAATATACCATGTGTTAAGACTACCCCTGTATGCGCAAATCACACTCTTCCTGCTTCAATTCAATGGAATAAATGTGAAACTATTAAACAATATTAATATACAAAATATATATTTGTTTGAAGACTCATTAACTAATAATATTCATTATACATAAATAATGAATATTAATGTTTAATTAATAAATGATAGAATATAATAAGGAATATAATGTATTATATAAATCACTTAAAAATAGTCTATTTTACTTGAAAAAATACAATCTTTTTCGGCTTTGTTTTTTTGCTTTATTTTTTTTGCTATGTTTTTTTGAATTTGACCCTTTTAATTTCGATATATTTTTTTTTGAACGATAAGTCTTTAATTTACGAGTTATTTTAGTATTGTAATATTGACCTCCTTCACTAAAGTGCTCTCCATTATCATCTCCATCATCAACATTGCCTTGTGCTGCTCTTGCTGCTGCGGCTGCTTCACGAGCACTACTTGGATGATAAACTGCTTCTGAACCATTATCACCATCACCATCATCATCATCAAGCTCATCTAATGCAACTCGCAATTCAGCTACAAATTTATGAAATACTGGTTCAACAGGCTGTAAACTTTGTATTTGCGCTTCTACGGTTAATAGTGGTTGTGAAATTGGATGTTGAATTAGGTCACGTGCTAATGATTCAGGTGTGTGTGGATTTTCTTGGGCTGCTGCGGGCAATGATCCAGTTTGAGGCACTACATATATTAAATCCATACATGTATAAGTTGGATAAATCAACGAATATAGTTGTGATATATGGTTAAATGATAAAAATTTATTTGATTGAACATCGATATAGTAATATGTGTGAATACCGCCAATAATAAATTTTGTAATTGCAACCCAATGCCCTATTTCACTTAATGTGCTTGTATCGCTTGGAACTGTATATTGTGAATATAACTTTAGAAATATAACTTGTTGAGTATCTATATCAAGTCTAGCTTGTAACGCATAACATATAGTAATGCAGCCTTGAATTATTGGTATACGACATTTTACAAATTTATAAGCGATTTGTAAGCTATTCCTTACTATTTCATTAAATAAAAATATAGCATTGTCAATACTTTCTCCTGATACAATTCGCCTACCAGTTGAAATTTGACGAATTTGTTGGTATGTTGAAACAGCAGTTAACGCATCTGCACACTCTCGTGATATAATTTTAAAAAAACATAATAAATTATATAAACATCCTTGCCAATTAACCCATGTAAGAGGTCTAATTTCTCCAGTGATGGGGTCAATTGTAAAGTCTTTTACAAATAATTGTCGATTCATCGAATGACATAAATTTTCGATTGTGTACCTAGAGTTAATATTAACTACAAATAAATAATTGTCATTTATAGGTGCATCAAATCGTTCAATATTGACGTCTATACCAACCATACTATGCATTATTACTATAGGATTAGGAATATTGACAGCTTCTGGCAAAGCAGCATATCTTTCAACTATTGATGGATTTCTACCCCTACAGCAAAAAAAACTAATTATTAAATTATCTGGCGTTCTTTTTATAAAATCACTTAAAGGTTTATGTAATGTTATATATTGGCTTATTTTAAGAAATATATCAGAATATGTAATCCAAAAACCGGGTTTTAGATCTGAATATTTAAATATATGTTCTCTAGTTGTATATACAGTATTTTGTTTAGTTGGGTCATTTCTTATAGTATATAAATATATACCCATAATATTTGCTTTAGTTGTTTCCCAAAGAACACTATTTTCTGTTAAATCCACAGTTTCCATCGAAAATATAATTGGTGGTAAAAATAGATTTCCATGTTCATAATTACAAAAAGGATTTGGCGTGTTATCTAAATTCATTAATAATTTATAATTAACATCCTTAAGTGCAAATTTGGTATGTTTATTACCGAAAAATTTGGTAAAATCTGGATGATCGAATATATTTAAATCAGTAAGTGTCTTGCCATGAAAAAAAACTCTTCTAAAATCATCGGTTGGATATGGAATAGAAATATTTGCATCTGGTCCAACAGTAGAACCGTGGCTAACTACTAAAAAAACAAAGGATGTTACCGGTAATGCCAATCGTCTTTTGTCTTCAGCAATACTCTCTTGTTTAGAATAAGCAAGTTGTAATGCTGCTTGTTTTTGTAATTCGTAACTTGGGGTGGATGGCTGTTGTAATAATGATTCGACTTGTTTTTTTTGTATATTAATAGTTATTTTCATTGGTGGAAATCCGGACGAAGTTAAAGGCATTTTAAATGATTCTTGATCTTGTGCACCATCCCATCTATATTCTATAAAATCATCCAAGTTAAAATAACCAATAAAATTAAGGCTTCTTATATCAGATTCAAATGTCATTTCGTCATATTGTGAAAGCGTATAATTAAAATCATAATGAACTACCTCAGCCGTGGGGACCATAATATACCGGCATATTTTAATTATTGGATCTTTTTGGAATGACATATTATTACACTCTGCCAAAAGTGTCTCATTTAATTTATCCATATGAAATTGGTTATACCATATTGAGCGCGTTTCAGTATTACCCAGATTATCTGTTACTGATATATTAAGAACAGCAGGTGTAGGTTTCATAGGCAAAGGTGCAGGTAGAGGTGCACTCATATCTCTATATATATAAAGATATGAAAAAATATTTTATTAATTTGTATATTTCTTATTAATATGATTTAATTACTTAGAAAATTAAATAAATAAAAAGGATATATGAAAAAAGATATTATAAATTATGATTCAAATTCTGTTATAGATACAATTTTGACTATAAATAAAATTATAGATAGTATTATAGATAATGTATTAGATAATTTACCCAAAACACCCAAAAAATCGATACATTTTATCTTACCTGGCGGAGGCGTGCGGGGATCATTTCAAGCAGGATTTCTATGGTGTTTACGAACGCATTATGAAAATCTATATACTATAAATAAAATAGATGGCACAAGTGTTGGCGCACTTAATGGATTTGCGTTTATATTAAATGATGCTGAGCAAATTAAAAATATATGGTTTAATATTAATTCAATTGATGATATTTTTAATTCATATAGTGATAAACCTATTTGGGGAAAAATTAAATCGATATATAATGGATTTTATGAAAAATCTGTTTGTCAAAACGATGGTTTGAAAAAAATTATTAATGATAATATATTAAATGTGGATAGAGATAAATTAAAATTATATAATTGTGTTGTAACAAATGTGTATAAAGGCATTTATGAATATATAGATGGGGAAAATGATAATATTGTAGATTATATTGTTGCAAGCGCAAGTCCTTGGATTATTGCACCACCGGTTCCAATCGATAACTATATATACATTGATGGTGGATTAATGCAAACATATCCGATTGAAAATATAAAAACATCTAATGCGGATATTAAATTAATAGTTGGAACTGATAAAACACATTCTAACAAATTAGGTATGCCTGGAACTAATATTTTTCATTATTTAATAAGATTAATTGATATATCAAGATTAAATAATAATAATATTAATAAATTAGAAAAGTATATTAAAAAATATAATATTATTAGTATTGAAAATCCATTAGAATATCCCTTTTTAGAATTCAATAAGGAGTATGTATTAGAAGGTTTTAATGACGGTATTGCTTCAGCACATATATTTGCTGAAAAATATTTAATAATAAAATAAAGATTTTTATTATATTTCACATATAATATAATAAAAATATGGATAGTGATAATGTAGGCTCAGCTGATGTGCCTATTATTCCAATTGAAAATATTTTAGTCAGACATGTATTAGTTAGAGATATAAATACATCTGAAATTACACAAGAAGTTTATCCAAACGGCATACTACCCGATATTTCTGAATTACCTAATTTTGATCCATTAAGCGACAATGACCCTAATTGGTATAGATTAAAAGAAGCAAATGATGGGGATTGCTTATATTGGTGTATTTTACAAGTTCTTGAGGATAATAATTTACATCCGGAAATAACAAATATTCGTGAATTAAGAATGTTTTTAATTCATGTTTTACAAACAGAACCTGAAAGGGTTTATCCTGATTATGATGTTAATACATTAGATTTTATAGTTGAAGAAAAAATACATCAATTAGAAATTGGAATTATAGACCCGTCTAATTATGATGGATGGGGCAGAGAAGAAGATATGCCTATTATCAGTTGGGCTTTTAATTTAAATATATATGTATATAATCAGCCTTTTCAAACATGGCTTACCTCTTATAATCATAATCATAATAATTTAGAGACAATAAATGTATTTTTAGAATTTACAGGTTCACATTATAATATTTTATTGCCTAAATCTGACAAATTTAATGTTATAGAACCATTGGATGATGATTATTTTGCAATTGTTGAAAATATAGAATTAATTCCAGAAATTAAAAAATTTGTTAAAATTTCACATATTCAAAGTGTTAAAGCAGCATGGAACTTTTTCAAAAAATATTATTTTAGAAATCATAGTGATGCAAATCAGGCATTTAATATAAGACCATTTATAAGTGCTGACGAATTTAATCATAGGTATTCTGGTAATACACCGTATACTCCTCGAAATCCTAGAGTTTTACCATCTTCTCCTCAAACAGCACGATCCTCAAAAACAAATAAATCGTTTAGTTTTCAATCAGTTGATAGAGTCAGTTCTTATGGAGGAAACTTCAGAAAACGCACATCAAAAAAAAGAAAATTACAACAAAGTGTTGCTTCAAGAAAGAATAAAACTCGTTCAAAGCGTAAGTATTCGAACTTTAGAAAAATGAAGGGGGGAGGTGAATATGATAGACAAATTCGCAAATTACTGAGCACAAGTGAACGCCCAGATTTACTAGCATATTTTAATGGGTTGAATGTTACTTCGCCTGGCAATTCTTCGGTAAACACATTTTATTATTTGCATACTAGGGATTATCCTAAGAATCCAGAAGTTTTCATAAATTTAGTGAATACACTGATGTTATCTTCTCCTCATTACACGACTGATACTTATACTGATTACAGTCTAGTTCTCGATAATACAATCAACTATCCTAAAGATGAACATGGACAATATATAACTTTTGAACAAACCGTTGGACGCATGGGAACAGGCCCAAACAGAGTAGCAACATTAGCGAATATATCTAGCACAAACTATTTTGTTATCATATCCATGGAATCGGCTTCCCCCGACAGTCATCCAAAAATTCTCTATGAGAAAATCGGAGAGCCTGATATTGTTAACAGGGTAGGTAGGTACCAGGGGGCGAATGCATTTGAAATTGTCAAACTTATTTTTGATTAATAATAATGAATCCATTAATCCATTATCGCCCCATATTTTACCTCTACTTTCTCTCGCGCTTCGGTTACTCTTTTAACGGAAAGTATAGAAGAAATTTATAAATTATTTTTCAATTTTAATACTATGAAGTGTTGTATCTGATAGTATACATAGGTCATTGGTAGTATATGGTAATTGATATATATCATTTTGATTTAATATACTAGATATTTTCGTTTTTACTGTATTTATTTCTTTTTTTAGGAATTCCATTATAATATAAATATAATAATTATTTTTAGATTGTTTTAACATAAGCAATAATAATTAAATTATTTATTATCAATTTTAAATTAAATAAATATTGATAATAAATGAAAAATAATAAAAAATATTACGACTATATTTGAAAAAATAAAAAAGTAAATATGATATAATGTCTAATAAAGCAAAAAAATTTATTTATAATTATGATAATAATAAATGTGAATATGATAATGATTATATTGTATTTAACCCAGGTTTTATAAATAACACTATATGGTTTAGATTTAATAATATTAAAATAGATTGGGAATGGTCTAATGACCTAATATATTGGAATAAAAATTATAATAATAATAATAAGTGCGGTATATGGGTTTATTCATTATTAGACAGAGGGAATGATATAAATTTTATAATTAATTATTTAAGAATTAAGGGCGTTAATCAAAATATAGAAGTAATGACCCCTAAAAGTAAAAAAGCAACATCATCTATCGGTGAAAGTAACACTATGAATATACATGTTAAAAAAAATAAAAATAGAAACAATAAAATCGGTAATAATAAAATTGGTCACCAGAATAAAATAAGTAATATAGAAATGCATAAATTTAATAATGCTATTGTTTCTGTGCCATACATAGATACGGATATGAAACAAACATTGAATAGTGTAAATACATCTGATTTAATAAAAATAGATAAATCAATATTGTTAAATTTAAATAATAATATAGGTATCTTAAATAACGAATTATTTTGCTATAAGAAAGATATAAATATGATATCTGAACATTTTTATAAAAAAAATAATGACATTGATACAAATAATATATTATATGAATCTTTTCTATATTATCAAAACAGTTTATTAACAACACTTAATAGTAATTATACTAACTCGGTTTATGCAAATAGTTATTTATTACATGAACAAATTTCGCAATTAAATCAAAAATTAGATAATCAGATATTTGAAAATTCGCAATTAAATCAAAAATTAGATAATCAGATATTTGAAAATTCACAATTAAATGATAAATTAGATAATCAGATATTTGAAAATTCGCAATTAAATCAAAAATTAGATAATCAAAAATTAGATAATCAGATATTTGAAAATTCGCAATTAAATCAAAAATTATGTGACAAAAAAAATAATCGAAATAAATGCATAATTCGGTCATTAGAATTATCAAATAACAATTTAGAATTAGAGCGTAATTTGTTAAAAAAACAAATAAGTGAACTAATATTAGAAATTGAATTATATAAAAATACACAAGAGGGTAATTGTATTAAAATTATGAGTATTTCAAAAGAGTTAGAACAAAAAAATATTATTATATCAAATTTAAAATTATATAATGAAAATATAGTTTCATCTGTTTCTATGGTAAGTCCAAATTTAGAGTATGATATAGAACGTAATATATTTAAATTAAAAGAAGATTATGAAATATTAAATTTAGATGAATTAGTTTAAAATTGTTATTATCTATTTTCTTTTATTTATATTTATTTTATTTTTTTGTTCAGCATAGTAACGTTCTATTTCGTTAATCTCTTCACCGGTATGAAATGTTAGTCTAAATGACAAAGCTGGTCCATTTGTATTATCATCATTTTCCATTTCATGTATTGTTCTATGAATATATTCTTTTTCACTATTGACTTGATTATTAGATATTTGTTCTTTATTTTCAAGGTCTATTGGAACATCAAATTCAATCGATGGGTCCGTATCATATAATGACCCATGATTTATCAATATTGAATTAATATCATGTAATTCAGTTACATAAAACTCAACATCTGCTATTGAAATTAAATCACCAATTGATATACATCTATAATTTTCTAATTCATTTTCTAATATTTTTTTAATATCTTCCCATAAAACATAATTAGAAATATTTGCTTTTATCTTTATGAATCCAACTTTTTGAATATTATTAACATTTTCAAGTGATATCATATCAAATTGGGATAATTGTAATTTAGACATGGCCCAATAAGGTAATACACATGCATTTGATTCTGAAACTTCAGTATTACTAAATAAAAGACTATTTTTATTCCCATTCATATCTTTAATTTCAATAAATAATATTGGATTATCTGGTTCTAAATTACTATATAAAAATCTATCCATAATATTATTTGGAATTAAAATTGTATGACTTAAGTTCTTTTCAGAGCTGTGTATATCACCATATATATCCCAACTTATTACTTGTATATTTTCAAATTTCATATTAATTATATCAGTTAAATAATTTGTAGATTATCTTATGTAATTGTTATTAAAATTAATTAAATAAGATTTATTTTAATATCAATTTTTTAAAAAGATAATCATTGTTAAATAATATATAGTATGGATTTATCTTGGGATAATAATATTTTAACAATATTAATAATATTAGTATTAGGAACACAGTTAATACATATTATATTTAGTATATATAGTTATTATTTTCTTCGTAATAAACAGTTTGCTTCATGTAAAAAGGGTGAATATAGAAATGTTTAAAATATAATTTGTAAAATATTTTTTATCAATTGTATAATCAATTGATATAAAAGTAAAATTGATAATTATATATAGATACCATGGATAAATTTGTTCAAAATCCTTTAAAATCTTTAAATAAACCGAATATATTAACCATGAATGATAATAAATCAACATCATCCAGTCAAAATATAAAGCGAAGTTTAGTAGTTCATACTGAATTACCAACATTAAATACTAATGCTAAATTATTAAAAAATACCCAATCTAATCCAATAGAAAAACATCTAAATAAAAGTGATAAGAATGACATAGAGGCAATTTTAGATAAAATTACCGCAACTGAAAACGGATTCGACAAAGCGGAGCAATTAAGTGATGTAGAAGATATTGATGAAAGTGATATGGATAAATTTAAAGAGGATGTAAAAAAATGGATAGATATTGATGATAAAATATTGTCGTTATCGCATGATTTGCGTGTAATAAAAAAACAACGATTAGAATTAAATAGTAAAATTGTAAACTTTATGCGTAATTATAATATAGAAGATTTAAATACAAATAATGGAAAATTAGAATATAGGGTAAAACATTCGAAAAAAGGATTAAGTGGCAAAAAAATACATGAAAATCTTATATTATATTTTAAAACCGATAAAGAACAAGCTGACACTATTTATAAATATTTGCAAGATAATCGTATTGATTTGGATAAAGAAATTTTAAAAAGAATTAAAAAATAGATTTAAAGGAATAAACTAATCAAATCTATATAATATATGTATTTTTTAATACCATTATTAGCAAGTTCTTATTATTTTCGTTATACTTTATTAGAGTATATATTAAGATCTATATCAAAAATAGAAATTAATTATAATAAATGGTATCGTATTAAATATCCAACAATAGGTTACGATATATATATGAACAGGAAACTATTAAATAAAAATGAGCATATTCCAATAATTACATCAATAGTTAATACTGATACTATTTTTGAAATAAAATATACATACAATAATAAGATATACAGTATTTTTGGCACTCAAATAGATAAATTGTTAGATTATGTTGAAAATGTAAATTCGATAATAGAACAGGAATATAAGAAAAAAACAAAAAATTACAAATGGATATCGGCAATTGACAATAATAATGTATGTCATTTAGATATAATTAAAAGAGTATCTGGCCCATTAGGAGATTTTTATAACCATAATAATATTGATATTAATTTTGATTATATATTAGATATTACCGAAAATAAAATATTATTGACTAATTATAATCTTGACGAATATATTATAAAACCCTCGACTGTAATTAGATTGTAAACACTGGTTATAGATTTAAATTACAATATTACTAAAATAGTCAACTAAATATTTATTATTTTAAAAAAATATATATACAAATAATATATACATATGTCTAAAGAAATTTCAAGTTTATCATTAAAGAGATTATTTAATAGAGCAGGTATAAAACGTGTTAAACATGAAAGTTATGAACAGTTAGCCAAATATATGACTAACTTTACAAAACAAATTCTGTCAGATACAAATGTTCTTATTTCAAATAGAAAAAATAAAATAATGACAGAAGAAGATATTAAAAATGGACTTATCGTAAATAATCTTTTGCATATAATAGACAATATACATAAAGGAGGTAATTCTGAAAATTTTTGTCATGGTAATAACAGTCAATGCGGAAGTGACCCACCTATAATTGCACCACCAGAGCCAGGTAAAATGACAGGTGGGACTTATGATAGCATTACAAATACTTTTTGTAATGGAAATACATCACAATGTTATTTTGATGATGTTGTTGATTGTAATATGGGTGGAGGAGGTTTATTAAATAATGATGAATATGTTTTTAGTATTCCAAATACACAATTTCAAAGATTTTTGAATACACTACATTTTAATAATATGAAAATAACAAAAAGCAGTGTTAATTATTTACAATATTTTATAGAACAAAATGCTATAAAATATCTAATTGCTAAAAAAAAAGATATGGAAGATATGAACCAAAAACAGTTTGATTTATTAGAAGAAAATAATAATGATTCCGATACTAGTATTTAAATATCAATTATATTAATTGTATTAATTATTATATAATTAATATAATTGTATTAATTATATAATAATGAGTGACGGTTTATCAGCTTTATATGCCGCAACGCAAAAAGTAGAATCCGATGATGCAAGAAGGGCTGCCGCCCGTTTTGGAGTAGCTGCCGCATCAGCAGCAGCTCGTGATGTGTTACAGAGAGGTAAAGGTTCTATTAAAAATATGCGATCAGAAAATAAAGGCGCAAAACAATCAAGACAATCGAGACAATCAAGACAATCAAGACAATCGAGACAATCAAGGCAAATAAAACAATCAAGACAAACGAGACAATCGAGACAATCGAGACAATAAATACAATCAATAGTTAATGTGTAATAAATATTTTAAATTATTTACACATTAACATATTTAATAAATATCATCTCTTAATACTTATGGATCAATATTTCCATAAAAAATGTCAAATCCATCATATTGAATTTTAGGTTTTGGCGCGTTTGCATCAAATACAATAGGTCGGCTCATTATATTTATTGGTTGCGTTTCATATATAGTTCTAGCCATATCGGTCATTTCAAACCAATATTTATCTAAAATTATTCGTAAATGATGTATTTTATCATTTAGTTTAATTTCTATTGGATTTTGTATAATGTTATTATTATCATTGGTAATGCCTATGTTTGGTGTTATAGAATTAGATATACTTAATAAATGATTTAGTGCACTATCTTTTTTATCACTTGCCACATCTAAAAGTTGTGCGTATTCATTATTTCCTTTTTTAATATCATTGTATATTTCTATATATTTATCGGTATTCTTAAGAGAATTTGCAAAACTATACTTATCAATATGACGAAATTCAATTATGTCTAAATATATAGAGCATATATCCAAATCAGAAGATACATTTTTAAAATTGATTAAGTCTAATGAAGTATTTATTTTACCAATATTTTTTAAGTCATTATCAATTGAGCTATATCTTTTATATATAATCATAATAAAAATAACAGATGTTAATAATAATGAATTTATTAATTTAGTTGTTACCGGTATGAAATTAAAAATAATAAAAAGGACTGTTACAAATAATATAATATACATTATTTGTGTATTATTATCTAAAAGAGTAAATTTATTGTATATTTCTAAAAAATTATTATTAGACATTTATATATTAATAATTTATACTAAAGTTTTATTTTAAACATTAATCTTTAAAAAAATATATATGATTAAATATATATAAATCACAAATGAAGCATAATTCCTTAAAAACAGGTGGTTCTATTGCATCTCAACATGTTATGTCTGGGTTTAAGCAAGGTTGCGGTGCTAACTTTGCGAATGAAGCAAAAGTCCAATTTAATGTAAAAGAAATAGTAAGTAATTACGGCTCCGAATTTAAAACTACAGGGGGAGGTTTACGTGAATCCAAAAGACAGCAAGGTGGTGATTTGGATGCAGATGTTGAGTCATTTCTTGAAAAGTTAGTTGATAACCGCGTTTTAGACATATATCTGAAATATTTGGGCATTACTCTTCTTACCCCTGCAACATTGGTTCCAATAGCGCTTATTATGGGTAAAAATGTGTTTGAAAAAGTAGTTAAAGATATTAAAAAGAACGATAAAGAAATACAAAAAGGAGGAGAAGGATTTCTTAATGTTGAAATACCTATATTAGATGACGATATTGTAGGAACTGGTCTTAAAATTGCAGGTATAACTGCTCTTACAGTTTCTCCTTATACTCTCGTGCCATTAGCTGTAATTATGTATATTTATAATTTATTTGAAAGTGAACAATTACAATTAGGTGGGTTTCAAAATAATTTAGACAGTGTTCAATCTAAAGCTGCAGCGTTTGGGCAACACCCCGCACCAGTTCAAAAAAATGATATTGCGTTTCCTTTCCAAAGAGGAGGCTTAGATAAAATAAGTTTCGGAAATGTGTCTGATTATGGACATTGCAAACAACCAAATCTTGACTGGACGGATAAGGGTGATATTTTTAGCTATAAAGGTGGTAAAAAAAGTAGGAAAAGTAATAAACAATCCAAACAATTGGGTGGAACTCGTTTCTTTTTAGGTGCTGATGTTCCAATCAATGGATTACAAGCGGTTGATTCCATTTGGAATGGAGAGCCATGGACTGCTACAAGATATGTTGACTATATAAATCCTGAATTACAGTTAAGAACTGATAGTATGGGTATTCCCGCGCAAATTCAATACAAAGCACCTTATTTCCAAGATGTTGAGACTAAGGTTTTTGTTCCAAGTGCAGCAACCTGTGGACTGTCAGAAGCATGTCCAGGCGTTGTTAATAACTCTATGGCTTAAGAAATATATTATAATGAACACAGAACATTTAAATAAAAACAGTTAAGATATATCGATATATATATATATATATATATCGATTTAGTTAAATACTATTAAAAAAAAATCTTATTTATTTTAATAATAATATTAAAATAAGTTAGTTATATAATATTATAATATGAATACTGAAATAATACCTACTTTAAGTTTTAATGGTTTATTGATAGATATAAATATCTATCATAAATTAACTAATGAATATAATGATGCGCAAATTACGACTATAATGGATGAAATTGATATTGTTAAAGATACCATATCGAATTTATTAATAGATATTCAATCTGACAATAATTCAGACAATAAATACCAACTTCGTAATAGGACTATTATGTACTCCGCTTTAGAAACAAAAAAAACAGATATAATAAAAAATTATCTAACATATCAATCAAAAATGTTAGAATATTATAGTAGATTAGACTTTTTAAAATCAAATTGTATTCACAATACTGAATATTTTATAGATTATTATAATGATACAAAAAAACAACTCGATACATTAAATTTAGAATATGATAAATTAACAATTGACTCAGCTAAAATTAATACTTATCACATAGAAAATGAAAATAAATTAAATAGTCATTGTATAGAGCAATCGATTAAAGTTGCAGCATTAATTAGTGAATTATCGGATGTTAAAACACAACGAGATTTTTTAAAGGGCATTGTTAATAAAAGTAAAGAGACTATAAATGAATTAGAGATTAAAAATAAGCAAATTGGTAATGAATTAGATATGAATAATTTATATAATATTAATAACAATCATAAAATGGATAATTATGAGTATGAGATTCAGAAGATATTAGATGACCGCAAATATATTATTGCTAATAATACATTATTGCGCGGAGAATTTAATGAATTACAAAAAAAATTAAAAGAAACAGTAAACAACTTAGAAATTCATAAACTAAAAACAGAAAATGTGAATAATCAAATAGATAAATTACAAAATTATATAAATACACAAAAACAAGATAATATCACAAATATTTCTGATATGACTGAAATTATTAAAAAAAAAGAAAATGATAAAAAAGAAATAATTATACAGGCACTCGAATTATTACCGTCATATAATTGGGATGAAAAATATGGGTTTATATCTAAAGAATATGATGTAATTAATGAGTCAATTACCGAGTTTAATTCATAAACCAATTATCTTCTTAGTAATTTAAATATATATTACTATTTTTATTAAAATAGTAAAATGTATGCAACAATGCAATGGTTGTAATTTTTTTATTAATTGTTTTTTTTTGATTTATATATTATTTTTTGTTTATTTTTTCTAATTTTAGATTTATGCTTACCGCCTCCTAAATCTGGAGGCTGGGGATGTGCCTGTGCATGCGCCTGATCATGCTGCTGAATCATTTGTTCTAATTCTAACTCATCATTCTCATCCTGCTCATTAAACTCTCGCAATATTTGTGTAACTTTATCCGTTATTATTGCTTCAATTTGCGCGTGGTAATTTATAACTGTTTCTTGAGTGATTTCTATACCTTCATTAAAAAATGTTTGGTTATATAATTCGTTTCTTGGGTCAATTGTTTCTAAACATGCCTTTATACGTAATATTATAATATCGCGTTCTATATTCCAATCAGCCAATCTCATATCAAGGGTTTGATTAATTGCGGCATCTCTTTGCTCTGGTGTCAATCCAGGGAAATCATCAGACCATCGATAATACGCATTTCTAGCTATTTCCAAATCTATATCGGGTGGAACTCCAATAGAATCTCGAGGACGATTACTCAATCTAATTTTCCCAGTGGTTACACCTGTTAACGTATTACGATAACTACAATATACTGAATTATTTCCATCATTATATATGTGTTCGGGTGAACCTTGCACTAACTCCCATCCATTTATATATGGATGGTATCTATTAGAAACACCTGGTCGTTGAATATACTGTGAGTAAGGACTACGCAGACCGGCATTTTGTGAATTTCTTATCCAAAAACAAGTATTTATTCCAAAAAAATTACATCGATTTCCATTTGGAAGCCTTCCTTGACATCTATTCCCTGCTGCGTATGCCGCTGAGTTCTGTCCTCCTATATTACTTTGAAGATTTTCACAATTATTATACCAAGTTAAATGACCACATTGAGGACATTGTAACATCTTATTAACTCCGGGTGAGCCCTGTCCTGTGTTAGCGCCATTATTATCATTAAGCCATATTTGAAAGGGGTCCTCATTAAGTATTCGAGGTTTGCGGTTATATAATGTAATTATTTGTTGCATTAGTTGCATCGCTTCTCCCGATATTAAATGTTTTATAGTATCTATGGGAATATTAGTATTGCATTTCGTGTATCGTGCATTAGCTCCCCTTACCATTTCAATGCATGTATCTACATTACAAATTATAGAATTTGGTGTTTGTGGCCAATTTTCGAGCATGATATTTTCAAAAAACATTCTTTCTAAGCATCCTAAATGTAAAGCCTGTTTATCTCCTGCAGGACATAATGCACAAACAAAATCACTTTCATCAAAATCAATTTTACATTTATAACATCTTTGCAAATTCGGATTCTCATATCCGGGTTTCTGAAAACAAATATTATCAGCTTGATTCCAAGCACATTTATATTGGTGAGCTCTGCAACTTTGTTGATTGTTAAATTCATCACAATGATCTCCAGGTAAAGTATTACACATGTCTCTTTCCCAAACACACTTATGATTTTGAATGTTACATTCTGCTGCAGTTATTAATGTATTGCATAAAACAGGCGCTCCTCCAATTATATTATGTTTATAGTATTTATTTCTTTTACTTTTATATTTCATTATATTTAATATGCATAAAAAAAAATTGATATAAATACTATAAATATAATTATAATTATAATTTTATAACTAAATTACTATGCAAAAACTAATTACTGCATATTATAAAAGCAGTCAACCATGGAACGTGTTATCAATTTTATATGGTTTTCAAAATGCTTTTAAAAACAAGTGGGCATCATCCGATAGTCCATTGTGTATTAATAAAAAACAGACCCTAATTACCGATTATTATTCATTTGTTAAAAAACAAATTCATCCGGCGCATACTATGAGACAAATGGTAATCACTGACTTTTATAAGTCATCAAAAAATTGATTAATTCTGATATTAATCAATAAATATAACAATATGCCTTATTTACTTCATATAGTGAGTATATTTCCCTGTAAAGATATAAAACAGTGCAGTGTAGTAGTAAATTATGATATTTTTAATAGCTTACCGGATGTTTATAAAAAAATAATAGAAGCATTTGATGATATACCTGTAGATGAATTACCTGAAGATTATAAAGATTTTGAAGATAATTATATTAGAAATTATGTAGATAGTCCACCCATTCGATTTACTATTTTTGATATTGAAATGAAAGTTTTTATTAAAACAAAAACGATACGAGATATCTATAATATGTACATTAGTCAAATTGAGTCAGCACAATTAATATAAATTATGGTATAAAGCCGTAAATCATTTATTTTTTGATTAAAAATGATTTATGAATTTCATTATATCGCAATTAAAAATGTTTTTCAAACTTAATTTTAATTTCTGCCAATTACTTTTGTAATTGGCGCTAATGATTGAATTTTTAGAGACACTTCTTCATTTTGTCTTATTTCAATAAAATCCTCGGATGTTACAATATTATATTCAGAAATATCTAATCCTTCAACTGGAATTTTAAAAGTGTACGCATCATTTGTTAACATTACATTAGGATTATCTCTTAATGCAGGTAATATATCAATAGAATTTAATTCTTTAGCATTAGGATATCGAGTATTCACAACAGTTCTAACATATTCTACATCATTATCTTCAGACAATTCATCTGATGTAAACATAGCAAGGTCTTGAAGGAAATGCAATATAACTAATTTTTCTGGAACAGTTTGTAATTGCTCTATTAATTCATATGTTGTTTCAGGAACATTACCTTTATCTACATAATTATATAAATTTTCTTCAACCGCAAGACGGTCATCACTAATATCATCGGTATGAAAAAATATATCGCGAGTTATATTTCCACTTGATATATTTAATTTTGCTAATATTGGTAGGTAAGAATCATATGCATCAAGGTTTAGCCCACTATGAACTAAATGGTCTACTGCATTTCGTCTTAAAATCTCTCTAAAATTGAATGCATTTATTATTTGGACAGTTGAATGAATATCGAAAGGGTTTTGAAGCCATTCACGACGTGCTGATTGATTAAGGTAATACCTTCCAATTTCATTATATCCTCTAGATTGATTTAGTGTTATACTGTGAACACTACTCCGGATACCTTTTTGTTCTAGTAATTCAATATACTCATTAAAAAGACTATGATAATATTGAAAAGCTTGTTTTACATTTAAACCAAGATATCTAATATGAAGAAGATAATTTCCTTCAGCACAAACCGCAGGTGTATAAATTAAATACATATATTTAGGTGTTAATGTAGGCGGACGACCACCTTTTATATTATTTTTCTTACTTAACCTTCTATTAAAATTTTGTTTATTTTGCAAGCTTTTGGTCATTATAACGATTATATAAATACTCAATATATTATTAATCGGTAGTAATTTTGATTATATATTATTTTCTCATTGAGATAAAGTGGTAAATCAGTTAATTATATTGCTAAAAATAGGGATAAATTAATTTCCCCAAATATATCGTTTATACATGAGTTAATTGATAATATAGAAATAATATATATGTATGATATAGATACTTATTGGGTAGAAGGTATGAATGAATTTGGTATAGGAACGATTAATTCAACTCTAGCGGTTAAAACAGATGAAAATATTGATAAAAGTGAATATCAAAAATCATTATATAACTTAAAAAAAAATATGTTAAAACATAATAATTTAGAAAAATTAGCTAGTGATTGGATTTTATTTTCTCAAAATAAAGATTTATCTAGACATGGGCATACTCTTTTATCAGACCAACATAATTGTATTCATATTGAATCGTTTGATAGAGAAATACCTATTAAACAAAATATATATAATAATGTAGTATTTACAAATCATGGAATATCAATTAAAAATGCGGGTTATAATCATGGTAAAAATTATATGTCGTCTTTAATACGAAAAGATTTAGCATATAATGAAATATTAAAAGTAAAAAATAAAAATCAAATATTAAAATGTTTAAATAAAAACTATATACATTTAAATCCTGAATTTCATACATATCGTAATAAAAAATATACACAGTTATATTTAAATGTCGATAATAGGCATAAATCATTAAATACGACAAGCCAAACTCTAATGTGTTTATCAGAATTAATATTCTATTTTAATTATGATAATGAAAATTGCAATTTTGTAAAATATGATAATAAGCTACCAAACAATTATAAGCCTAAAATAAAAGTATTTATTAATAAAATATCAAAATCAGAAAAAATAGAAAAGATGCCATTTGATAAATTGCATATTGATAATTTAATTGAAAACTATATGTTTAAAAGTAAAAATATTTTGTTATATTGTATATTTTTGATAATGTTAATATGTATCTATATAATATTTTTAAATGAATAATATTATAATATTAATACATTATATACGTGTAATGTTTCGATATGATTATTTAATTTATATATTAATTCTTGTTTCATTTTTATTAACATTTGTAGGAAAAACATTAGAATTTTGCTGTGGTAGTAATTACCTAAATGCACCTACATATTATGATAGTTTATCATTATGGCCATATTTATATGGCGTTCCATATAAGCATTTTGTGAGATTTGGATAAATATAAATTAAATTATTTATTACTTTTTATATAATATTTATTATACGTTAATCTATTTTTTTTATTATTTTTTATTAGATACAATGGTTGATATATTACATCCAAATTCACAGTTATATATTAACAATAATACTAAAGTTTTATTATTTCTTATATTACATCATTTTATCAGTTGTTTTTTTATTAATAGGATGGATTTTTAATTTTAAACAAATTTTATTACTGCATATTATAATTGTTATTGGAACAATTATCTATTGGACTATAACCCAACATTTGTGTGATTTAACTGTATATGTCAATAAATTATGTGGTTGGGAAGAAAAACAATCATTTAATGATTTATTAAATATATTTGGTATTAAAAAAATAAAATGGTGGAATAATATTTGGCATTATTTTGTAATTATAATTGCAGCTTGTATATGTTTATATAAAATTGTATATTATAAATAAATTTTACTTATTTATATAAGTTTGAATAAATTCTTCTGTAGACATTATTGTGATATTTAATTTTTTTGCTTGCTTTAACTTTTCACTATCTTCATCTTTATTTTTTGCTACAACTATAAATGTATTTTTAGTTATACTGGACCCATTATTAGCTCCAATATTTTTTAGGAATTCAATAATTGTTTTATCACGAGTTCCAGTTAAAACAACTATTTTCCCAAATAGATGATGGTCATTTTGCTCTATTGGTTTTTCTTGCGAAGTGGGTTGCAACTTATATTCTAAATTACATTCAATAAGGAAATCTTTAAAATCATTAATTTTATATACAAATGCTTCTGCCGATTTAGTTGCCATACCTTTAATTAGAGATACATCTTGAATTTTTTTTTCAATATTATCATTTGAAACTAATATATTAGGGATTTCACTCATGACTAACTCCATTTTTTTTTCACTAAATCCCCGACCAAATATATTTGAACCAGCCATTAAATTTACAATAGATGCTTCATTAAGCTTTTGTTGAATGCCTGTATAAATTGTATTAGCCATTTTTTCCTTAAATCCATCAACTTTTAAGAAATCAGATTCAGCCATTCCAATAATTTTTGGGACAGTATCATAACCATATTTAATAAGCCTCGAGATGTTTCCCGAGCTTAGTCTTTCAACACCGATACCTGTGAAGAATCCAGTTATATTTTTTTCTTTAACGGTTGGGTCTTCCGATGGATTTTCAAGGATAATATCTATATGAGTTTCATTCCATTTGTATATAACAGATGGCATCTTTGGCTCTTTGGAAGGAACTGTTACCGATTTAATATAAGGAATTACATCACCACTTCTTATCAATTCAATTGTTGCACCTATTCCAATGAAATTATCCATAATAAAAGCAGCATTAAAACCAGTTGCAAACTCAATTGTAACTCCACCTAGTTTTATTGGTTCTATCTGAACACGTGGTTTCAAATATCCATCTTTACTTGGTGACCATAGAACATCAACTACTTTAGCTTCAGCGATTTGGTCCGATAAAACCATTTTAAATGCAAAAGCATGTTCGGGATTTCCTGATTTTCTGGGATAAGTGTTATCATCACATACAATAACACCGTCAATTTCGTATTTATATGTTTTACGCCATTCAATTAGAATTGTCGATAACATCTCATTCGTTAATGTTTCCGTAACTTTATACAAAATTCTATTTATTTTAATATTTTCAAGAAAATACATCTGACTCGATGGATTTATTTGTGGACTAATTACTTCATATGCAACAAAATCTACATCATGTATTGCATTAGTAACATGTTTATGATTAACAATTCCGGCAACCATGTTTCTTGGATTAGCAAACAAAGTTTTGTATTTTTCTTCAAACACTTTTTTAGCTATAATTAACTCGCCTCGAATTGCAATACCTTTTATTTTTGGTAGATGTAAATACGGAATTAGATGACTGACTTCTTGTCCAATTTTGCCATTACCCCGTGTGTAAAGTTTTGGTGTTTGCCCCATTGTTGTATATAGAATACTTACACCATCCACTTTACATGATAATATATATGGCCCTTTAAATTTACTTAAATAGAGTGCAAGAGCATTAGTATCAGGTTTTATCTTATCCATGGAACCCATTTCGTAGGGTAATACTACTTTATTCTTTTCTACTTCTGCACCTATTTGAGTTATAGTAGTATTGTGTGGAAATTTTTGTTCAATAAATTCTTTAACTATATCATATTGATTATCACTCATTATAGGGATATCTTTATCAAATTTGTCATTTGCTAATTGAATAATTTGAGAAAGTTGGGTTTCACTTAGCGAACGCAGAACTGATATGCCAATTTGTTTAAAATTTTCTATAATAGATGAAATATCATTCTTGTTGGATTGCATGATCTCTTATTTGATATACTTATTAATTCTGGTATTAATTATAGTAATTCAAATTTTTTTTACTATACAAATTGTTTTACATGTAAATAAGAAGTCTACATTTGGACATTATTTCGCGATTTTTAATATCAAAACGGGCATGTTGGGTAATATTATCACGCACATTATTCATAATATACCAATGATTACCACATTTAAAATAACAAACATAATGTCCTTCTAATAATTTTTGACCAAAATGAACAATGGCTGATACTAATTGTAGTGTCTTACCTGAAATCTTAATACACTCGGGTAAATTAACCAATTCTAATTCATTTTTTGTTCCATCATTATTTTCTCTAGCTATTGATATTACAAAAAAATTTATTGGATTACTATATATTTTAGATATAGCACTGCGTGTGTATGTTAATTTAGGTAAATCACCACGATATTTGTAATGCTTTTCCATTCTATGGGATTCTTGACTAAATAACATAATGTGTGCATTGTATATGTCTTGGTATAATGATATTTTTTTTTTTTGTTCTATTTCGGGATTAAAGAATTCAGATAAATCGGGGTCATGTTCCCTAATATTACGTTTTACATTTTCAGCAATCATATTATTTTTATATATATATTCAATAATATCAGGATATTCACCATTAGCTTTTTCAAATTCAATTGTTTCTTCTGGAGTATCAAATGCAAAAGTATTATCATCAATTTGTGTAAAGCCAATATCAATTACTTTACTTGTTGCAGTTTCAGTATAAATCAATAATGAATGATTTGTATTTATATCTCTGTTTGTTGTATATTCTTGAAATTCACTAATTAATACTGGGTCTCCTATTGGTCTACTATATATTTTAGTTTCATTATAATTAGATTGTGGAAGGTTTATTATATTTAATATTTTACCAATAAAATCATGTGGGTCTTGCTGTGTGCTCGTATAAACACTCTTTGGAATAAAATCTGTTTCGCGTTGAGTATCACATTTATAAAGTAATTCTCTAAATTCAGAACACATAGTCCGTTTAACAGGTTGTGAATTATCGTGTATATAATGATGTAATCCAACAATTGCATCGATTGCGTTATTTCTACAATTTTCTCTACTTGTATCTGGTAATTTCCTTGTTTCCATTAAATCTATTATAAAATTATTTTCTAATTTGTGTAGTAAACCAAATAATAAACTATCAATAAAACATGACATTTCATCAAACATAAAAAAATTATATTGCGTGCATGGGTCATCACTATGAATACTAACCATAGGTTTTGCTGGCACTATTGCTGAAAATGATTTTGTTTCTTGTTTTATTACTAATTTAGGTTCTTGTTTAGTTACTGGGTTAGTAACTGGTGTAGTATCTTGTTTTGTTACTAGTTTAATTACTGGTTTCGTTTCTTGTTTAGTTTCAGGTTTAGAAATTACAACTTTTAATGGAATAGGTGTTGTATGTTTTGACGAATCTATTTCAAATCTACTAGATGATGGTTTTATCGGAATAGAACCTCT
>Ga0114970_10000253_pt1 | contig 38437 bp, 32 predicted proteins | sample M_140205_XF_Meta_FD_87030 | JGI IMG/M metagenome (GOLD analysis project Ga0114970, IMG submission 87030) | Freshwater microbial communities from Lake Montjoie, Canada to study carbon cycling - M_140205_XF_MetaG | ecosystem: Environmental > Aquatic > Freshwater > Lake | place: Lake Montjoie... | reverse complement strand
TTTTTGGTGCGATAAAACAGCAAACTGGTCTTGGTCTTCTCTACTTACTTTAAATTCGTTTGCTACCGCTTCGGCAGTTAATCCCATGTTCAAATAATAATCAGGATCATCTTTGGCAATGGAATATGCTGGCACTGTTTTCCATCCTGCCGTTGGCACCAAACTCATGCTTTCTGTGCCACCTGCAATAATACAATCAGCCATGCCGGATCTGATTTTTGCAGTAGCAAGTGCAATACTTTCTAGTCCACTTGCACAATACCTGTTTATGGTAAAACCTGCAACCTCTATACCCAATGCGCGAGCAGAAATGATTCTACCAAATTGTAAACCTTGTTCTGCTTCTGGAACAGCATTACCTACAATTACATCGTCTACCCGTTTAGGATCTAATTGCGGAATAGTGGCTACTAATCCTTTTATTACTTCCACCGCTAAATCGTCTGGACGAAAAAATCTAAATCCACCTTTTTTACTTTTAGTAACGGCTGTACGGTAACCTGCAACGATATATGCTTCCTGCATGAGAATCTTTTTAATCTACCCAAATGTAGTTAAAATTAAAATAAAAGTTGTTTATGCAACTATTATTTTTTGGTAAGTTTTGGGTTTTAGGGCTTTTGAATTGACTGCTTTATCTTTGCGTTATGTTATACACCATCCTTCGCAATTTATTGTTTCAATTTTCGCCCGAAGAAGTACATTATTTTTCAATGAACCTATTAAAAAAAGCTTGTGCTTTTGGGCCTTCGAGCGCCATCATTGAAAAACAGTTTTGTGTTAAGGATACAAGTTTACAGAAAACAGTTTTTGGATTGAATTTTACCAATCCGGTAGGGTTAGGAGCAGGTTTTGATAAAAATGCTGCTTACCTAAATGAATTGGCTTGTTTGGGATTTGGGTTTGTTGAGATTGGCACCGTTACGCCTTTGGCACAAAACGGAAATGATCAACCAAGACTTTTTCGTTTGCCCGCAGACAAAGCACTCATTAATAGGATGGGCTTTAATAATGAAGGTGTAGTGGCTATTAAACAAAAACTAGCTAATTGGAACAACGAAAAAAGTAATACCCCATTAATTGTTGGAGGTAATATTGGAAAAAATAAACTTACGCCAAACGAATTGGCTTGGAAAGACTATGAAATTTGTTTTGAAGGATTATTTGAAGAAGTAGATTATTTTGTTGTGAATGTAAGCTCACCAAATACACCAGGACTACGTGAATTACAAGAAAAAGAATCTTTAAAAAAAATATTATCGCAACTGCAAAATATTAACCAAGGAAAAGCAAAGCCAAAACCTTTGTTGTTAAAAATTGCCCCCGATTTAACACAAGAACAACTAGACGATATTGTGGCCCTTTCTTTTGAAACCAAACTCGATGGATTAGTGGCAACTAATACCACCATTTGTAGAGAAAATTTGCAAACGCCTGCAGCTATTGTTACTGCAATAGGCCCTGGTGGTTTAAGCGGCAAACCTGTTACCAATCGCGCTACCGAAGTAGTGCAATATTTATCCAACAATACCAATGGTCAAATACCTATCATTGCAAGTGGTGGTATATTTAATGGATTTGACGCTCAAGAAAAATTAAATGCCGGTGCTAGTTTAATTCAAGTATGGACTGGCTTTGTTTATGAAGGTCCGAAAATTGTAAAAAATATCTGCGAAGCACTGGCTAAAACTGGAATCTAAAACTTCCAAATATGCCAAACTTGTCGCGTAAAGCACCACTGATTGGCACTGGTGCAGCAACCCGCCAAACAAAGTCGACTCTAAAGAATTTAAATATATTATCTACCCCTGTTCCTATTTCTATATAGGGCTTGCTATCCAATGATCGATAAGGATAATTTCCTACATAATTTAATTGTTGGTTCTCTGCACTTAAACTTCCTACTATTCCTTTGGCACTCCAGAATTGACGGAATTTTAATTTACGTGTAATAGGTATGTATTTAAACAACCCTGGACCAAAATTATGTTCTAAATTAAATCCTGTAAACTGATCGGTGAGGTACTCAAATCGTTGCATTAAATTGAAAGCAAATTTGTTATAATAATACATTTCATTTCCAGGTAAAATATCTAGCAATTGATACGGTAAAGTTCCAAATACTTTTCCTATAAATAAATTATAATAAACGGTTCCGTATGGCGATATTTTAACCAATTGAGAAACATTGAAATCTAATTTTTGGTAATTGTAATTACTACCCAAAACATTGTTCCATCCCTTGGTATATTTAAAGTCTGCAATAGGATACAAACTTCCCAAACTAACGCGTAAAAAATTATCTTCTATACTTCGTTCTAAATAGGCATAACGCAAACGTAATACTGTTTCGAAAGTATTAAATGGATTATTGCCTTTTTGCAAAAAAAACTCTTTCCCTGGTAGATTTTGCAGTGCATTAAATTGTTTGCTCGCGCCAGAAAATCCATAGGCAAACCCATTGGGTGTTTCTCTATAAAATTCTACTCTTTTTTCGGTGAGTTGTTGAAATTTAAAAGGAATATTTGGACGTCTAAAAATTGTACCAAATAAATTATCTGTTCCTAATTGATCGTAAGTTACTTGTCCATTGTCCAAATCGTTTTTATAAACGAATTTTAAATAGGTCCAGTTGTCTCTGCTAAATAAATATTTGGCTTCTCCCCCTCCTTTAAACTTACCGTCTTTGGTTCCATAAGCAGCATAACCCGTTAAGTACAAATTGTTACTAAATGAGCGGTTAGTAGAAAGGTCGAATCTAAACCTGTTGCCTTCCCAATTATTTCCGCTAACCCAATAGTACCAAGGGCCTATACGAATATTGCCAATATCCTTGGTGCCTTTTACAAATGCTTGTAATACATCTCTATAAAAAACATAGGTAGAATTTTTAGTTAGGGTATCTAATACTTTATATACCGTATTTTCATTTTTATTCAGGGCCTCGTGGCGGTTTTTCGCCCAAAAAGAATCGGTGAAATTATCGGTGTTTTTTAATAGGTCTATTTGTTGTGATTTTTGTGTGACACTTAAGTCTTTAATAGCAGCTTGGTCATTTAAAACAATATGCTCATAAGTAGTAGTTTTTCGGCCTTTAATTCCGAGTTTACCGTTACCAATAGGTGCAATATCTGCCACAAATTTGTCTTTGTATAAAAACCAAACAGAATCTTGAATAAGCCTAAATTCCTGAATTAAAGAAAGCCCTTCAATAAAATTAATATTGGCATCCGGAGACGGACGCATGGTTACTTTTTGAATAGCAAAGCTGGTGTCATTTACCCAACAGTCACCTTCAAAAGTACTCTCCCCTTTTCGTTTGGCTGTAAAGCGAAAATGCACTAATCTTTTACCACTTAAATAGGCTGTATCTGCTAATTTAAAATGATAAAAATTGTCGGCATTGGAATTAAAAGGACTAATAAAATCTTTATTAAAAATAGGAATGAAATTGCTGTACACATTTACGTTCTGGTACATCCCTCCTAATTCCTTTATTAAACTTTCATTATCTAAACCGTTGGTTTTAGTGGCTTTGATGATTTCGTGAATTTTTTCTGGATTTTTTTGGTAGTAATAATCAGAAAGGGTTTCTGTTAAATAGACTGGTAAATAAGGCTTACTGCCATCGGCTGAGTCTACATAATCCAATATAAATCCTAGTGGTTTTAAAAAAATGTTTTTCTTTAGTTTGTCTGGTTTTACATTGTTGAGATCCATCTCTAACTTATTGTAAATTTCATAAGAATAACTATCCCAACGAGTACGGTTATTCTTGTCTTTATTGGCCATTATTTTGCGCCAAAACCAAAGTGCTCGATTGTATTTACTTTTTACAACTGCTTCGCCAGTAGGTGGTAATACTTCTATTTTAAAAATTAGTTCTGCAGTATCTTTAATACTGCGTACAGGAATTGTTAGTGGCTTGTATCCCACACTTAATACGCTTACAGAATCGTTGGTCAACAGAGATGTGTAGTCTAACGAAAATCTTCCTGCAGAATCTGTTAGAACGCCTTTATTTGATAATCTAAAAACAACCGATGCAAAAGGAATAGGCTCGTCACTTTGTTTGTCTTTAACAACCCCAAACAATTTTCTACCCTGGCCTTGTACCGAGATTGTAAAAAAAAATAATAAGAATAAACTAAGCCCAAATTTGTAACGAACAGCCATACAAACAAAGATAGCTCTTAGGTTTGGCCAATTTAGAGGCAAACTGTTAATTTCCTAAAAATCAAACCCTAAAGAAAAATACCAGATTGGTTTTCCTACAAAAACACCTTTCATTGGCCATGCCGTATCTAATTTCATAAAATAGCCCATTAAGGTACTGCGCATACCAAAACCATATCCACCAGCAAAAGGTCCTAACCCACCGGCATCAATCTTAACAGTAACATTTCCTGTTGGAATTCCACTAGGATCAAGTGATTGAATATATTGCCCCGGGCGCTTAATGCCATTGTATTTGCCATTCCAAGCAGAACCTAAATCAATGAATTGTACCAATTGAAAATTGCGTAAAAATGCATTATTAATGGGTCTGTTTATTAAGGTGGCAAAAACAGGCAATCTTAATTCAGAATTGATAACAAACGCATTGTTTCCGTTGGCAATATTTTGATTATAGCCTCGCATATTCACTGCCAAAGACTGAAAAGCATAGTTTTGATCTGGCGCTGGCGGATTGCTATTAAACTGTGGTCCTATCCATCCATCAACACCTCCTAAATAATAAATTAGTTTTTGATTGCCCCAAGAGAAATCGGCAGCCGCACGTCCGGCCCAAATAAAGTTTCTATAAATTTTTACATATTGCCTTGCATCAAAACCTAAATTAAAAGTTTTAGTTCCTGAACCAAAAGAGTTTTTATAAACAGGCAGATTAACATCTAAATAGATTTTAAAACGCAATCCATTCCAAATATTTTGGATTGGATTAATGGTATTATCGTGCACATATTCTAAACGAGCCAACGCATATCTAGACACAGTGTCTTTATAAGCTAGTGCATTAGGGTCTGGTTGACCAGAATAATTATCATATGATTTTAAAATTCCTCTATCGGAACGCACACCAAGTGTTGCACGTAAACTTTTTACTTCATTAAATGGATAAGAAACATTTCCTTGAAATAAATTAGTTACTAATTCATTGTTATAATTAGTATTAAAATAATTGCTCACATTACTTCTATAGTATGTTAAGCCCCAGTCTAAACGTTTTTTATTATTCATGAAAGAGAAAAAGACATCCTTATCTTTCAAATTGGTGCCAAATCGAAAACCGCCAACAAATTTGAGGTCTTCCATTAAATCACTTGCGCCAACCCTAAAAGTAAAATTGAGGTCGTTGCCATTGTTTAATTGAATGGGGCCAGAACCTCCACCATAAGGCTGGTATCTATTGATAAGTATATTATTGGTAAACCCTGCTAAAATATAATCACTACTAAATTTCAATCGATAGTCAAATAATTTAGACTTACTAAGTGTTGAAACTTTTACTGCATTGTTCAATAGTTTGTTTACACCAACTAATGTATCGGGCTTTTCGTCTGCAAATTCATTTTGAAAAATAGCCGTTGATTTTGGCTTTACTGTATCTACTACTTGTTTTTTGTTGTAGATAATTGCTTTGCCCTCTGAAGCTCTTTTGGCATCAATTTGCTTTTTCATAAACTCAGTAGGACGTGCATTAACATTACGTTTTAATAATGCAGTTTCGTCTACTTTTAATTTATATAAAAACTTATAATCACCTTCTTGACGTACTTCACTTACTTGTCCATTGTTACCTGCAATTCTGGTTTCTAATAAAGAACTTTGATAATTGGTAATAGGAAATGTATAGGTAGAGTCTTTGTATACTTGAAAATAACCCACACTATCGGGTTCATTTTTTCTCCAAGCTACTAGTGTTGAATCGTATTCTTTTTTAGACGGGTTGTGCAATAATTCATCGCCAACATATACCAAAGTATCTACTCCATTTCTTTGGGTGGCAAAGAAACCAGCCCAACGATTAATAATACCATTTTCGTCTGATGCAAATGTAAAGTGTGTTGGATTGTATTGCATTGGATAGCGCGCATTACCAAACTGTAGGTTGGTTAATTTGGCTATTTGTTTTTCTTTACTAGTATTTAATACATCCACCATGAATATATTAAAGCGATAACGACTTGGTAAAACGGTATCTTTATTTGGAGCAGAACCACTAGGTCTATTTGAGGCAAACACTATTCCTACTCGGTTAGGAAAAGCAACAAAACTAGGATCCAAATCGTCGTACACATCGTCGGTAATTTGGGTCATTTTTTGCTCTTCAATTTTATAGGTAAAAATATCTGAATGACCATTTTTAACCGCACTCAATACCAATGAATTGGCATCTAACATAAACGACGCATCCGTTATTTGGTCTACTCCTTCAATCGTTTGTTTAAAACGTTTGTAGTGCGCCACTGCGTCATACACAAACATTTTTGTTTTTCCATCTTCCCAATAAATAACCAACAACCTGCTACCCTTTCCATCCCATGCCATGATAGGATAGTTTGGATTGATATCGCCTTGATTGGTGCGGACACCTAGTTTAAGTAAAATTTTGGCATTATAAAAATTCTCAAAATACTTTACACTATAAATACCTTTTTTAAACTCAACAACTGCGTAATTATTACTCTTAGGTGTTGGACTTGCTTGAAAACGGAAATAATCATTCTTCGTTACATCTTCTGTAATATTTAATAAACCCTTGGGAGCATTTCTTCGTTGACGGATTTCTTTTATATAATGGTCTTGCTCAAACTGCATGAAATCTTTCAACACATCTTTGAACTTAATTTTACAAACACGAAGCGCTGCACTATTTAAATTTTTATAAATCCTTGCTAAGTATAATAAGTAGGTGATGTTTTCTACGCGATATTTTTCACCAAAATAATACCAGAATGCATGACCTGCTAATAATGGCTTCTCAAATGCAAATTGGTAAAAGCTATTGTAATTGCCACTCAAAATGGCACTCTTAAGCGCATCATCTTTTTCGGTACTCCATGGTTTTGCTACATAGGCTACATATCCATCAAGCAACCATTTTGGCAAATCAAGTAATGCTTGATTGCTGGCAAACTCGCCTATATCATCTCCAAACAATAAATTATCGGTTAATACTTTGGCAATTCCTTCTCTCACACTTTGTTTAAGGTGCTCGTGATTGCCATCGAAATAAAGTATAATTTTATTATTCACTAACTTGGTTGATCCGCCAGCATTTTGCCAATCGGAACCCAATCCAATATTGCTGCTTTTATAATCATTGTAATTATTATACACTACTATATTAGCGCGTCTTTGCAAAGAATATTCTGTAAAATTTTCTATTGATGGCAATTCGTCTTCTGCAACTTGGGCAACAAACTTGCCTAGTTCAACACCAGATTGTGTAGTATAAGTATTGAAATTGGGAGACTGGTGAAATTTCCAGATAAATTTCTTGTGTTGTACCCTATTTTTTCCAAACACCACTGCATTAACTTGCGCTGTAGAAACGATGGGGAAAAGAAATCCTATTAAAAAAAGCCATTTATTAAATCTATTCAGTTGCATATCCGAACTTTAGTATTTTAAAATTAGTCATTTACCATTAAAAGCACCCCAAAATTCCATTTATGTTTCATGTTAAAGTTTTTAAATTCAGTCCTATACAAGAAAACACCTATTTGCTATACAATGATACCTACAAAGCTATTATAATTGATCCCGGATGTTACGCACCTGAAGAACAAGAAACGTTAAAAAAATTTATTGCTGATAACCAACTTATACCGATACAATTAGTTAATACACACTGCCATTTAGACCATGTGTTTGGCAACAATTGGGTACACAAAACTTATGGATTAGAACTGTATATCCATCCAAATGAAGAAAAGATGCTAGAATTCGCACCAAAATCGGGTGAAAACTGGGGGATGCCATTTATCAATTATTCTGGCCCCCTACATTTTTTAAACCAAGAAAACACCATTTCAATAGGGGAAGATCAGCTGAGTATTCGATTTACCCCAGGACATTCTCCTGGAAGTATTAGCTTTTATTGCGAAGAACAGGGTTTTATTATAAGTGGCGACGTACTTTTCTATGAAAGCATTGGCCGTACCGACTTACCAATGGCTTCCCATGAACAATTGCTAAATAGCATTAAAGAACAAATATTAACCTTACCCGATGAAGTAATTGTTTACTCAGGACATGGCAGACCAACCACTATTGGTCACGAAAGAAAAAACAATCCCTTTCTTTCTTAATTGGCATATACAAATTATCCCTAAAATTGGAGTAACTTGTAACGCATAAACGAACAAACTTAAAACAAATCTATATGTCTACTTATTCGCAATTATCCATAGGTCGCTATTACTTAATTACAGAAAACGAAGGCGAAGAATTAGTATTGGTACAACCCATGATGGAAACAACAGGTGCTGTGTTTTTAATTTTGCACGATGCCGAAGAAGAACTTACATATTGGAGAAAAAAAGAAGATATCATCTTTGAAATTTTAGAAGAACTTTCAGATGAAGAAGCGTTAAACTACGAACTTTTGTTCGACGAAGACGAAGCCGACGAAGACTGGGAAGAAGGCGATTTGTAAACTATTGTTGGTTGATTTTTTTCTGATAAGCCATAATAAAAATGGCGCCTAAGTTTTTATGTGGTGGCACATAATCGTTGAAACTTTCTTTTAATTGAGCTTTAAATTGATTGGTCATTTTTGCCCACAAACTCGACCAGTTAAGGTTTTGACCCAATCGAAGCGTTTCACTGATTTCATTTAATAGCCCCTTATTAATAATGCCAGTGCCAACTTGCTTAGTAGAAATAATGTGTGCACCAGGGCAAATTGCCAATACTTGATTTAGGTTTTGATACCCTCCACAACCTCCTAAAATTACCAATTTAGCAGACGATGCTAATTTTTCAATAGTTGAATTTAAATGATAACTATGCCCTCGATGAATAACAATGGAAGGTGTTAGCTGTTGGGATTTTAAATATGCATTTAAAGCGTCTTGTGCTTGCTCGTCTAAATCTAGCGTTGGGTTTAATGGACGATTAGCATAAATACTAATTGGTACTCCTTTTTTTGAAACAATTTCTACCCAATCTTTATGTTGGGTAACTTTCCATTTTGCAGGAGTAAACGAAGTAATAAAAGCGTTGAAAATAGTCATACCATCTTTATCCCCATAAAAGAATTGTTGCATGATTATTTTTCCTTGGGCATTTTGCAACAATTTATTGGGCATAAAATAAACCGGAGCAATGCCAAGTTCTGCAGCAACATCAATACGATTAGCCGTATCCATTGAAGCAAAAATGGTTTCCAATAATTGATAAATAGCTATGCCAAGAACTTGTTTTTTTTGCTGTGCATCCACTAAATTTACATGCACTTGATCTAGAATAATTTTTTTAAATGTTGGTTGATAAATACTAGCATAGGCATCTGCCACATCTACTGCTTCTTCTAAACTTTTTGTTTTTTCTAGCCCATCAACAAACTGTTGCATTCTAGTAAAAGCAATACTTGAATCCATCTTTTGTAGAAAGTCATCAAGTGTATTATAGGCTGCGGATATTTTAATGAATTTTTTAACATAATCGTTATGTACAGACTGCAATAAATCATTGGCATCTGGCTTTTTCATCCGCTGAAAAATACGGGGATAAATACCACTAACAAAACTAGATGTATACATTTCTGCTTCACCCATTACAGCCAAATAATACAAGTCTTGGGCACTTAGTTTTTCTAGCGAAAGGAACCTGATTTTTGGATTCTTTTCTTCGTGTAAAGCATTGATTTCATTGATATATAGCTCAATGGCTTTGTCTTTTAATTTATTGGTTAATACCTTTACAAGAATGGGTGTATCTGCATATTGCATTCTTGCTACATAATCAATCCGCGTGCTTACTAATAATTGATAATAATTTTCTGATTTTTCTGGCGTTAACAACGGTGTTATATCATTAACTGTTATTTTATTATGGTATAAATTATCTAAGAAAGGCATATACATTCTGCCTGTTTTGGTAATTGAAAATTGGCTAATTAATTTAACAAGCCGATGATTAGTTGATTGTATTTTTTTACCTAAGGCATTGGGTACCGCTGCATAATTGTATAATTTTTCTGGGTCTAAAAAAGCCGCTTGTACTAGTAAGGTATCTGCAAAAATATTAGTTGGATTATTACTTAAGGTTCCCAAAATTTTTTCGGGATATAATTGACAATACTTCCATACCAACAAATCTTTTGCAGCAGGGATAGCCTTATTTGTTACGAATCCATAATTGTCTATTAAAATAGATCCTATGGCTAAATTATTTTGTTCAAAAACCGGGTATATAGATTGGTCTTTAATAGCCAAATTCATCGCCTGGTCAAATGATTTTACCAGTGGAATTAGGTCCACTAGTTGTACCATTTTAATATTAAACGCATAAATAAAACTGGACAGTATTTCATTGGTACTCCGTAGCCATTTAAACTTATTATTATTGTCTAAATTATCATTCAACTCAATACTTATTCTAATAGCAGTAATACTATTATTGAAAGAATCTAAAATAATATTTGGCTTTTTTACAGTGTCGAGCAAAACTGGAAACAGTCCTTGTATTTTTTTTTGTGACCCTAAAATATCTTCGTGGTGCCAAACCCTTGTAGCAGGAATGGGTGGCATATTGGTTGGCGTCTGGGCCATGATGCTCCCAAAAAATACACCCATTACTATTAAAAGAAAAGCTTGTTTCATATTAGTATCAGCCAAAAATACTACCATTTCACCTCAAAATGCAGGATGGCCTATTTAAACAGTTAACAATAACATAATAAGGATAAATACCCAAATTGCCAATCATTAAAATTAAGTTTGTGTAAACTTACTGTTAACATGGAAGGTAAATCTAAGAGAATATTAATTGCAGACGACGAACCGGATATCCTAGAAATTGTAGGTTATAATCTTACAAAAGAAGGATACGAGGTATTTACTGCCAAAGATGGCAATGAGGCGATAGAACAAGCTAAAAAACTAAATCCAGACCTGATTATTTTAGACATTATGATGCCTAAAAAAACAGGTACAGAAGTTTGCGCTATTTTACGAACACAGCCAACGTTCGAAAAAACCTTGATCATTTTTTTAACTGCTTTAAGTGATGAAGCCTCTCAAATTAAAGGATTAGAAATAGGTGCAGATGATTATGTAAATAAGCCAATTAGCCCAAAAGTGCTTATTAGCCGCGTGAATGCTTTGTTTAGAAGGGCCAATAATCATGCAAGCGATAGCAAAACAATAGTTATAGATAACATTAATATCGACCCAGTAAAGTTTATGGTATCGGTTGACGGAAAAGATGTGGTATTGGCAAAAAAAGAGTTTGAATTATTACACCTATTGGCTTCAAGACCAGGTAGGGTTTTTCTACGCAACGAAATTTTATCGCAGGTTTGGGGTAATGAAGTAATAGTTGGCGACCGAACTATTGACGTACACATTCGTAAAATTCGCCAAAAAATGGGCATTGACTGTATTACAACTGTTAAAGGGGTTGGATATAAATTTGATCTATAAATTCAAAGTGGCTTTTCCATTTCAATGATTTAACTTGCTAATAAATGGATACAAGCCAGTTTGAAATTATCCCATGTTAAATCCAAAAAATTTTTCTCCCAAACAACTCTCTACATTTACTGCATTGGCTTTGGCCATTCCCAATGCAGTCATATTTGGCATTCTTAGAGCCAATTGGGTGGCAGCTATTTGGGTATTGGTCATTAGCTTTGGACTTAGCTATTTTTTAATACAATTTGTACTTGAATGGTTTATCTATCGAAAAATTAAACTGATTTATAAGTTCATCTACCAAACAAAAGCCAATAAAAGAGAAGAGACCTATTACAAATACATTTTACCCCAAAAAAGCATTGATGAAGTAAGAGCTGATGTAGAAAAATGGGCAGAACAACGCAAGGCTGAAATTGAACTATTAAAAGATAATGAGGCCTATAGAAAAGAATTTTTACAAAACTTATCGCACGAATTTAAAACCCCCATTTTTGCCATTCAAGGTTATGTAGACACCTTACTAGGCGGGGCTATAGACAACCCAGAACTCAGCAGACGTTTTTTAGAAAACGCCGCTAAAAATGTAGACCGAATGGTAAACCTAGCCGAAGATTTAGACGAAATTACTAGATTAGAAAGCGGCGAACAACCTCTATATAAAGTACCGTTTATTATACAAGATTTAATAAAAGAAGTGTTTGAAACTTTATCTATTAAAACCTCCGCAAAAAATATTCGAACCTCTATTAAAAGTGGATGCGAAGCTCCAATAAGTGTTTATGCCGATAAAGAAAAAATTAGGCAGGTAATTAATAATTTAATTGAGAATGCCACCAAATACGGAAAACAAGACGGCAGTATTGTAGCGAGTATCTATAAAACTGACGAAAAACACGTGCTAGTAGAGTTTAGTGATGACGGAATTGGCATTGGAGAAGAGCATTTGCCAAGAATTTTTGAGCGTTTTTACAGAACAGACAGAGGCAGAAGCAGGAATGTGGGGGGTACTGGCTTAGGCTTGGCTATTTGCAAGCATATTATAGAAGTGCACAGCGAAATCATGCATGTGAGAAGTAAGTTAGACGTAGGAACCACTATTGGATTCACTTTAGAGAAGAAAAAAGATTAATACAATGGTCGTTTAAGTCTATTGTTTTTGGGCTTATATTACCTTATTGTTAACTTATTGTTATCTGCTTACACGAGTAACCATCAACCTATTTTTGCACCAAATACATAAACCATGGGTATCAACTCTTTCGGCAAATTTTTCATGCCAAAAAACAAAGTTTTCTACGAGCTATTTGAAGATGTAGCCGAAAAAGTCCACGAAATGGGTATTAAACTCAAAGAAATGGTATGCGAGTCTGATGCAGACAAACGCGTATCATACCTTGCCCAAATTGAAGACCTAGAGCACAAAAATGACGATAATACACACCGCATTTTTACTGAATTAGGAAGAAATTTTATTACTCCTTTTGACAGAGAAGATATTCACTATTTGGCTTCTGCCTTAGATGATATTGCCGACTATATTTACGCTTGTTCTAAAAAGATTAATTTCTATAATGTAAACCCTAATGATACAGGTATCCAAAAAATGGCTGACCTTATTTTGCAAGGTACCATTGAAATTAAAAAAGCAGTATTTGGCTTGCGCGATATGAATAATTTACGTGCCATGACTGAAGCAATGGTTAAAGTAAATAGCATTGAAAATCAAGCCGATGATGTATTTGATATGAGCATTGAAATTTTGTTTCAAACAGAGAATGATTTTAAAGAAGTGATTAAGAAAAGAGAGATTTATCAAGTAATGGAAATTGCTACAGATAAATGCGAAGATGCTGCGAATGTAATAGAATCAATCATTATTAAATACGCATAAACAGTAGACCACTGTTGCATTAATGGAAAGCGTTTATTGCCAACCAAAATGACAAGCTAAAAAAAACTGCTTATGTTTACTTTACTTATTGTTATTATAGTACTTGCTTTTGTTTTTGATTTTATCAATGGATTCCATGATGCGGCAAACTCAATAGCCACAATAGTTTCCACTAAAGTACTAACTCCTTTTCAAGCAGTTTTATGGGCAGCTATGTTTAATTTCGCTGCATTCTTTATATCAAAATATATATTCAAAGAATTTGGAATTGGTAATACGGTTGCAAAATGGGTTAACCCTGAATTTATTACTTTACAAGTTTTGTTGGCAGGAATTGTTGCTGCTATTATTTGGAATTTAATTACTTGGTGGTTTGGTATTCCGTCTAGTTCTTCTCATACTTTAATGGGTGGATTTATTGGCGCGGCAATTGCCAATGCAAAAGGATTCAGTCATTTAGACCACCACGTTATTAACTACGTAAAAGTTATTCCTACTTTCTTATTTATTTTCTTAGCACCATTAATAGGAATGATTATTGCATTTTTTATCACGATACTAATTGTGCATATATGTAAGCGATCGAACCCTTATAAAGCAGAGAATTGGTTTAAACGTTTACAGTTAGTTTCTTCAGCAGCTTTTAGTATTGGACACGGTGGTAATGATGCCCAAAAAGTAATGGGAATTATTGGTGCGGCTATGATTTACTACCAAGGAACGCTAGGGGTTCATATGAATTTTAACCAATTTGTAGAACAATACGGATGGGTGCCATTTACAAGTTTCTTGTGTATTGGCCTTGGTACTATGAGTGGTGGATGGAAAATTGTAAAAACAATGGGTACCAAAATTACCAAAGTAACCCCATTAGAAGGTGTTGCCGCAGAAACCGCAGGCGCTATTACCTTATTTTTAACCGAGCATTTTAAAATTCCAGTTTCTACTACACATACAATAACTGGTTCAATTATAGGCGTAGGTGCTACCAAAAGACTTAGTGCAGTACGTTGGGGTGTAACCATTAACTTATTATGGGCCTGGATTTTAACCATCCCTATTTCGGCTATTTTAGCTGCTACCATCTTTTATATTCTGAAATTATTTATTTAATATTTGGTTGATTAGCCGCTTGTTGAATTACTTGAATTAATATTGCAGGATATTTATACCCTATGCAAAAAATATTAGTTACAGGAGGTTGCGGATATATTGGATCTCATACAATAGTTGATTTATTAAACCATGGTTACGAGGTAATATCAATTGACGATAATTCTCGTTCTTCTAGTTTTTCCATTGCAGGAATTGAGCAAATCACAGGAAAAAAAGTAAAAAATTATTTAGTAGACTTAAAGAATTTCGAAGAAACCCAGGCTGTGTTTCAAGAGAATACAGATATTGCTGGCATTATACATTTTGCCGCTTACAAAGCAGTTGGAGAATCGGTAAATGCGCCTATATTATACTACGAAAACAATTTATTTTCACTCATAAATTTGCTAAAATGCGTAGAAGAATTTAGCATTCCTAATTTTGTTTTTTCTTCTTCTTGTACCGTATATGGTAGCCCCGATGCAATTCCAGTTACAGAATTATCGCCCATAAAAAAAGCAGAATCGCCTTATGGTGCAACCAAGCAAATGGGTGAAGAAATATTACAAGATTTTACAAAAAATGGTGGCTGCAATAGTATTTTATTGCGCTACTTTAATCCAGTAGGTGCTCATCCTAGTGCAGCTATTGGCGAATTGCCAATTGGTAGACCACAAAATTTAGTGCCTGCAATTACACAAACAGCTATTGGTAAATTGCCAAAGATGAAAGTGTTTGGTAATGATTATGATACCCGTGATGGAAGTTGCATTCGCGATTATATTCATGTTTGCGACATTGCACGTGCACATACTTTATCCATTCAATATTTAGCGCAAGAAAAAAATAAAACTGCCTGTGATATTTTTAATTTGGGAACCGGTATTGGCGTAACTGTTTTAGAAGCCATACAAAGTTTTCAAGAAGTAAGTGGGGTTGCTTTAAACTACGAAATTACTGCAAGACGTCCGGGTGATGTGGTAGCTATTTTTGCCAATAACGATGCCGCTGTATTGCAACTAGGTTGGACAATTGAATACAATCTCACCGACATGATGAAAACCGCTTGGGCTTGGGAACTTAAATTGAAAGCACAAGAAGACAGCGCAAAAAATAACTAAGCCTTGAACTTACTGGTGCAACATTTTTTCTGCATTCTCTGCCATTTGTAAGGCTTCAACGAAGTCTTCAATTTCGCCGCCAATTACAGCGTCTAAATTATAAGATGTTAAACCAATGCGATGGTCTGTAACCCTTCCCTGTGGCCAATTATAGGTTCTTATTTTGGCGCTTCTATCGCCAGTACTTACCAATGTTTTACGTTGACGAGAAATTTCATCTTCGTGTTTGCGTACTTCTTCTTCGTATAATTTAGTACGCAACATAGTCATGGCTTTTTCGCGGTTACCTAACTGAGAACGCTCAGTTTGACAAACCACTACTACGCCTGTTGGAATATGGGTTAAGAATACTTTTGTTTCTACTTTGTTTACGTTTTGTCCACCGGCACCACCACTTCGGGCAGTTTCCATTTTTACATCGCTTTCTTTCAATTCAAAATCTACTTCTTCGGCTTCGGGCATTACCGCAACAGTTGCTGCTGAAGTATGCACCCTCCCTTGTGTTTCGGTATTAGGAACACGTTGTACACGATGCACCCCGCTTTCGAATTTTAAAGTGCCGTACACATCTTCACCAGTTACTTCTACTATTACCTCTTTATAGCCACCTACTGTTCCTTCGCTTTCACTTACCACGCTTGTTTTCCAGCCTTTTTTAGCACAATAGCGTAGGTACATTCCTAATAAATCGCCAGCAAATAAACTGGCTTCGTCGCCACCGGTTCCAGCACGAATTTCAATGATGGCATTTTTATCGTCTTGAGGATCTTTTGGAATTAATAGTTTGGTTAGTTCTTTTTCTAGCTGCTCTTTTTTAGATTCTATTTCGGGCAATTCCATTTTGGCCAATTCACGCATCTCTTCGTCACTTCCATTTAAACTTTCTTTGGCAAAATCATAATCGGTTAAAACCCTTTTATATGTTTCATAAGGCGCAACTATTTTTTCTAGAGAACGGTATTCTTTACTATAAGCACCGTATTCTTTTTGGTTATTAATAATCTCAGGGTTGGTAAGGGCTATCCCCACTTGGTGAAACCTGGCTTTAATGGCATCGAGCTTGTCTAACATATCCTGTTTAAATTTTCAATTTGCAAAAGTACGGCATTACAATAGACCAAGGATCTGGAAAATTTAACAATAGGCTCAAAATTTCATCCTAAATTGAAGCTTCTTTATATTAACGGGCAATATCCATACAACCAATGAAACAGTTAATTACAATTTTTCTACTCATTTCAAGCGCTGTCAAAGCACAGCAAGCCGATTTAATCATTAAAAATGGCAAAATTTTAGATGGCACTGGCAATTCTTGGTTTTATGCTGATATTGCTGTAAAAGATGGAAAAATCATTAAAATCGGTGCTTTAAATGCCTGGAAAGCAACAACAACCCTTAATGCAACTGGCTTAATAGTGTCGCCTGGATTTATAGACGTTCACACACATATTGAAGGTGATGAGCGTAAAAATCCAACAGCTACTAATTTTATTTACGATGGGGTAACCAGTGTTGTTACTGGTAACTGTGGCCTTTCTGAAACCAATTTAGGCCGATATTTTTCAATAATTGACAGTTTGCATCTTTCTATAAATACCGCCTCCTTAATTGGCCACAACGATGTTAGAAAAGCAGTAATGGGCTCTGCCAATAGAGATCCTTCAGAAGCAGAATTACAACGAATGGAATCGATTGTTGAAAAAGCCATGAATGACGGTGCAGTAGGATTGTCTACCGGCTTAATTTATATTCCTGGCACCTATTCTAAAACAACTGAAATTGTACGTCTCGCAAAAATTGCAGCAGCCCACCACGGGGTTTATGCCAGTCATATGCGCGACGAAGCAGATAGTGTAACCCAAGCCATTGAAGAAGCATTACATATAGGCAGAGAAGCAAATATTCCGGTAGAAATATCGCATTTTAAATTAAGTGGCCAGCAAAATTGGGGGCGTAGTAAAGAAACTATTCCCATGATTATTAAAGCAAGGGCAGAGGGATTAGAAGTAACTATTGACCAATACCCATACACAGCTAGTAGCACTTCTTTGAGTACCTTAATTCCTGATTGGATTTTGGCTGATGGAGAAGATTCTATTAAAGCAAGACTAGCAAGAACAAGTGTTAGAAAAGAAGTGGTGGCATACATGCTAAAGAAACTTCAAAAAAGAAAACTGAAACATTTTAGTTATCCAGTAGTTGCTTCCTTTAAAGCTGATAGTAGTTATAATGGAAAAAGCATTGAAGAAGTGAATGCATTAAAAGGTAAACCGCACACTGCTAAAGAAGAAGCAATCACCATTATTGAAATGATGGAGCAAGGTGGTGCTGGCATGGTGTTTCATGGCATGAGCGATAAAGATGTTGCCAATATTATGCAGTATCCATTTAATATGTTTGCAAGCGATGCGAGTATTCGTGTATTTGGTTCAGGCAATCCACATCCAAGGGGTTATGGAACTAATGCTAGGGTATTATCAAAATACGTTCGAGACGAAAAAATCATTTCATTAGAAGAAGCTATTAGGCGCATGACTTCTTTGCCAGCACAAAAATTTCAATTAAAAGACCGCGGAATTTTGCGCGAAGGATTTGCCGCAGACATTGTAGTGTTTGATGAAAAAACAGTGCAAGACCAATCAACCTATAATAAGCCACACCAGTATTCAACAGGATTTAAATATGTGATTGTGAATGGAAAAATTACTGTTAACGATGGGGTTCACAATGGCAGTAGAAATGGAATGGTTTTAAAAAATACTTATCAATAATTTGGTGAAAATAATTCGTATGAAAAAGTTGGCAATAATAATTTCGCTCAGTTTTTCTTTTTTAGGAAATGCACAAAGCAACTATTTAAAGATTCATCAGCATGCAGTTTTTGCTGATTCACATAATGATATACTTACTGCATGTATAGAAAAGAAATTATCAATGGATGATAATTTAAAAGGTAAAACACATTCAGATTTGAATCGATTCAAAGAAGCTGGAGTGGATGTGCAAATATTTTCTGTATGGTGCGATGGAACAAAATTGAATCCATTTGCATGGGCCAATCGAGAAATGGATACCCTTGATGCAGTTGTAGCAAGAAACCCCAACAAAATTGTAGTAGTAAAAAATCACAAGGAATTAGCACGTGCTGTTCAGAAACACCAATTAGCCGCTATGTTTGGCGTGGAAGGTGGACATATGATGGCGAATGATTTAAATAACCTCAATAAATTTTATGAAAGAGGCGTAAGGTACATGACACTTACTTGGAATAATTCAACTTCATGGGCTACTTCAGCTTTTGATGAAACAACCAAAAAAGACAGCCTAAGCCATGCACACAAAGGACTAACAGATTTTGGTAAAGAAGTTGTAAAACGCATGAATAGTTTGGGTATACTAGTAGATCTTTCGCATACTGGTGAGCAAACATTCTGGGATGCAATTCAAACAAGTACAAAGCCCGTTATTGTATCTCATAGCAATGCCTATGCGTTGTGCCCGATTTTTAGAAACTTAAAAGACGAACAAATAATTGCAGTAGGTAAAAATGGTGGTGTTATTGATATTAATTTTTATTCTGGATTTGTTGATAGTAGTTTTATTAAAAAAGAATCCCTATTTACAAAAAAGCATACATCAGAAATTGATTCTTTAATAAAATTAGGGGTGCAAAAAGATTATGCTGTTACAATGCTTACCGAGAAATACCGCTCAGAAGTAATTAGTGCAAGGCCTTCTTTGGGTTTATTAATAGACCACCTCGATTATATTGTGCGACTTGCTGGCATTGATCATGTTGGTATTGGATCTGATTTCGATGGCATTAGCTCTGCACCTCAAGAACTTGACGATGTAACCAATTATCCTGTGATTACAAAAGCCTTACTAGACAGAGGTTACAGCAAAAAAGATATCAATAAAATTTTGGGCGGAAACCTTTTAAGGGTGCTAAAAGCCAATGAATAAAATTTCCTTTTCATAAAAATAAAAATATGAAAAACAAACAGCCTTTCATCCAATGGAATTATTTATTAATGTTGTTCTTAGGGCTAACAATTATTGCGTGTCCAATTTTTTCACAGGCACAAGATTTCAGTAAATCAGCAATCAGTCGATACCAAAAATCTGCTAAAGAAGTATCCATTATTCGAGACAATTGGGGTGTGCCTCATATTTATGGAAAGACAGATGCAGACGCTGTTTTTGGACTAATCTATGCCCAATGCGAAGACGATTTTAGGCGAGTTGAAATGAACTACATAGAAAAACTAGGAAGGCTCTCTGAAATAAATGGCATATCAGACTTATACAATGACTTATTAAACAGAATAATACTCGACTCTGCAGCCGCAAAAAAAGATTTTGAACAAGCCGATGGTTGGTTGAAAAAATTATTAATAGCACATGCAGATGGCATTAACTATTATATATACAAGCACCCTACTAAAAAACCATTATTGTTATCTCATTTTGAACCATGGTATGCACTCATGTGGACCGACGGAAGCATTGGTGCTATTAATTTAGGCGATGTGACTGTTAATGAATTAAAAGCCTTTTATGCGAAAGAGGCTGTTGTTCCATTAGCAAAAAATACAACTCAATTTGAAGAGCCATTACCAAGTGGCTCAAATGGATTTGCTTTTGGACCTTCCAAAACAGCTTCAGGCAATGCCATTTTATATATCAATCCGCACGTAACTTTTTATTTTAGACCAGAAGTAGCTGTTGAAAGCTTAGAAGGTTTACATGCTTATGGTGCTGTTACTTGGGGACAGTTTTTTGTATACCAAGGATTTAATGAACACTGTGGATGGATGCATACTTCTGGCTATAGTGATGTAGCAGATTTGTATATAGAAAAAGTACAAGCAACAGATAAAGGTTTTAGTTACCAATATAATAATCAACTATTGCCTGTTACTGAAAAAACAATATCAATTCAATACGCAGAGAATGGTAAACTATTATCTAAAAAATTTAAAACTTACTCCACACACCATGGACCAGTAATGGCAAAAAGAGATAATCAATGGATTTCAGTAAAAGCCAATAATCGATCTATCAAATCTTTAATACAATCTTGGCAAAGAACTAAGTCTAAAGGGTTTGAAGACTACAAAAAAAATATGGAGCTGCTAGCCAATACTTCCAATAATACAGTGTTTGCAGATGACAAAGGAAATATTGCTTATTGGCATGGTAATTTTATTCCAAAAAGAGATACCGCATTCAATTGGTCGAAACCGGTGGATGGAAGCACCAGCAATACAGAATGGAAAGGATTACATAGTTTAAACGAAATGATTCACGTATACAACCCAAGCAGTGGATTTTTACAAAATTGTAATTCAACACCATTTACAGTATCAGGTGCTAGTAGCCCAAAAAGAGAAAATTACCCGCATTATATGTCGTTAGATGGCGAAAATTTTAGGGGGTTAAATGCAGCGAAAATCTTTAAAGATCACACGCAACTTACCATCAATAAAGTGATTGAAACGGCTTACGATACGCATCTTGCAGCATTTGACCTGCTCATTCCTGCATTACTCAAAGCTTTTGAAAAAAACAAATTAGACACAAATTTTACCGCTCTATTAGAACCCATTGCTATATTAAAAAATTGGGATAGAAATTCATCAGAAAATTCCGTTGCAACAACACTAGCCATTGAATGGGGACAAAAATTGTTTCCTACAATTTTAAGGGCTAATGGAAAAGACGAATCAGATCAGGTACAAAAAACAACTGTATTTGCTGAGTCTAATAATGTTAGTTTGCTTTTAAATAGTTTATTGGAAGTAACAAAAGAATTAACTGCCAAATTTGGAACTTGGAAAAAACCTTGGGGTGAAATCAATCGATACCAACGCTTAACAGGCAATATAGTTGAAAAATATAATGACGCTGAACCTAGCATCCCATCTGGGTTTGCGGCTTCTACCTGGGGATGCTTACCCTCTTTTGTAAGCAAAGCATATCCTAATACTAATTTACGCTATGGCTATAATGGCAATAGTTTTATTTGTGCAGTTGAATTTGGCAAAAAAGTAATGGCCAAATCTTTACTAGCTGGCGGCGAATCTAGTGACCTGAATTCTAAACACTTTGCAGACCAAGCAATACCTTATACTAAAGGTCAATTTAAAGAGGTATTATTTTACAAAGAAGATGTACTAAAGCATGTTGAAAAATCATACCACCCTGGCGAATAATTTATTTATTTATAAGTTTAATATGGTACTCCTGAATTAATGCAGGATTCTCTGGCGTAAGTGTAAAACTTATATGGATATTGGCTTTTGCTCCTTCTACAATAAAATAACCGCGTAATTGATTTTCTGGAATCACTTCATTAATTTTTTTAATAGCACCTGCTTTTTCAAATATTTCTGTCGCTTCTTTTTTGAGTATTTCTGTAAAATAATCAGCAAAAAAGTTAACCGCAAAAATACCCGATTGCTGTGCATTATTAAACTGTGGCAATAGTTTTACTAAATCATCTCTTCTTTTTGTAAGAATTTTTGATGCTGGTAATTGTCGGGGTTGAATGCCCGTTAATCGGATTAATGTATCCAACACTTGCACATTGGCAAATGATGTTGGTGCATAAGTAAGGTTTGCAAAAAACATTACGCCTAAACCATATTCAGGCAATATCACCCAATTACTTCCAAAACCAGGCAATCCACCAGTATGGCCAATGGTTTCTCTACCCTCACAATCTTTAGACCAACGCAACCCATAAGCATAAGCAGCAGCCATGGCACAAGCCCTTCCACTAGGATATTTGTAAGCAGCATTTAATGACGCAAAACGCCAAGGTTGGTGCATTTCTCGAACAGAGCTTCTTTTAATGGGGCCAGTTTCTATATCATTTCTAGGAGGCCATGCCGATTGGTGAAAAGCAATGTATTTACTAAACGATTCAATAGAAGTAATCATACCACCCATCGCCCCATAAATACCATCGTGCAATAATGCTTCTTCGCGCCAATTATTATTGATCCAACGATAGCCATGCGCCAATTCATTTGCAGGAACTTTTGTGTATTCCCAACTTGCTTGTTGCATATTTAATGGTTGCCAAATATTTTTTTTAATGTAATCGCTGTAAGGAATACCGGTTACTTTTTTAATGATATATCCTAGCATTGCAAAGCCCATATTACTATACTCATAAGTCAACCCTGGATCATTCGAAAAACTAATTCCCTTTTTTATCATGGTAATTAAATCAGCATCTGAAATAGCCAATTGTCGGTCGCCCCAAGGATTGTCTTCGGGAAAGCCTGCCGAATGAGACAGTAAATTTCTTACAGTCATAACGGGTGCATCTTTGGTTAGTTGTTGCCCCTTCATTTCAGGAATATATTGCGCAACAGGATCGTCTAATTTTAGTTTACCCTCGTCGCGTAATTTTAAAATAGCCATTGCGGTAAAGCTTTTACTCATAGAAGCAATTCGAAACATTGATTGCGTGGTTGCTGCCGTTTTTTTATCCATATCAGTAAAGCCTCCAGCGCCTGAATACACTAGTTTTCCATCTAATACAATACCAAATGAATACCCTGGAAAATGATTTTTTGTAGCATATTCACTATAGATTTTTTCTACCAGCGGATAATATTTTGCCAATTTTTCTGCCCGATTATTATCTGTAAAATTTGGGGGTTGATAGGTGGTTGTTTGCGCTTGCATTAGCATTGGTAAAAACAACAAATTAAACAATAAGGCGTAAGTATTTTTTTGCATAGGATTCAATTATTTTAGTAAGCTAATAATTTTTTTATAGCTTGGTCTAATCTATTTTTTGCTAAATAATTATTTTCTAGTGCTGTATTAAAAGGAATGGGTGTATCCAAAGAAGCGCAACGAATTACTGGCGCATCTAATTGTTCAAAACAGTGTTCACTAATCCATGCACTAATGTCTGCACCAATGCCTCCTGTTAAATTGTCTTCGTGTAATAGGAGTATTTTTCCAGTTTTTTCTACTGCTTTTTTTATGACAGAATAATCTAGTGGCAATAAACTACGCAAGTCAATAATATGTAATGATATATTAGGATTTTGCGCTTGGTATTCCAATGCCCAATGCACACCAGCACCATAAGTTATTATACTAATATCTGAACCAACAGCCACTGTTTTTGCAACACCAATAGCTACTGTATAATATTCATCAGGAACAGCATCACTCACGCTCCTATACAATGCTTTGTGTTCAAAAAACAATACAGGATTTCCGTCGTTGATGGCGGCAATTAATAACCCTTTTGCATCTGCCGCACTAGAAGGATACACTACTTTTAATCCGGGTACATGCGTAAACCAAGCTTCATTACTTTGCGAATGAAAAGGACCAGCACCTACCCCAGCCCCTGTAGGCATTCGAATAACCACCGATGCATTTTGACCCCAACGGTAATGAATTTTGGCTAGGTTGTTTACTATTTGATTGAACCCAACGCTTACAAAATCTGCAAACTGCATTTCTACTACTGATTTAAATCCTTCTAAACTTAAACCTAACGCAGCGCCTAAAATAGCACTTTCACAAAGCGGTGTATTACGCACACGCGATTTTCCAAATATATCTACTAAGCCTTCTGTAATTTTAAATGCCCCTCCATATTCTGCAATATCCTGACCCATTAAAATTAAATTGTCATGGGCTTCCATGCTTTGTTGGAGCGCTTCTTTAATGGCATCCACCATTCTTTTTTCTGGAATTATTTTTTGCGCTTTGTTTAACTGAATTTCTAGCTCGATTAATTCAATTGTATTATTTGAAAAGACAGGTGCATATACATCTGCCAATTCTTCGTTGGTATCTGGTATTAAATCATCTGCTTGATACGCTAATTGTAATTCGGTTTCAATACTTTCACGAAATACATTTTTAATGGTAGCAATTTGCATTTCGGTAATTACGTTTTCTGCTATTAAAAATTGTTCGAAATTTTTAATAGGATCTTTTTTACCCCAGGTTTCTAATAACTCTTTTGGTACATACTTAATGCCACTCGCTTCTTCGTGTCCGCGCATGCGAAAGGTTAGGCATTCTATTAAGTAAGGTGCTTGATTTTTAATACAATATTCTCTGGCATTTTTAATGGTATGGTAAACGTCTAAAATATTATTGCCATCTACTTGAACGCCTTCCATACCATAACCATTTGCCTTATCTATTAATTGCGCACAACGATACTGTTCATTAGCAGGCGTACTTAATCCATACCCATTATTTTCTATTAAAAAAATGACTGGCAAATTCCAAACAGCTGCTACATTTAATGCTTCGTGAAAATCGCCTTCACTTGTTGCGCCATCTCCCGAAAAGGCCAACACCACCTTTTGTTCTTTTTTTAATTGATAAGCCAATGCAACCCCATCTGCTACGGCTAGTTGTGGGCCCAAATGCGATATCATGCCACAAATGGCGTGCTCCTTGCTACCAAAATGAAAACTTCGTTCCCTGCCCTTACTAAACCCTTGTTTGTTTCCCTGCCACTGCATAAATAATTGGTGCAATGGTATATTTCTAGCAGTAAAAACACCTAGGTTTCTATGTAAGGGCATGACCCATTCGTCAGTTTGCAAGGCTAACATACTTCCTACCGAAATAGCTTCTTGACCAATGCCACTAAACCATTTGCTAATTTTTCCCTGGCGCAACAATACCAACATCTTCTCTTCTACCATTCTAGGAAATACTAGTTGGTGATAAAAAGATATTAATTGCTCATTGGTCAAACCTTGTTGGTCGAATTGCATATTGAACCAATTTTAAACGTGTAAGTTACTGTATTTGCAAACTTGAATACGCTTCCCAATAGTCAGTTTAATTATTAAAAACCAATTTGAAATTTGTTTCAGGTTGAGCAGGTAATTAATGGAATAAAAAAAGGCTGTATCAAAATTTGATACAGCCCTTCAGGATATAGTTAAAAAATTGGTTAGTCTCTACTACCTAATTTGCTCAATAATTTTAGCATTTCAATATATAACCAAACAATGGTTACCAATAAGCCAAATGCACCGTACCATTCCATAAATTTAGGCGCACCTCTTTCTGCACCCTGTTCAATCATATCAAAATCAAGAATTAAATTCATAGCAGCAATTCCTACTACAAATAAGCTAATGCCAATGCTCAATAAACTTGAATCATGCATAAAACTTACATTCACACCAAACATGTTTAACACCATAGTGATTAAGTAAAAAATACCAATCCCTAGTGTAGAAGCAATAATTACCGATTTGAATTTTTCGGTGGCTTTAATAATTCTAAAATTATACAATAGAAACATGGCAAGTGCCACACCAAAAGTTAAACCAACCGCTTGTAAAACTAAGCCTGGATATTTTGCTTCAAAAAGCTTATTCATAATAGCAGAAATACCGCCAATAAATAAACCTTGTAACAAACCATAGGCAGGCGCCAAATAAGCGGCCCAATTGGGTTTGAAAGTAATTCCAAGTGCCACTACAAATCCACCAATTGCACCTACTATCATTAAAATAGTCATAGTAGACTGTTTTAATTCTTGGAACAGTTGCCAATTATAAGCGGCCCCAGCAATGACCATTAACATTAAAAAGCCAAATTTATTAATTGCACCACGCACACTCATAACACCTTGATTCTCGGCCATCACTGTGGTACTTTTGTCAAACATTTTTTCGGTTAAAGTAGGATTACCCGATTTAAAAATTGCCATAGTTTTAATTTTTATTCAATTACAAATATACTACAATAATAACGCGATTATGCTTGAAATTCCTCAAGAAAATGATAAAATTATTCGTTGGTTGAGGAGGTCAAACGCCTAACACAACTAATTTTTTAATCCTGGTAAATGGTCTACTGTTTCAAAAACATAGTTTGGATTAGTTTTTAACAGCCCAATGAATTTAGCTAAAGATAAACTATCTGCAGGGCGTTGAAATATTCTATCATGTGTTAGAATAACCAGGTGCTTGCGAATATGCATGTTTTGGTGCGCAAATGCACTATCCACCTGAGCGGCTAATTTTTCGGCAGTTTGTATAGGTCGGCCAGTTTTATGACTAAAATTCCATTCTAGATCCCAACCAATTACATTATACCCGCTACTGTCTAATAGATGCGCAACACCACTTACCAAATGACTGCTTGTAACGTCATTTGCCCTAACCCATGCCCTATTTCCGGGGAGTCTGACTATTTTTTTAGCCACTTTTAAAGAATCTTGGGCATTTAAAAAATCAATTAATGCCGCTTGAGGATGGTGGTAAAAATCCTTGTATTTATCTTTTGCATGCGTGTAACTATGATTTGTTAGTAAAAATTCCGGATACCCGTTCCGAATCATAGATACCAACTGTTTGCCATCAGATTTAATGTTTTGGTGCAATCCTACCATAAAAAAACTGGCTTTTATCCCTAAAGTTTTACAAGTGTTATAGCAGCCAATGGTGCCTTTTTGAGGACCGTCGTCGAAAGTTAAATAGATGGTTGATTTAGTTGTGTCTATGTTTTGCTTGAAGGCAACCGACTCGTTTTCAGAACTTCCAAGTAATTTTAGTGCCGGTTTATTTACTGAATCCTTCGTTTGTTGGTTTGTTGAGCTTGCTTGATTACAAGACCCAAAACCCGCTAAAAAGCAGACAGAGGCTAATAATAATAGTTTCCTTTTTTTAATGATTGTTGGCATTACAAATAGAATTACAGCAATAAAGATACAAACAGATTGGGGGTATTTACACATATAAAAAATGGTTAATTACTCGGTAATTATGAGAGAAAAAACGAAAAAACGGGAATAATACCTCTCACTTGTAGTATCTTAGCGCAACTTTTTAAAATCAGCTTTTTGCTGAAACACAAAAACAACTGAAACAGCCATGCTTTGATTGCATTGGCATCATATTTTGAATTGATTATGATGAATAGAAAAGAAGAACTTTTACAAAACGTAGTAATTAAGTTCGCCGGAGATAGCGGCGACGGAATGCAATTAACGGGTCAGCAGTTTACCAACAATACTGCAATGCTAGGAATTGACTTGGCAACTTTCCCAGATTTTCCAGCAGAAATTAGGGCTCCAATAGGTACTTTACCTGGTGTTAGTGGATTTCAATTGCATTTCTCTAGTGAGCGAATTTACACGCCAGGAGATGATTGCGACATATTAGTTGCAATGAATGCAGCTGCTTTAAAAGTTAACTTAAAAAGCATTAAAAAAGGCGGTAAAATTATTGCTAATATTGATGGTTTTGATGCGCGTAATTTACGTTTGGCAAATTACCCAGATGGTATAAACCCTTTAGAGGATGGCAGTTTAGACAGTTACGACTTAATGAAAGTTGATGTAACCAAACTAACTCGTGAGTCTTTAAAAGAATTTACAGACTTAGGTGTTAAAGAAAGAGATCGTGCCAAAAACATGTTTGTTTTGGGATTGATTTACTGGATGTACAACCGTAGTTTAGAAACAACAATTGAATTCTTAAAAGAGAAATTCGGCAAAAAACCAACCATCTTAAACAGTAATGTAAAAGTGCTACAAGCTGGTTATAATTATGGTGATACTACAGAAGCTTTTACAACCCGTTACAAGGTAGAAAAAGCCAAAATGGTTCCGGGTTTGTACAGAAGTATTATGGGCAATCAAGCCCTTTCTTTCGGATTGGTTGCCGCTAGCGAAAAAAGTGGCTTACCTATATTTTTAGGAACTTATCCAATTACACCTGCTACTGATATTCTACACGAATTAAGTAAATACAAAAGCTTTGGTGTTCGCACATTCCAAGCAGAAGATGAAATTGCAGGTATTGGTGCAGCCATTGGCGCTAGTTATGGAGGTGCTCTAGGCATAACTACCACATCTGGTCCGGGTATGGCTTTAAAAACCGAAGCGATGGGCTTGGCTATGATGTTAGAAATTCCGTTGGTGATTATTAATATTCAACGCGGTGGCCCTTCAACAGGTTTGCCAACCAAAACAGAGCAAAGTGATTTGATGCAAGCATATTATGGGCGTAATGGAGAAGCTCCAATACCAATTGTTGCTTCCTCTACACCAAGTGATTGTTTTGATGCTGCTTATGAAGCTTGCCGAATTGCAGTGCAACACATGACTCCCGTTATTTTATTAAGTGATGGATACATTGCCAATGGTGCTGAACCTTGGAAGTTTCCTGTATCTGCCGATTTAAAACCAATTGAAGTTAACTTCAAAAAAACAATAGACGAAGGCGACTTAAAATATAAGCCATACAAACGTGACGAAAAATTAGTTCGTCCTTGGGCAGTTCCTGGAACAGCTGGTTTAGAACACCGTATTGGTGGATTAGAAAAGCAAGACGTGACTGGTAATGTTAACTACGAACCAGAGAATCACCAACACATGATTAATGTGCGTCAAGCCAAAGTAGATAAAATAGCGGATTATATCCCTTTACAAACTATTGATAGTGGTGCAGACAAAGGAAAAGTATTGATTTTAGGATGGGGCTCTACCTACGGCTCCATTAAAAGTGCCTGTATGGAATTGCAATCCGAAGGTCATGCAGTAAGCCATGCACATATACGTTACTTGCGTCCTTTCCCTAAAAACTTAGGCGAGATTCTTAAAAATTTCGACAAGGTTTTAGTACCAGAAATTAACAATGGTCAATTGGTAAGAATTATTCGTGATCAGTTTTTTGTGGATGCAATTCCTTACAATAAAATGATGGGTATTCCTATTACCAAATCTGAACTAGTAGACTGCGTACATAAATTATTATAGTACCAAATACAATACAATAGATTTAAAAAAAGCAACCCTGAAAAGTGGTTGCTTTTTTTTGCCCATATACCAGTGAGTAAAATGATTTTATTGGATTTTCAACATTAATGAAATAAAGGAAAGTAGTTTTAGATTATAAAATTACTGAAAACAGGTTTTATACGTATTAATTTATTATTTTATACGTATATTAATCTGATGGATACTAAATTAACATTAAAACTAGAACAGCAAGTAATTGAAAATGCTAAAATTTACGCTAAAATGAATCATATTAGTTTGTCTAAATTAATTGAAAATTATTTACATAAAATCACCGAACAAACGGACGAGCATACTAAAATTACGCCCTTAGTAAAAAGCCTTTCTGGCATCATTGAATTACCTGAAACTTTCAATGAAAAAGATGCTTATGCCAATTATTTGACTAATAAATACAAATAAATGGATACTGTTTTTGTTGACACTGATATCATTTTAGACTTGCTTGCAAAAAGTGAACCATTTTATATACATGCTGCCAATCTCTTTTCAGCAGCAGATAAGGGAACACTAAAAATTAATGTTTCATCCTTGTCATTTTCAAAACTTAATTATATTTTATCTAAACATTATAATGCCGATCAAGCAAAAAAGAAACTACTAAAATTTAAAACATTAGTAGCTGTTTTACCTGTTACCGATAAAATCATTGACCTATCGCTTTCTTCGGATTTTAAAGATTTTGAAGATGGTATTCAATATTTTACAGCAATTGAACATGCCGTAAAAATTTTACTTACAAGAAACTTAAAAGACTATAAATCTGCAGAAATACCCATTATGACCGCCGAGCAGTTTATTAATCAAGCAGCTTTAAATAAAGAATGATGTTTTTTAAATTAAAATACTAGTATATACTTTTTGTATATACTTTTACAATAAAATAACTTGATGAAAACCCTTTCACTAAAACTTGATGACGAAATTTTTGATGAAGCAGAAGAAATAACTACTGTTTTAAATTTAGCAAGAAACAGATATATTAATGAAGCAGTGAATATTTACAACCTATTTAATCGTCGAAAACTACTTAAAAAACAACTAATAAAGGAGTCTAAAATAACTAACAAAGAATCCCTGGCATTATTACATGAGCTTGAAATGCTAATTGATGAAAATTAAACAATTTGATATTTGGTTGGCTGATTTGAATCCTAGAATGGGTACTGAACCTGGTAAAACCAGACCTGTTGTAGTTATGCAAACAAATTTGTTAAATGACACCCATCCTTCTACAATCATTTGTCCAATTACTTCAAATGTTCAGCCAGCAATTGAATTACTGCGGGTGCATTTAAGAAAAAATCAATTAGACAAACCTAGCGATATACTTGTTGATCAAATTAGGGCCATTGATAACAAAAGGCTTTTAGAAAGAATTGGAAAATTAAACCCTGAACAATCAAAAGCAATTAAAAGGAATATTCAAATTGTACTAGATTTATAGTCGCCTAAAAAATCAAATGGATTTAGAACAATTACGGAATTATACACTTAGTAAACCAGGGGCCGAAGAAACACAACCTTTTGGACCCGATAATTTGGTGTACAAAATCAATGGAAAAATTTTTTTGTTAACCGATTTTAATAGCCATCCGTTGAAATTTAATGTTAAGTGTAATCCTGAATTGGCTTTAGAATTGCGGGAAGAATTTGCTGCAGTTATTCCTGGTTGGCATATGAATAAAAAACATTGGAATACGGTTATTATTGATGGAAGTGTTTCTAACAAACAATTACAAGTATTTGTAGACCACTCCTATGAATTAGTAAAAGGAAAAAATAAAAAATAATTACAGCTTTGCATAATACTTACAAATTGCTTGTAAGCCGCATTCAGCGCATTTAGGACTACGCGCCAAACAAGTATAGCGGCCATGCAAAATAAGCCAGTGATGGGCCGTATGAACAAGCTCTGCAGGAATGTTTTTAATGAGTTGTTTTTCTGCAGCTAATGGCGTTGTTGCATTTGTTGTTAATCCTAGTCTTGCAGAAACACGAAACACATGCGTATCAACCGCCATGTTTGGTTGTTTGTCGATAACACTAGTAATCACATTGGCCGTTTTTCTTCCTACCCCGGGCAATTGTACTAAGGCCTCCACAGTCATAGGTACTTCGCCAGCAAATTGTGTCATTAGCATATTTGCCATGCCAATCAAATGCTTGGTTTTATTATTTGGATAAGAAATACTTTTAATGATTGGAAACAAATTATCGAAACTAGCCAATGCCATTGTTGCTGCTGTGGGGTATTTTTCAAAAATAAATGGGGTTGTTAAATTCACACGTTTATCTGTGCACTGTGCAGATAAAATTACCGCCACCAATAATTGAAACGGATTATCATACAATAACTCCGTTTCAGCCACAGGTACATTGGTTAAAAAATATTCAATGGCTTTTTGAAAGCGTTGCTTTTTGGTCATGTTAAATCAGGCCAGTAATTGGTGTTTAATTATTCTGCTTTCTTTTTTGAAGCATACGCCATGATAGCTAATAATGTGGCATCACTAGGCGATTTTAAATCTAATTTATCTAGTTGCTGCATACCCAATTGCAGTAAGTCTAGCTGGTCTTTTAAAGATTGGTCTTCGGCTATGGCTTTTTGAATAGCATCAGTCATTTCTGGCGACGCTTCGTTGTATAAGTAACTCATTAAATCCTCCGCTTTAATTTCTTTCATAAAATGATACAAAAATGGCTAAGAGGGTACGGTATTCTAAAAACGGCGAACTGTAAATAATATTGCAGTTGAAGCCTAATAAACCCAAGAAAATTAGAAATATAAGGCGAACGAAAGAATAACTAATTTATTTTATATGAGCTGAATCTTCTACTGTAAAGATCTCTTCTCCGTCTTTTTTCATCAAATACCTTTCGCGAGCAAACTTTTCAAGTGCAGCAGGGTTGCTTTGTAAATCTGTGAGTGTTTTTTTGGCTTTGGCAATTTCTTGCTGGTAGTATTGCTTTTTTGCTTCTAGCTTTTGGAGGTCGGCCTTGCGTTCTTGCTGCTGAAAATAATCGCGTTGGTCAACAAACAACATCCATACTAAAAAAAATACGCTTGCTATAACATATTTGTTGGAAAGTATTTTAGTTGTTGTTTTTATCATATTCAATAAAGGTTATCAACCCAAATTTAAAATAAATTTGGGTTGATAACTACATTTTATTCAAACTATTTTGTGCCAAATTTAATCTTGCCTTTTGGATAGATGGCTGTATTACCCAATGCTTCTTCAATACGTAATAATTGGTTATACTTAGCCATACGGTCTGAACGTGAAGCAGAACCTGTTTTAATTTGTCCGCAGTTTAATGCTACCGCTAAATCAGCAATAGTGGTATCTTCTGTTTCACCACTTCTATGACTCATGATAGTATTGTAGCCATTGTGTTGCGCCAAAGTAACCGCATTGATTGTTTCGGTAATCGTACCAATTTGGTTTACTTTAACTAGCAATCCATTGCCAATTTTTTTATCAATTCCTTGTTGTAAACGTTTTACATTGGTAACAAATAAATCGTCGCCAACTAATTGACATTTGCTTCCAACTGCATTGGTTAAAGCTTTCCAGCCATCCCAATCGTCTTCTGCCATTCCATCTTCAATAGAAGCTATTGGATATTTTTTAACCCAGCTTTCCCAGAATTTAACCAGCTGATCGCTGCTCATTTCTTTACCACTGCTTTTATGGAATACATATTTTTTCTTTTTGTTATCCCATAGTTCGCTGTTTGCAGCGTCCATAGCAATAACAATTTGAGAACCTGTTTTGTATCCTGCAGCAGTAATTGCTTCTAATACAGTTTCAATGGCTTCTTCGTTGCTTTGAATATTAGGTGCAAATCCACCTTCGTCTCCAACATTGGTGCTGTATCCTTTTTTCTTCAATACTGTTTTAAGTACATGAAAAATTTCTACACCCCAACGTAATCCATCACTGAAGCTAGAAGCACCTACTGGTACAATCATAAATTCTTGAAAATCAATTTTATTATCGGCATGCGCACCACCATTTAAGATATTCATCATTGGAATAGGCAATGTTTTAGCATTGGTTCCGCCTATATAACGGAACAATGGTAAACCAGCTTCGTCTGCTGCTGCTTTTGCTACTGCCATACTAACTGCCAAAATAGAATTAGCACCTAATTTTGCTTTATTGGGAGTACCGTCTAAATCAATCATTACCTGATCAATGGCTGCTTGCTGTGAAACATCATAACCAATTAAGGTTTCAGCTATAATATCGTTTACGTTTTTTACTGCTTTTAAAACGCCTTTTGCGCCATACTTCTTTTTATCGCCATCGCGTAATTCTACTGCTTCGTGAATACCAGTACTTGCGCCACTTGGCACAGCTGCACGGCCCATTGCGCCGTCATCGGTTAATACATCTACTTCAACGGTTGGGTTGCCTCGACTATCTAAAATTTGACGGGCATGAACTTCTACAATGTAACTCATGGTTGCTTTTTTGTGATTATTATGACTGAATGAGGGTGCAATTTAAGCATTCCTAGCAATTACAACCCTTTGTTTTATTAGATTTTACGCCGATACAACTGTTAATGCTCTAAAAATATCCTCTAAACTATTGCCTTCTGTTTGTAATGAAACTATGTTCAGGTTTTCTGCAATGGTGAGTGATAGCAACTGTTTACGAACCAATTCTGGATTGCCTGTATCTATCAAATAAGTAGATGCATTCACTGCTGTTAGTTGGTCTATTGCTTGAAATTGCGCAAAACTATTTGCTAAAACAGCTTCTTTAAAAACAACCCGAACCTGATAAAAATCTTTCTTTGTTTTTTGCAGATTGGCCAAGCTATCATTGGCTACAATTTTTCCCTTGTTAATAATAATTACCCGATCGCAAATAGCTTCTACTTCTTGCAAAATATGCGAAGAAAATAAAACCGTTTTATCTTTCCCTTGCGCTTTAATGACATTTCTAATTTCTATAATTTGGTTAGGATCTAATCCACTTGTTGGTTCGTCTAAAATTAATACTGCTGGATTGTGAATGAGTGCGGCAGCAAGCCCTACTCTTTGTTTATAGCCCTTAGATAATTGATGAATTTTTTTTGCTGACTCTAGTGTTAACCCAGTTAATGCAATAACATTTTCTATAGCAGCTACTTTATTACTAATACTATGAACACCCGCAATAAAATCTAAATATTCACGTACATACATTTCTGGATACAAAGGATTGGCTTCGGGTAAATAGCCTATCTTTTTTTTCACTGCTATTGGATCTAATTCAATTTTTTCTCCGCATACTTTTACTGATCCCGCATTGGCAGTTAAATAGCCTGTAATGATTTTCATGGTGGTGCTTTTGCCTGCACCATTGGGCCCTAGAAATCCTACAATTTCTCCTTGGTTAATAGAAAATGAAATGCCATCTACGGCTTTTTGCGTACCATATATTTTTTCTAAGCCTTCCACTTCTATACTCATGCTAAACTATTTGTTGTAAAAATACCGAAAGCAAGTATACAATTGTTTGTTTATTGGTTAATGGTATGATAAGAATTTTACGTTCAATTTGGCTTATATTTACCTCACTAAAACGGTACTTAAATTGCTTTTCCATGCGCTATCCTTATCAAATTGAATCTTACGACGCTTATAAAATTGCTTACCAAAAAAGTATTGAAAACCCTAGTGCATTTTGGGGCGATATAGCAGAAAATTTTACTTGGCACAAGAAATGGGATGAGGTATTGAATTGGAATTTCACCGAACCAAAAATAGAGTGGTTTAAAGGGGGCAAACTCAATATCACAGAAAACTGTTTAGACAGGCATTTAGAAGAACAGGGTGATATGCCTGCTCTGATTTGGGAACCCAATGACCCAGAAGAACACCATCGAATTATTACTTATAAAAAACTACACGAAAAAGTTTGTCAGTTTGCGCATGTATTAAAAAACAATGGCGTTAAAAAAGGCGATCGTATTTGCATTTATATGGGCATGATTCCCGAGCTAGCTATAGCTGTTTTAGCAAGTGCTAGAATTGGTGCAGTGCATAGCGTTGTGTTTGGTGGATTCTCTGCACAAAGTATCGCAGATAGATTGTATGATGCACAAGCAGAATTTGTAGTTACCTGCGATGGCGCTTATCGTGGCGCAAAAGACATTCCATTAAAATCTGTTATTGACGATGCACTCATTGGTAATAAAACCGTAAAAAAAGTAATTGTTTGTACACGAACAAGAACAGCTGTTTCAATGATTAAGGGTAGAGATATTTGGTGGGAAGATGAAATTAAAAAGGTTGAAACAATGGGCTTGCTTGATTTTCCTGCAGAAGTAATGGATGCAGAAGATCCTTTGTTTATTTTATATACTTCTGGATCAACCGGAAAACCAAAAGGCGTAGTACATACCTGTGGCGGATACATGGTGTATACCAACTATACTTTTGTAAATGTGTTTCAATATAAAACCGGCGATATCCATTTTTGCACTGCAGATATTGGTTGGATTACCGGACACAGTTATATTGTTTACGGACCTTTAAGCGCAGGTGCTACAACGCTTATTTTTGAAGGGATTCCCACCTTTCCAGACGCAAGTAGGTTCTGGGATATTGTAGACAAATTCAAAGTAAATATTTTATATACTGCGCCTACTGCCATTAGAAGTTTAATGGGTTTTGGCTTAGGGCCATTGCAAGGAAAAAATCTTTCTTCCTTAAAAATATTAGGAACAGTAGGAGAACCCATCAACGAAGAAGCATGGCATTGGTACAGCGAACACGTTGGTAAAAACAATTGCCCCGTTGTAGATACTTGGTGGCAAACAGAAACAGGCGGTTGTTTAATAAGTAATCTTGCAGGCATTACACCTGCGGTTCCTAGTTGGGCTACACTTCCTATGCCAGGATTAGAAATGTTATTGGTAGATGAAAATGGAAAAGAAGTAATTGCCCAAGGCGATGAAACTGTTTCTGGAAACCTATGTATTAAATCTCCTTGGCCTGGTATTTTAAGAACCACTTATGGAGACCATGAAAGGTGTAGAACAAATTATTTTGCAACCTATCCTAATTTATATTTTACAGGCGATGGCGCACTAAGAGATAAAAATGGTTTTTATAGAATCACTGGAAGAGTAGATGATGTATTGAATGTAAGTGGTCACCGGATTGGTACTGCAGAATTAGAGAATGCCATTAATATGCACGCAGGTGTGGTAGAAAGCGCTGTAGTAGGCTATCCGCACGATGTTAAAGGACAAGGTATTTATGCTTTTGTTATTTATCAAGCATCTCAGGAGCAAGACATACCTGGCACTGGAGAACTAGTAAAAAAAGATATTTTACAAACCATTACAAGAATTATAGGCGCTATAGCCAAACCCGATAAAATTCAATTTGTAACAGGGTTGCCAAAAACTAGAAGCGGCAAAATTATGCGCAGGATTCTACGCAAAATTGCAGAAGGCGAATTAGATAGCGTTGGCGATATTTCAACACTATTAGATCCGGGTGTTGTAGAAGAAATTAAAAATGGAAGACTATAAATGTGGTTCGTGTAATTCTACGGGCTTCCTTTTTTTCTTACGTTCTTTCATGTTCATTAATTCTACAGCAAAGGAGAATGCCATAGCGAAATACACGTAATTTTTTAATTGCAAATTGTGTAGTTGCTCGCTATTCCACCCTTCTACTAGTAATACAAATCCTATCATTACTAAAAAAGAAAGTGCTAGCATTTTTAAGGTAGGATGTTTGTGTATAAATGATGAAATAGCCGGACTAAATAAAAACATAATAATCATTGCAATAACAACGGCAACAATCATTATTTCTATATGCTTGGCGGTACCTCCTGCTGTAATAATGCTATCAAAACTAAACACCATATCAATCAAAATAATTTGAAATACTGCCTTAGAAAATGACAATGGTTTAGAAACAATTCCTGCTTCAAGATCTGCATCGCCTTCTAATTTTTCGTGAATTTCTTTGACTGTTTTGTAAATTAAAAAAAGGCCGCCAGCCAACATCACCAAACTTGATAGGTCGAAACTTTTTTCAAAAACAGTAATTACAGATTTGCCTTTTTGAGCAAGCAACCAGGTTAAACCAAATAATAAAATTGAGCGCATGACCATACCCGTAACCATCCAAGTAACTCTTCCTTTTTTTTGGTCTTTATTGGGTAACCGATTTAATATGATGGAAACAAAAATCACATTGTCAATTCCTAATACAATTTCTAAGACTACCAAAACCAAGAAACTAACCAAGCTATCCATGGTAAATAAATACGACATCTCTGTAAATTTAGACAGCAAATATAACGAGTCAAAACAATAGCAAGCTTAGCCCTTCATTAAATTAATTGAATTACCCGACCATTCTGGGAATAAAATTTTATTATCATTGATACTTAAATGACTATTGGCTACTGCGCTAAATACCGATCTAAAATCGGTACTTACTGGTAAATCTCGACCATCTTCAAGGTCTTCTTTGGCTAAAGATTTTAAGTTTTGATACACTTTGCCGCCTTGTACATCGTTGCCTAAAACAAACAAACAACTAGCTCTGCCATGGTCTGTTCCACCAGTGCCATTTTGGTGTGCAGTGCGGCCAAACTCGGTCATAGTCATTACAGTTACATCATCTTGATAGGCCGCTAAATCTTTCCAAAACGCCGCAATGCATTCGCTAAAATCTTTCAGGTTCCTAGCCAACGCACCATTAGTGGTTCCTTGATTTACGTGTGTATCCCATCCACCACTTTCTGCAAACGCCACTTCTAAACCCAAATTCATTTTTATTAAAACAGCTATTTGTTTTAAAGCGTTTCCTAGAGCTGAC
>Ga0114970_10000252_pt1 | contig 38477 bp, 18 predicted proteins | sample M_140205_XF_Meta_FD_87030 | JGI IMG/M metagenome (GOLD analysis project Ga0114970, IMG submission 87030) | Freshwater microbial communities from Lake Montjoie, Canada to study carbon cycling - M_140205_XF_MetaG | ecosystem: Environmental > Aquatic > Freshwater > Lake | place: Lake Montjoie... | reverse complement strand
GGTAAAAGAACTAAAATTGATGGATAAGGTACAACACGTTAATTTATTCTTTGATGAGGAGTAGTATTATATGTATATATATCCTGCTCCTAACTTCTCAAGCAAAAGCCCAGCAAGCAAGTAGCTTGGACGATTTGGTATTGCTCGCATTCAAAAATAATATGAGTATTAAAGATGCTGCTATTGATAGTATGAAATATGAACAGGCATCCAAATATAACAACTATAATTATTTACCACAGGTTTCGGCAGGCATGCGTAATACTTATAACTGGGGTTTATTCATCGACCCTGCTACCAATGTGTTGAGCAATTTTAGCAGTCAGGTATATTCGTTCAATATACAATCGGATTGGTTACTTTTTGACGGTGGTAAAAACTATTATACTGGGCAGATGTATGATATAGGGAAACAAGTTTCGCACCAACAATACCGGCAGAACTTATTTGATTTAAAAAACCAACTTATTATATTATACTATAAATATTGGCAAACAGATGCCCAAGTTTTACAGGCAAATAAAGTAGCTGAACAATGGCAACATAAGGAAAAGGAAATTAAGAAGATGATAAATGGTGGCATACTGGCCGCCAAGGAGCTTCCGCATATAGAATCGTATGTTGAATTATATAAATTGAACATTGCCAAAATGAAAAATCAGCAAAATTTATATTATAAACAAATTCAAGGTATTTGTTATACTGCAGATTCTATCAATATAAAAGCTCCTGAAAAAATCGATCCTTCTGTCGTTCAAGAAGATAATTTTTCAGCAAGTAATTTTCCGGTATACCATACTTATCAAAGTATGGCATCGCTGGAAACCCAGAGAATTAATTTATATAAGTCGACACGCTACCCTACGGCGGGAATTATGGCTGGCTGGGTTACACGTAGCTCAAGCCTGGTGCAGATGGAGCTAAGCACACAGTTTAATACTAACTTGTCGAAGTATGTTGCGTTTTATGTAAATATCCCATTGTTCAATAAAATGCAACCGCAGTCGCTGATATCACAGTCGCAAATTGAGCAGAAAAGGTATAGTTATAAAATAGCACAGCTCGATTTTGAACTCAGATCAAAAATAAATCAGTTGAAAGAACAACTTAGACTTACCCAGGAAGCATACTTAATAATCAGCAGACAATTAGAATATCTGAGGTCGGAAACTAATTTAGAACGCAAGGCATTTGAGCTTGGAAACACTACATACTTTCAGTATGAATCTGCTGAAGAGAGACTTGAAAAAGCAGAAGCTAGTTTATTGCAATACCAATATGATATGATATTATATACAAAATTATTGGATGCTTATCATACAAAATTTGAATAAAAATGGAAAAACTGAAATGGCAATATTTTGCTTTAATTATTGGAATTTTTATACTGCTAGGCGTCCTATCAATTTATATGGAACCTCAACACCTCTCAGATACGGAAGTTTTAAAAGCCGATAGCAACCGCTACGAAATTCTCAAATCAGTTGGGCGGGATAGTATCATTAAGCTCGATAGTATTCATAAGTAGGATAGTTAGCACCTCACCCCCGTTCTGCCAGAAGAACATGTCCTCTCCGCGGAGGATAGGGGTGACCAGAAGCGTTATATATTTATAATAATATATCAATTTAGGATTTATTTCAGAAGTTAAAAATGATACTTACAAACTCCTCGGCTCCGCGGAGTGGGGAGACAAGCCAAGCGAGTTGGGTATGAGGTAAATTTTATTTTTTTCAAAACTACTTTGCCCTTTAGTTTGTAGTATAATTGCATTCTCTTAATCAACATAATACGACCTTTACCAATTGTCTTCATTCGATATCATAAAAAAAGATTTTGAAACTGAACTCAAGCAATTTGAGCAAAAGTTCCGACTCGCCATGAAATCAAGTGTGCCGCTGCTTGACACGGTGATGACTTATATTGTAAAACGAAAAGGCAAGCAGTTACGCCCTTTATTTGTATTTGCTACAGCCAATTTACATGGTGGGATTGCGGAGGCAACTTATCGTGGTGCATCATTGGTCGAACTGCTTCACACTGCCACACTCGTGCATGATGATGTGGTTGACGATTCCGATGAACGCAGGGGAATGTTCAGCATCAATGCCATTTGGAAAAATAAAATTGCCGTGCTGGTGGGCGATTATTTATTGGCCAAGGGATTACTGCTCTCGATAGATAATAATGATTTTGGCTTGCTTAAAATAGTGAGCAATGCAGTGCGTGAAATGAGCGAAGGTGAACTTTTGCAAATAGAAAAAGCACGCCGAATGGATATCACCGAAGCTATATATTATGATATTATAAGAAAAAAAACAGCATCGCTTATAGCCTCATGTTGTGCTGTAGGTGCAGCATCTGCAGGGGCAAGCGAAGAAGAAATAAAAAACATGATAAGCTTCGGCGAAAAAATAGGAATGGCATTTCAGATAAAGGATGATATACTAGACTATAGTGAAACCGACATAGGCAAACCCCGTGGCATAGATATTAAAGAACGCAAAATGACCTTGCCATTGATATATACATTAAACAATTGCACTTCATCCGAAAAGCAAGAAATTATCAATACCGTAAAAAAATATAATACAAGTACAAAGCACGTAAAAAAAGTTTTCGATTATGTAAAACATTATAACGGGATTGAATATGCTACAACAAAAATGGAAAAATTAATTGATGAAGCTATGCAATTGATGGAGCCTTATAAAAACCATGATAGTTATAACCACATAAATATATTAGTGGAGATGGTGATTAGGCGGGATAGATAAGATTCCTTCATTGCGAGGAGCGAAGCATGCGCTTTTGCGGAGGTGAGCGGGTGGGGTTAAATTAAAAACCCTTCTGTATCTTTGCACACTATCGCATAAAATTGGGAATCAAAAACTATAAATATAAGTTTCATAAATACAGCAAGTGCTCCTTACTGCATTTGCTTGCGGCTGTTATTATATGTATCGGCTTTGCCCAATGCAGGCGCAGCAAAAGCCCCAGTTATGATAGTGAATGGCTTGCACCCCTGGCACATGCCAATCTCACGGTTAATAGCCTGTTGCCCGATTCATTTACTTTTGTGAATCCTGATCACACCATTGATATCAGATACCATCAAACATTATATAATAAAACGGTAAACGAACTGCTCAAATTGCCTGATACAGGTATATCATCCACCATGGCACTGAAGGACATGACTTTGAGCGACAATACTATCATACATTCATTGTCATTGGGTCAAATATGCGAGCAAGGAGGCGTGGGCGGTGCTACCGTAATTGCTAATCAGGGCAGCATGTTGGCTATACCCGCTATCTCAACTACCAATGCCAATTCTACCGATGTTAATCTGGGTTCTTTATTTAAAGAGGCACAAATTCTAGATGGACAATTGGAGATAAATTTAACCAATAATTTCCCGGTCGATTTGCAAGATTTTATATTTCAGTTAAAGAACAAATCGGATAATAGTTTGGTAGCACAGGATACTTTTAAACTTATTACTGCAAATGGTGGCAATGTAGTTCACAGCATATCATTGGCAGGCAAAAAAGTAGAAGGCTTGATGGTGGGAACGGTATTAAACTTATACTCACCAGGCAGTGGAAGCACACAAGTTTTAATTGATACAGCCAATGCAAGTATATTTAAAATTAGTATCAGAAACCTTAAAGTATCAAGTATTACAGCTATTTTCCCAAAACGAACATTGATAGATTTTAATTATGGTTTTAATTTTAAAATCAATGATGCTCAGTTAAAAAATATAGAATTTGATACCGCACTGATTGACTTTTCTGCATACAGTACTTTCCCTGAAAATTTGCAATTGGATTTGAAATTTCCACAAACAAGTAAAAACGCATCAGTATATAGTTTGCCCTTTACAATTAATAAAGGAAGCTATCCCACAGAAACAAAATCAACAGCAAATATTGACTGGAGTGGTTACAAGCTAGACCTTACAGGGCCTGATAAAACTAAAACAAATTATTTAAACATACATGTTTCTGCAAGTGCCGATTCTACAGGTATTCCAGTTACTATCACAAACCAAGATTATATAAAGTTTGTACTCAAATTTAAACAACTTAATATTAAAAAAGGCGATGGATATTTTGGTCAGCAAAAATTTGTGATTGAAAAAAATGAACCCAATTTAAATATATTTAAAAAGGTAGCTGCGGGTAAATTTGTGTTAAGTCAACTAAAAACTTCTTTATTGGTTGAAAACAGTATTGGAGCTAGTGCACAAATAAATTTTGATCAACTCGATTTTTATACCAGTAGCGGAACACAACAGCTTGCTGGAAGTAATTTTAACAAGCCATTTACCATTGGTCGTGGATTGTATTTCCCCAATAACCCGGTGAGAAGTGTGTTTGATATTACAGAGTCAAATTCTAATATTAATTCTATTATACAAAGTATGCCCACAGGTTATCATGTTAAAGCTACAGCAATTACTAATCCCAATGGAAATGTATATAATTATGGTGATTTTTTCTACGGTACAAGTTATATAAAAGCTGATTTAAATGTACAAATGCCTGTACAAGTTATAGCTCAAGGTTTACAATTGGTTGATACTATAAAATATAATTTCCCGCATTTGGATCAAGATAGACAAGTAAAGGAAGCACTGTTGCGAATTACTGTAGACAATGCTTTTCCGGTGGAAGCAAAAATAAAAGTATATGTTTTGGGGGCTGATAAAAAAGCCATCGATTCATTTTTCACCAATTCAACTTATATCACGGCGGGTATACACAACAATGCCAATCCTGAGTTTTGCAATCCAGTAAAATCAGTACTTCAACAGTTTGCAAATACCGATGAATTGGTGGCACTAAAACAAGGATATTATATAGTAATTAGTGCTTGGGTAAATACAAAAAGTGGGAATGGAACTTTTTATGACACGTATTTTATGGATGTAAAAATAGCAGCAGATGTATTATATGAAACGAAATTATAATATCATACTTTTTGCTTTTTTTTACTTGGTTTGTATAGGATATACAGATGCTTCATTTCTTATTCTTCGAAAGGATTCTTGCCCTGAATTTCCTTATAGTTACTATAGAGAATTGGATTTCAAATCCAATTCTCTATTAGATTCACGAGGTATTGCCAACAAATCAATTTATGATTATTTTATGGGGAAGTATTTCACCAAAGAGGATATAAACTTATTAAATCGGAATCTGAAAAGTACTTCAATATTAGGGCAAGATTTTATTACAGATTTAGTATATAAGCGGGAAGATTATTTTTTGAATGACATACATTATGGTTTCCGTTCACATTTTGATGGAAGCATTGGCAAAGACCTGGCAGGCCTTGCATCAAAAGGAAATGCACCTTATGCAGGAAAGAATTTAGATAATACAAATTTATTATTTCGTTCCATAAGTTGGCATAAAATAGGGGTTTCATTTTGTTATTTTAATCGAAAACAACAGGAACCCATTCTAACAACTTCAATAAACTATGTTTCTGGTAATAATTACACCTATATTAACTTGAGTAACACCCAAATATTCACGCAACAAAATGGAGATTATATAGATTCGAGATGGAATGCAGATTATCGTTCTTCGACTACGAATAAAGTTTTGGGATTTGGAGGAAATGGGGCATCTATCGATCTAAAATACAGCAAATATTTCTTTAATCGAGGTGCAGGTAAACAAGGTGTTTTACTTGATGCCCAAATAACGGATTTGGGATTTATAAGTTGGAACAAAAATAATAAAAACCTAAGCTGGGATAGCTCACTCCGATTCAGTGGGTTGGATGTGGGAAATATAACAACAATAGCTAGTGAAAACTATACAGATAATTTAAGTGATAGTTTAAAAACACTATTAAATTCACATTACAACTATTTAAAAAATAATTCAATTCTTCCCGCAATTTTTGTTTTGAAAATTTCCAAAATATATACAAATGGAAAAACATTTAATAATTCATATGTAAAATTAGATTATATGATGCAAGCTTCCTATAAACCGCAACTAACCTTGGGAGTTGAATCTACAAAAGGGAAACATGCGTTGACTCCACAAATTAGGTTCGGGGGTTACGGCGACTTTAATATAGACTTATTCTACAACTATTATATTAAAAAAAACACAAAGCAGAAATGGTATTTTTCTGTTAAGTTATATAGTATTGAAGCTATAATCGCCCCTAAGTACCAATCAGGATTAGGATTGGGTATTCAAACAAATTATAAGTTTTAATCATGCAGAAGTATCCAAAAGTAGCAGCAGTTATTCTTAATTATAATGGGCAAAAATGGCTCGAGAAATTCCTCCCTTTTGTCAAAAAATCTACCTATCCAAATCTTGATATCATAGTTGGAGATAATGCTTCTAAAGATGATTCAGTATCATATATTAAACAACATCATCCAGAAATTAGACTGATAATAAATGAGCATAATGGAGGTTATACAAAAGGCTACAACGATTGCCTCAAGCAAGTTATAGCCGACTATTATATATTATTAAACAGTGACATAGAAACTCCCGAGCATTGGATAGAGCCAGTAATTGATCTAATGGAAAGCGACAAAACTATTGCAGCTTGTCAACCCAAAATTAAGTATTATAGTGATAAAGACTATTTCGAATATGCAGGTGCCAGCGGTGGTTATATGGATAAATTTGGCTACCCGTTTTGCCGTGGTCGCATATTTGAAACTTTGGAAAAAGACGAAGGACAGTATAATAGTATAGAAGAAGTTTTTTGGGCCACAGGTGCCTGCCTTTTTGTGCGTGCAGATATATATTGGCAAATGAATGGATTATATGAACACCTATTTGCACATATGGAAGAAATTGATTTATGCTGGCGGATGAAAAGAGCTGGGTATAAAGTAATGGTATGTCCGCAGAGCGAGGTATACCATGTAGGTGGTGGTACTTTGCACAAATCAAACCCCCGAAAAACATATTATAATTTTCGCAATAATTTAATTTTATTATATAGAAACTTGAAAGGCCCATTTTTATTTTATATAATTCTCATGCGGTTAGTTTTGGATGGAATTGCAGCGGTAAAATATCTGATATCAGGAGAGGGTGGAAATTTTAAAGCTGTGTTTAGGGCGCATATGCATTTTTATAAATGGAATTTAAAATATAATGAAACTATTGATAAACCTGAGGTTGAAAATAATAAGCAATTAACAGGAACCTATAATAAATCCATCATTTGGGATTATTTCGCAAAAGGTAAAAAACATTACAAAGATCTAAAGATGTAAAATTGTAAGATCACCCGCGGCGGCGGGTATTATGATCTGTGCTGAACATTAGTATACACATGTCTTTATATATAAAACCCAATACACCACGCACAAATGCAACTGCCCATGCCAATGAAGAAGGGCTGGTAATAACACTTTCAAACGGAATAAATATACAGTGGAATAAATGTAAAATCCATAAAACTATTATATATGATAATGGGAACTATATTATACAATATGGAGATGAAGCCATAGAAAAATTTGAAACTGATGATAAAAATATTATTGTAAGTTTACAAAAAACGCATCCCAATTCAGGATTTATAGTTCCAAAGAAATCATTCTTATTTAAAAGTGCTACTGGGTTTGTTCTTATCATATTATTTCTTATAATATTTCTTGTAGGTTTTTATACCATTGGTCTTGATTTGATTGCTCGGGGGGTAGCTTCTGCAATGCCCGTTTCTACTGAAGAAAACATCGGCCAATCATTATTTGAAAATACAGTAGCACAAAATAATATCAATGTAGAAAAATCAAAATTGTTAAATGCGTTTTTTAAAGAATTAAATTACCCAAGTGATTATCATATACAACTCACATACATAGATAGTAATTTGGTAAATGCATTTGCTTTGCCTGGAGGCCACCTGGTGGTGATGGGTGGTATAATAAAACAAATGCAGAGCTATGAAGAATTGGCTGCATTGATAGGTCATGAGTTAACCCATATAAACGGTAAACATGTTACACGTTCGCTCGTTAGAACAACAGGTGCTTATATATTGATTAGTGCAGTAATTGGCGATGTGACAGGTGTAGCCGCTGTTCTAGCCGAGAACGCAGATGCCCTAAGATCACTCCAGTTCTCTCGCGATTTAGAAACCGAGGCTGATGAAAAGGGATTAGAATTAATGCGAAAAAGCAATATCAATTCTACAGGCATGCTCAAACTTTTTGAACGACTTGAAAAAGCTGCAGAACAAACAAAGTCAGAATTCTTGTCTACGCATCCAACTACAGAAAAACGAATTGAGCATATTAAGTCACTCATTGCCAATTCAAAACCAACTGAATCTGATAAAAAAAGAACCAATCTTCAAAAACTTTTTGACCAAATAAAGAGTTCACAATAATTTCATTTTCAAATGATGGTGTAGTTTGGTTATTTTTGCACACGAAATTTATAAAAAATGAAAAAAATAATACTATCATTACTATTGCTTGTTGGGTTTTTATCTAACAACAGCAACCTTCAAGGTCAATCTATTAGTTCAGCTGTAGTTCCACAATATGCAAAGGGAAATGCTGGTGCAACTGTAAATGCAGCAAGAGTTCCGCTGTTTATTTGGGCTAAGTTGACAGGTTTTTCTGCAAATACTACCTATCGTTATGGTACCCGCGCAGTAAGAGATTCTTCAGATGGACCAACCTCAAAAGGAGCAGGCAATCAAATTTTTGTGCACCAGTCAGGAGGTAGCACTTATACTTCGCAATATGGTTTGAAAACAGTAGGCCAATATGATTCCCTTACAACAGATAATAGCGGTGAATATTCTGGTTGGTTTGGTTTAGAACTTACTGGGAATGTGCGTTTTACTGACGGTAATTATATGAGAGCTCGCATTATATTAAATGATGGTACCGTTGGTGGAACTACAGAAACTTATTTTCTAACCACTGCTGACAGCGTAAAATGTTTAGATTTTTCTACCAGTTCGGGTTCTGGATGTTCAAGCATATTCTCACATACTCAAGCCACAGATAAAAACTTTGCATTTTTATATGACAATGTAAATGGAAGTGGCCGACCATTGAGTATCGCATTGATAGAGCAGGATGGTTATGACTATAGAACTTTGGTGAACACTGCTTCATTTTATAAAAACAATGTGGATTCTATTTCAGGTGCATGGGGAACTATTATACCCAATGATCTTTCAAATGGAGTGCGTAGGGTAGAAAACCATAAGTTATCGGATGGTAGTTTGTTTTATGCAAATACCGATGCCGATGGCGTATGGACTACTGGAAGTGTTAATACTGTGAACCCAACAGGTGGTAGTTCAGCAATTGAAATTAGCGGAACAGATGACCCTTTAATTCCATCAAATAAGAAACCTTCGATAAAATTCAGCACTATTACATCGGCTGTTGGTGAAGGAGCAGGTACTACCAGCATTACCATTGATATATCTGCAGCACCTGCAAGTGGCGAAAGTGTTTCGGTTGTGGTAAAAGGAGGTTCGGCTACTGATGGTACGGATTATTCTTTGGTATCTAATTCTGCTTCTTTTGCAGCGGGAGTTACCACATCGCAAAGTATTACAATAAATATAACCGATGATAATTTGATTGAAGGAAAAGAAGATATAGTTTTGGCACTTCGTAATGCTTCCTCAGGTCTCGATTTGGGAACAGATTCTATTATAACAATAGCAATTAACGATAATGATTCAGCAGTTAGTATAAAATTCAGTAATACTTCTACTGCGGTTAGCGAAGGTGTGGGAACAACATCAGTTACTATTAATATTTCAGCAGCTCCAGCAAATGCCGAAAGTGTATCGGTATTTGTAAAAGGTGGTGCAGCAACAAATGGTACAGATTATTCTTTAGTTTCAAATTCAGCATCATTTGCTGCTACTAGTACCTCCTCGCAAAGTATTACAATAAATATAACCGACGATATGCTTGCAGAAGGAGCAGAAGATATAGTTTTAGCACTTCGCAATCCATCATCTGGAATTATTATAGGAACAGATTCTATTATAACAATCACAATAAATGACAATGATGTTCCCAATGTGTCGTTTGCAAAATCTAGTGCCTCAGTAAAAGAAGATGCAGATACAGTATGGATGGATATAAAGATTGCAAATCCCGACCCCAATAATCCCACCAAAGTGGACGTAGCTCTTACGGGAGGAACTGCCTCCAATGGAAGTGATATAACAACTTATAATAAGCAAACTGTTACATTTCCAGCAGGAAGTACTACCACCCAAAAGGTGTGGTTTGTGGTAACAGATGATATGATAGACGAGAACGATGAGACCTTGATATTCTCTTTGCAAAATGCAACCAATAGTGCACAAATTACAAATGGTACAAACACCATTACTATAATAGATAATGATACAACTATTATAGCAGCCAAGCCGATAATTACATTTAAAATTGCTTCCGATTCTGTTACTGAAGGTAATAATGCAAGCATCTCAGTTTCTATTAACACTGCCGATACCGCAAATGATGTAACGGTTGATGTAGTAGCAAACGGAGGTGCTGCAGTGAGTGGAACACATTATACTTATACTACTACCAAATTAACTTTTGCTAAAGGTACTACCACTGCTCAAAATGTTTCAGTAAGCACTATCAGCGACAAGAAGAAAAGTGGCGATCATACACTGATATTAAAACTACAAAACGCATCATCAAATGCAACGATTGGCGCACAAGATATATTTACTTTAAATATTAAAGATAATGGAATAGCTGGTATCAGTGAAGTAAGCAAATTGTATCATATACAATTGATGCCCAATCCGGCAAAAGATATATTATATGTAAATGCCAGTGAAGCAATCGAACAAATTAGAATTACAGATATAAATGGCCGTATTGTTGCTGACCAAAGTAAAGTGCAAAATACTACTGCCAATATTGACTTACAACATTTACAAGCAGGAATATATATAATACAAATAAAAATAAACGGACAAACAGCAGTTGAAAAATTGATTGTTGAATAAATTATATATAATACATTTAAATAAATAGAACATGCGGTAAAATCTATTGCATCAAGAAGTAAAAAACTAACAAATAGCAGAGTAAATTCATTAACTCCAGGTGCTCAGAAACAAGGGGGCAAAATGAAGGTGAACCAAATCGGCATAATTCCAATGGTATTAGTATGGCTTATGGTACTATAAAATAAGTACTCTGGGGCAATGCAGTTTCCCAATCTTTGATGCGTTTTGTTATTTTAAATACCAATATGGCTATTCCAAAAGAATGAGCAGATACTTTTCCTGAGTTGAATATGGTGGAGAACAATATAAACCCAGACAATTTTGAGCAGGAAAAATCGAAATTAATTGATATGATTAAGAATTTTCCGCAAGCAGAAACCTATCATACAAGTGCTTTGCTCGGCAAAATGACAACACACAACTGGGGCAGGTTAAACTATACACATCTGCACTACCATTTCAACCAATTCGGAGTTTAATACATTGTATATTCATGCGTCAGTAAAAATCGTATGTCGTTCATCGTATGTGGTACATTTCTGGCGTCAGCAACCCGCCGCGGCGGGGTACATCGTACATCGTATATCGTAAATTTTTTGCGTCAGCAACCCCCGAATCCTACTTCAACTTGTCCGGATTGCTTTTAATATAAGAAGCCCATCCACTCACTTTTTTATCAGTTGTATTGCTCCCAGGTTTGTTTTGTAGGAAATGACAATAAGCTACTGCTAATCCATCTGTAGCATCAAGAAAACTTGGAGTCTCCTCAAATTTTAGTATAGCTTTAAGCATAGCCGCTACCTGCTCTTTCGACGCTGAACCGCTACCAGTAATTGCCATTTTTATTTTCTTGGGTGCGTATTCCGTTATTGGAATATCTCTATATAAAGCAGCTGCCATTGCTACTCCCTGCGCTCTTCCAAGCTTGAGCATCGATTGTACATTCACTCCAAAAAAAGGTGCTTCAAGTGCCATCTCATCAGGGTGATACTGATCGATAAGAGACAATGTTCGTTCAAATATATGTTTTAATTTGAGCGAATGATTATCATACTTATCTAATTTTACCACACCCAAACTTATAAGTTCTGAATTTTTGCCAATGCACCCTACCACACCATAGCCCATAATATTAGTGCCAGGATCAATACCTATGATAATTCTTTCGTAAGTTTTTTGCAAAACAATATATATAGTTTGCTTTTATTATGTTAATCTTTTACACTTAGTTTTTTCTTTTGGGCTGCTGCTAGTGTATTAATGCTTTCATAATAACTTTTCTTTTCTGCATTTACCCAAAAGTATAATTTTTTTCCGGGACCAACATAGTTATTTTTTAATCGGTTCCAATAGCGTGCCAGGTATAAAGTGCAATCAAAATAATCGCATATTTGTACTAATGTTTCCCCACGTTTCACCGTGTAAGCCACACGAAATATAGCGGGTTGTGCGGGTTTTGTAGCAGTTGCTGTATCACGTTTAATATTAGGTTTATCATCAACAGGTTTTACAGGAACAAAACTATATATATCATATTTTTTATCTTCAAATAATTGCCCTTTTCCTTTAGGCAGCCTCAGGGTATATTTAGTTTCAGCAAAAGGTATTTCTTTTTTTTTATATATAGGATTCAATAATTCTAAAGTATAAACAGGCACATTAATTACAGATGAGATTTGGTCAAAAGTTAGTTTGCGATCTACAGCAATACTATCAGTTTCAAGAGGTAAATCTAATATTTCTGGCGACAAATCATGTAGTTTGTAAAAGTTGGCTATATATACTGCCGCTACAAATTTGGGAACAATATCACGCGTTTCAGCAGGCAGTGTGGGGTATATACTCCAATAGTTCATACTGGTTCCACTTGTTATAATAGCTTTATTCACAGCAGCGGGTGTATTTGCATAAGCGGCCATCGCTAACATCCAATCGTTATTATATATATTTAATAAATCTTTAAAATAATTACAAGCAGCTTTTGTCGATTTTTCCCAATCTCTGCGTTCATCAATTAGGGAGGTTTGTTTCAGTTTTTGCATCTTACCATCGTTGAACATAATCATCCAAGGCCCGCTAGCTCCAGCACCATTTATGCTACTGGGATTCATACTGCTTAATGCTATAGGAAGAAATTTGAGCTCATCGGGCATTTGCGAAATTTTTACCTGCTTCTCTATCGTTGCTTCAAAATGTTTCCAAAGGCCTAAAATCTTTTTTGTTTGTAGCGGACTGCTTAAATAATAATCTATATAGTTTTTTATATAGTCATTGTAAGGTAACGGAATAGAATAATGGAGGCTAGAAAGTCTTTGCTGATACTCGTTGTCGCCTTTTACAAACAATGATACCAAACACAATACAAGAACACTGATATGTTTTTTCACTTTTTTCAATACTATAATATTTTGTCAACCGATTTGTATGATATACATAGCTTTTCATGTCTACGATATATATATATCACAACCCACATTATGGGGATACGATTTTAGACAATTCTTCGGAAAAGCTAAATAGCTTTTTTTCCCCGAATTGTTTACCCATTAACTGTATTCCCCATGGCATTCCATTAGAATGGACACCAGCAGGGATTGAAATGGCTGGATGCCCACTCAAGTTTGCTTGAACTGTAAATATATCGGCCAAATACATTGAAACAGGGTCTTTGGTTTTTTCTCCAAATTTGAATGCGGTACTGGGTGTGGTGGGAGTTATAATAAAATCGTAAGTTTCTAATATTTTGTCGGTGCTCTCTTGTATTAGTCTCCTCACCCTTTGTGCTTTTGTATAATAGGCATCATAGAAATCGGAAGTAAGCACGAAGGTGCCTAGCATAATTCGGCGTTTTACCTCACGGCCAAAACCCTCACTCCTCGATTTTTTGAATAGCGAATCTAAGTCGCCTTTTTCATCAGTACGGTGGCCATAAGTCAATCCTTGGTAACGACTAAGGTTGCTTGATGCCTCAGCTGTAGTAAGCACATAATAGGCAGGTACTAAATAATCTAAATAAGGAAATTCTACCGCCTCAACTGTATGTCCCAAAGCTTTTAACTGTTCAAATAAAGCAAATGATTGTGTACGTAATTCTTCATCCAATCCTTTGTTATTTAGGCAAGTATCTAGATAGGCAATTTTTAAAGGCTTATTTGAAGCTTGTAGATCTGTATAATCTTCTACTTTATTACCTGAAGCTGTTGCATCTTTCCCATCAGCTCCTGATATTACTTCCATCAATAAAGCACAATCATATATATTGCTTGTAATAGGTCCTATTTGGTCGAATGAAGAACCGTATGATAATAACCCCCAACGACTCACTCTGCCATAACTCGGTTTAAATCCCACCTGCCCACAAAATGCAGCAGGTTGTCTAATCGAACCTCCTGTGTCACTGCCTAATGCGGCATGGCAAATGCCTGCTTGAACAGCTACGGTGCAGCCACCGCTGCTTCCGCCGGGCACTCGTGTAATATCTTGTGCATTTAATACAGGGCCATAAGCACTGGTTTCATTGCTTGCTCCCATAGCAAATTCATCGCAATTGCAGCGACCTATTATAATAGCTCCTTCAGCAATGATTCTTTCCACTACTGTAGAACTATATAATGATTCAAAACCTTTTAATATTTTTGAAGAGTTGGTAACACTATGTCCTTTGTAGCAAATATTATCTTTTATAGCAATCACCATTCCTGCTAATTTACCACCTTTGCCTTCTCCAATTTGTTTATCAATTTCAGCAGCGCGTTGTAATCCCTCCTCACCCCACAATTCTATAAATGCATTGAGATGTTTTTGTTGAATTGCTTTCTCAAGAAAACCTTGAACAGTCCTTACAACAGTAGTTTCACCGTTCAGTACTTGTTGTTTGTATTGTTTGTAATCAGCCACTAAGTATTATATGTTTTGGAATGTAATTATTGAGACTATTATAAACAAAAAATCACCGGCCACTATGCAGCAACCGGTGGTTTGGATATAAAAAGTCACTGAGACTATATTATTTTTTTTCTTTTTCTTTGTCCTTCATCTCGGTTTCGATTTCGCGTTTCACATTGCTTTTTGCATCGTTAAATTCGCGAACACCATTGCCAATGCCACGCATTAGTTCAGGTATTTTTTTACCGCCAAAAAGAAGTAGCACTACAAATACAATAAGCACAATTTCGCCTGTGCCCAGTCCGCCAAGTATAAGCGGCACATTTAATAAGATATTTAAAGTAAACATGATAGTTTATATTTTAAGTTGCAAAAATAGACCATTTAATTGGTTTGTGGTTTAAATTTTATATGAAAGATAATTTTGAAAAAAAATATATATATAAAAATAGCAGGTAGATCCTGCTATTGCTCTTTAAATTCAAACTTCCGGTGATTTAGGGCAATGGCATTTAGGTAAGCTTTTTTCTATTGCCCTGCCCTTCAGGGCGAGGATAAGAGTTATTTAACTATTACCTTGCTGCTAGTATTACTCTATGTCTTTTTTTTGGAAATGTTACCATCAATATTCCGTTTTTAAATTCAGCTCCAATCCCTTCTAAATTTGCAGTTTCGGCCAATTGGAAGCTGCGACTAAAGTTACAATAGCGGGTTTCAATAGTTCTAAACTTTTTGTTTTCTTCAATAACTTGCTTGCGTTCCCCACTAATAGTAAGCAATCCATTTTTCTCTTCAACTTTAATTTGATCTTTTTCTACACCGGGTTAAGCAACGTGCAATTCAAAAGTAGTTTCTGTTTCACCATATCTACTCGTGGTTTATAACTCTTTTCAGTTTCTGCCATTTCAAACCATGGGTTGTTGAAGGCAGCGTTTAAGACAAATGGCATATACTGATCCATCATGCGGCTTGTTTTGGAGTAATATGTTTTGTAATTCATTTCGAGTAATTAGTTTAAATTTGAAGGCTTTTTTACCAATCCAATGCAATAGAAAAAGTTTATAATTTTCAGTCTTTATGGCTTTTATAAATAAAAACACATTGCCTAATTGACTGAACACAAGACTTTATGACAAAAAAAACCACACCCGATTATTATAATACAACTGATCAGATGGGTAGGGAGGTATTAGTCCCAAAGCGGCCGAAACGGATTATATCACTAGTACCCTCACAAACAGAATTATTATACTATTTGGGTTTGACAGATGAAGTGGTTGGGCAAACAATTTTTTGTATTCATCCAAATGCCCAGCATAAAATGAAGCCAAGGATTGGGGGCACTAAAAAGCTTAATTTTGATATGATTGCATCCTTATATCCAGATTTGATTATCGGCAATAAAGAAGAAAATGAACAAGAGCAGATAGAAGAATTGACGGAGCACTACCCTGTATGGATGAGTGATATTAAAACGCTAGCTGATGCAGGCGACATGATTGTATCGATTAGCAAATTGATCGGTAAACCAGATGAAGGAGTGCTGTTAAGTGAAAATATTTTAGAAGGTTTTCAAAAGCTATCAGCCCCGAAAGCAGCTTCCTGCCTTTACTTCATATGGCGAGACCCATGGATGCTTGCTGGGAACGATACTTTTATTAATGATTTACTAAGCAGAATAGGGTTTAACAACTTAGCAATCAATATAGATGGGAGGTATCCGCAGATTGCAGCAGATGCAATCTGTAAGTTGTCGCCACAATATATACTATTAAGTAGCGAACCATATCCATTCAAGCAGAAGCATATAGCAGAATTGGAATTGATTAGTCCCAATTCTAAGATTCTGTTGGTTGATGGAGAAATGTTTAGCTGGTATGGAAACAGATTGCAAATGAGTATTGCATTTTTTAAGACTTTATTTGTTCAATGAGGTTTTTTTAGTACGTTTTCTTTTTTTACTTTAGAAGTTTTGGTGTTATTTTAAATTGACGAATAAATTTTATTTACTTCACGATTTGCCAATTTTAAGCTATTTTTAATTCTTACGGTAGGGAAAATTGCTACAAATGGATGTGGTTTCCTTGTGTGGATTACTATTAAAGTTTTATGATAAGTAAATGCTTAATACCACATAATTAATATGTTATGCAATTTTAAAGTCTTATTTAGTGGACATAAAATGTTGATAACTTGTTCATATATAAAATTTGGCATATTGAAACCCACTTTAAATAATATTAAGTAAATTTGTATTTGTTAATCAAAGATATAAATATAAAAATTAATCTAATCCAATCATAAATGAATAAACTCTACACAAACTCCCCTTCTTTTTTCTTTTAATTACAAAGTCCGCACTTAAAAATAGTGGTGATTCTTTTTTGCCTTTTCATAAGCGAATAGCTATAGAAAGGCATTGAGAAGCTATCTTATGTGAACAGGGAAGTTTTTGCAGTTTTTACTAATTAATAAATCAATCTAATTCAATCAATAAAATGACACACTACTACTCACAAGCCCAAAACCTGTTTTGGCAAAAATCTACCCTCTTAAGGAAATTAGTAACTACCATTTTGGCGTTATTATTTTTTAACGGTGCTTTTTCGCAATGTTTTGCACCACCTACCTATTGTACACCTACCACAACCAACGTTAACAACTACGGTATTGGTCTGCAGAATGTAACATTGGGGACTTCTATGATTAATAATTCAACATCGGCAACTGGCTCTTCCCCTAATTATTTTGATTATACAAGTCAAGTAGTTTCAGGTGCTGCGAATACCTCGGTTTCAATTTCTGTTACCAATGGTAGCGGTAATTCAACAAGTGCAAGAATTTTTATTGATTATAATCAAGATGGAACTTTCAGTACTTCCTCGCCTGAATTGGTATGGACATCTGGTAATACAACTGCCAGTGCGGTAGTAACAGGTTCGTTTACTATTCCTTCAACCCAAGCTGCGGGGCAATACCGTATCCGTGTAACTGGTGATTTCGGAGGTTCTCCATCGGGTTTACCTTGCCAATGTAATTATGGTGAACAAGAGGATTACTCTTTAGTTGTTACCTCTTCTACAAAAGATGCCTCGGCTTATGGATATACTTCTCCAACTGTTTTCGCTTCTGGCAATAATACGATTGCATTTTCAATGTTCAATTTAACTAATGCAACCATGAGTTCAGTTGATATTGGTTATAAATTAGGTAATAATTCTGCGGTTACACAATCATTAAGTGGCTTGTCAGTTGCAGCGGGTGGAAGGTATGTCGGAACATTCACTACTCCAATAAATATGTCAAGTGTTGGTACTTATACTTTAAAAATGTGGTTAAATAATGTGAATGGCGGTGGCACTCAAACTGCAGCTAATGATACAATTTGCAGAACTTTTATATTCTGCAACCCATTAAGTGGAAACTATACTATTGACCCCTCAGGAAGTGGGTCCACCAATTTTTTACGATTCGGACAGGCCGATACAGCAATGATAAATTGCGGTATTAGTGGGCCAGTGGTATTTACTGTTGCTGCAGCAACTTATAACGAGCAAATTACCATTCCATTAATCAGTGGTGTTTCAGCAACAAACACTATCACTTTTGATGGAGGCACAGGTAATGCAACTACCCGTATCCTAAGTTATTCCTCGACTGCTGCTGCTGCAAACTACACGCTCAACCTGTCAGCTGCCAAATTTATAAGGTTTAAGAATATGTCTATTAATGCAACCAATACCTCTTATGGAACAGCATTAGGTTTTACTGGTAACGCAAGTAATGATTCTTTTTATAACGTGATATTTAATGGCATATCAACAAGCACTAATACTACAAACCTGGCAGTTATAAGTAGCAATAATTCAGCTAATATCTCTAACAATATAAGGTTTGATACCTGCACAATTAATAATGGAGCATATGGTTCCTACATTGGTTCAAGCAGTACTAACTCCCTTGGAGCAACTTCACAGGGAACAGCATTTAATAACTGTAATTTTAATAATCAATATGTTTATGGAATGTATTTTCAAAATCTTGATGGTATTAAATTAACTAAAAATAGAATAACAACAAACTCTGCCCTGACGTCATATACAGGAATTTATAATTATTGGATTATGGTATTACATGATTCCAATAAAACGGTAATCACGGGGAATAAAATTTCAGGTGCAGCAGGAGGATATGGTATATCTTGCTCCTATGTAGGTGTTAACTCTTCAGTTTCTTCTGCAAGAAGATATCTTATAGCCAACAATTTTATCCAAATTGGATCTTCATCAAATGCAGCAATAGGTTTATATGCTAATGAAAGCCAAGGCAATGATTTTATTCATAACTCAATAAATGTTGGTACCTCTCAAAGCACAAATACCTCATCGGCGGCTCAATTTATTTCAGCTTCATATGGCACAAACACGGTTCAGAATAATATATTCTCCGCTTATAATGGTGCTCCATGTATTCGGGTAGATAATTTCACCCTCTATCCTACTATTGATTATAACCAATATTATACGAGCGGAGCAAATCTCGCATATATAGGTGCTTCAGCATATACAAATTTCAGTTCTTGGAAATCAGGATCTGCTAAAGATGCGAATTCAATTAATGTGCAGCCAACGTTCACTTCAAACACTGATTTGCATATAAGTGCTGTGTGTAATAATGGAACAAATCTTTCATCTTTAATTGGTATTGATATAGATGGTTTATCAAGGCCCACAACACCTGATATGGGTGCTGATGAAAATACCTCTTCACCTGCAAGCGATGTGGGTGTTGTGGCTATGACATCGCCTGTGTCACCAGTAACAGCAGGATCTCAAACATTAAAAGCCCTTGTGAAAAATCATGGAACCAGTTCGGTTTCTAGTTTGCAGGTAAGCTTTAGTAACAATGGAGGGGCTGCAACAGCTCAAACATTTAATTTTAGTCCCGCATTGTCGCAGTGCGATACTTCAACTGTTACTTTTACCTCTAATATTACAATAGCAGCAGGCACAAATAATGTTAAAGTTTATACAGATTTATCTGGAGATGCATTTAAGGCAAATGACACCGCGCAAAACACATTATGTACAGCGATGACAGGCTCTTATACTATTAATCCCGGAGCGGCTGCATCTGCAACCAACTTCCAATCTTTCGGTGCAGCAGTTAGTCAAATGCTGTGTGGTGGGCTATCTGGAGCTGTTACATTTACTGTATCAAACGGTACTTATAATGAAAGCTTTACCCTAGGTAACATAATAGGGAACTCCTCAACTAATACTATTACATTTACATCGGCATCTAGTAACCCAGCACTATGTGTTTTGCAAGGACTTTCTACATCTGCAAGCACCGTATTTATGGGAGGTGCTGACTACGTTACCTTTAATAATATGGGCTTCCTTACAAGCACTGCAGGTAGTGCTAGAAATGTTGAATTTGGTGGCGGATCTAACAATAATACTTTTAATGGTTGTATTTTTAATAGTACACAATCAACCAGCAACTATCATATATATGAACAAAGTGTGGTTGATAATTTTAATACTTTTACCAATAATACTTTTAATTCTGTTGGTTATGCCATGTATATGTCAACAAATGGAACAAGAGATCAAAAATGGGTTATTTCAGGTAATACTTTTAATAACCAATATCAAGCAGGTGTATATTTAAATTATTCTGATAGTATTAATATTTTAAACAATACTTTTACCACCAGTTCGGCTACCACATATTACGCAATGTATATTGCCAATGCGGGAAACTTAATTAAGGCAACAGGCAATAATATTACTTTGAGCGGTGCTGCTAGTTATGGTATCTATTTTACTTCAGTATCGGGTACCACTACCAATAGAATAATAATTGCAAACAATGTAATTAGAGGTGGTGTAAATAGTTATTACCATATGTATATACAAAGTTGTAGTTATATTGATATTTATCACAATACTTTATATACAAACGGTTCCGCTTTAACCAGTAGTGGATGTTTATACTTTTCAAGCAATAATAACTTCAATATTAAAAACAACATATTTAACAATATGGCTGGGGGTTATGCCGTGGTTGTGCCTGCGGGAAACACTTATTCCGCAACCAACGTAATCAATTACAATAACTACAAAACCAGTGGAACCAATATCGCCCAGATAAGTGCGGTGAACCAAACAACGTATGCGAATTTTGTTTCGGCCATGAGTACACAAGCAGGTACTGCACAAAATGCCAATAGTAATAATTCAACACCCAATTTTGTTTCAGCTCCTACCAATTTAAATATTGCTGATGGTTGCATAACAGGAACAGGTTCTTCTACTACTGGTGTAACCACATCAATTAACAGCGTTACACGTTCCACATCAACAGCCAATTTGGGTGCTTATGAGTTTAGCAGCCTGAGCGATAACCTAATGGTTGTAGCAATTAGAACGCCAATACCTACTGTGGGTACAGGGCTTACCAATGTGGTAGTTACAATCAAGAATGTGGGTAATAACTCAGTTACTTCAGGCACTATTAAATATCAGTATGATAATAATACCGCTATATCCTTGTCATTACCTTCTACGATGAACCCTTGTGATACATTGCAAATCACATTCAATTCTACCAGCGGACCTGGTGCAACAGACCAAAGATTAACAGTATCTTCGGGCTTACATTTCTTAAAAGCATTTACCGCAAGCCCTAATGGGAATACTGATAATGACAAAACAAATGATACTACTGGATTTACTACTTGTACTGGTGGTATAAGCGGTCTTAACTTTACTATCAATCCTTCAGCGGCAGCCAGTGCCAGTAATTTCATCTCATTTACTTCAGCAATAACAGCTGTTACGGGTTGTGGAGGTATTAGCGGGCCCGTTAAATTTACCGTTGCTGCGGGTACTTATACTGAGCAAATAGATTTAACAGGTATTTCAGGTTTGTCAGCCACAAACACACTTACGTTTGATGGTGGAACAGGTAATGCAGCTACCCGTATTTTACAAGCAAGTGGTACCGCAAGTTTGCCTTATACTATTCGTATTAATAACTTAAGTTACATCTCAATTAAAAACTTAACAATCCGCGGTAACGGCAGCAATGCTTGGCCGGTGCATATATTAGGCAGTACCTCAGCAACTAATGATACAATTAAAAATTGCATCATTGATTTTGGATCCACATCAATATCAAGTTTCAACAGTACCAATTATCAGGGTATTGAAATGAATGGTAGTGCCACTAGCTATTCAACAACTGGTACCCTAAGTAATATTGTAATTGATTCAAATACTATTGGTGGCGGGTATGCGAACATTATGGTATATGCCAACAATACCGCCTCTACAGGAGGCAATGTGTTTACAGGCAATACTTGTAACAATGCTTATCAGTATGGTGCATTTTTTCAAGGTATCAATGGTGGTACATTTGATAGGAATACTGTTTCGATGAATACAAATTTGACATCTAGTATTGGTGTTTACTTAAATAGTGCTACTGCTTTGGCATCTACAAATGCTTGGTCATTACAACGCAACAAAGTTTCCAATGCTGGACAATATGGGATTTATATGGCTAGTGCAGCTTTTTCGTCAAACCGCGGTAAGATGTATAATAACTTAATTGGCGGCGGATTTAGGAGTACAAATCCAAATGGAATTTATTTCTCGGGTTCAGCCTATAACTGGGATGTATTTCACAATACTGTTAATTTAGATTTTGCAGCTACTTCTACTTCTTCAGCTTGTATATATTTGGGAAACTGCTGCACAACCGGAGCGACCACGTTGGATGTGAGAAATAATATATTTGCGGTAACTGCTGCGTCTTCTGCAGCTGTAGCCTTTTATATGCCCAACGGATATGCATATGCAGTAATTGGAACTACGAATTTTAATTACAATTTGTTTTATATAAACGGAGCTAACTCAGGCACCACCTACGGCTACAATGCCGGAACCACTCTTACTGCCTCAACAGTTCTTGGTAATAGCAGCTATAATACCAATTCAATTATAGGGAATCCCTTTTTGTATTCAAATACAGATTTACATATTGGAATCACGTCCTTTAATGTTCCTAGTATTTCAGGTGTTGGTGCAGACTATAGCGGAACAACTCGTGGATCGAGCACCGATGTGGGTGCTTATGAAACGCCTACTCCTAATAACGAAATAGGAATATCGGCTATCACTTCTCCCACAGTTCCATTTACAGCTGGTTCTATGAATGTGGTAGTAACAATTAAGAACTATGGTGCAAATACCCTTACCTCAGCTAATGTGAGCTATACCGTAAATGGAGGAAGTCCAGTTACAGTCTCATTGTCATCACTGTCAATTGCAGCTGGAGGAACTGGAACCTATACATTTACTGGTGCCAATCAAATCACTGTTGTAAATAATACAAATTATATAATAAAAGCCTACACTTCATCTCCCAATGGTGCAACAGATGCATTTATGCAGAATGATACATTTACTACGGCTACTATGTCCACAGCACTTTGTGGCAATTACACTATTGATCAAGGAAGTGCTGCGTCATCGACCAACTTTACCAGTTTCTCAAGTGCTGCTGCTAAGTTGGCCACATCAGGTGTAAGCTGCGCCACCACCTTTACGGTTGTGGGTACAACACCTTATACCGAGCAAGCTGACTTTAATACCATCCCGGGTTTATCCGCTACTAATACTGTAACAGTTACTGGAGGAACGGGTAATGCCGCCAATCGTATTATACAATTTGCTGGAACTGCGAGTTTGCCTTACACCATTCGTATTGCCAATTCTAATTATATTTCAATTAAGAATTTAACTATACGCGGTACAAGCGGAAATGCTTGGCCAATGCAGTTTATGGGAGTTTGTGCCAATGATACTGTACAGAATTGTATTATTGATTTCAATGGTGCAGCTTCTTCAAGCTTTAGTAGTACAAATTATATGGGAATAGTATTAAATGGTAATGCCAATACTTATTCCAATCCAGGAGCTTTTGCCAATATTGTTATTGATTCTAATACCATTCCCGGTGGTTATGCAAACATTATGTGTTACTCTGGAAACAGTTCTACAACAGGGGGTAATGTGTTTTCTCGTAACACTTGTACCAATGCATACCAATATGGAATATATATATCAGGTATCAATGGCGGAACAATCGATAAAAATAGCATCACCATGAATGCGAGTGGCTCCACTACTGGGATGGGCATTTCATTAAACAGTGCCAACGCACTTGCCTCCACAAATACCTGGTCTGTTTCTCGCAATAAAATTCTTAATGCAGGGCAAATAGGTATTTATCTTAATAGCACTTCAGCCTTCTCAGCCACTGTCCGCGGAGCAATGTATAATAACTTAATCGGAGGTGGTTTCACTAACACTGCGCCCTACGGTGTATATATTACGGGTTCAACTTTAAACTGGGATGTTTACCATAATACAATTAATCTTGACAATGCAGCAACTAGTAATACTTCCGCATGTATTTATAGCGGTGCATGTTGCACGAGCAATAGTACATCTGGAGCTAATGTTAGTAACAATATCTTGGCAATTTCAAACTCAAGTTCAGTGTCGCTTTTTTACTACTTTGTAAATGGTTTCTATTATAGTATTAATAACACTTCGGGAGGATCTGGGTTTGATTACAATGTTCTTTATAAAGCAGGTGCCGTTTCAAGTACCCAAGTGGGCTACGATTGGGGCGTTAATGTGGCATATTCAAGTTTAATTGGGTATGCGGCTTCAAGCAACGGAGTAACTTATAATACAAACTCCATATTAAGTAATCCGTTTTTTACGTCAAGTACCGATTTACATATTGGCAATGCGGGTAACAATGTTCCCAAAATTACAGCCGTAGCAACTGACTATGATGGAACAAGTCGTGGCTCTACAACTGATGCAGGAGCCTATGAAGCTGCCGCTTCAAATAATGATATTGGGATTTCTGCAATAACAGTACCTACAAGTCCTTTAGCTGCAGGAAATAGTAATATTACGGTAACGCTTAAAAACTTTGGAGCAAATACTGTTACTTCAGCTAATGTGAGTTATATAATAAATGGCGGAAGTGCAGTTTCAGTTTCATTGTCTTCCATATCGCTTGCAGCTAATGGCGGAACTGGAACCTATACCTTCTCTGGAGGAAACCAATACAACTTTGCCGCAAGTACTTTATATGTTATTAAAGCTTATACTACATCGCCTAATGGAGTTACCGATGCTTTTGCTCCTAATGACACATTTACCTCAGGCAATCTCTCGGTACCACTTTGTGGAAATTATACCATTAACCAAGGAGCTGCTGCATCTTCAACAAATTTCACAAGTTTTACCAATGCGGCTAGTGTGCTGAATGCAGGCGGTATTAGTTGCCCTGTATATTTCACAGTAATGGGCACAACAGCTTATAATGAACAGGTAGAATTAATAAGTGTTCCTGGTGCAAGTACTACCAATACCATTACTTTTGACGGTGGTGCAGGTAATGCAGCTAACCGTAAGCTTACTTATTCGGCTTCAAATGTTAGTGCCTCGCACACATTTAGAATCAATAATACCCCAGCAGTGACACTTCGGAATTTAACCATTGTTGCTACAGGAAGCACCTATGGCTGGCCAGTTCACATATATGGCAATAACTCAGATTATTGCAAGGTGAAAAGTTGTATCATTAATTATGGAGGAGGAGCTGGTGCAACAACTACAGGAACCAACTTTATTAATATACTTATAAATGGTAGCACTTCTACATATTCAGCTACAGCAGCTATTGATGCTACTGAAATAGACAGTAATACCATTGACGGTGGATACGCAAGTATTTGGGATTATGGATATTCATCACAAGCTTTACCCGATTTGGTTACCAATAATACCATGACAAACGCGTATCAGTACGGCGTGTATTTTTATAATACTTATGCCTTTAATATATCGCGTAATACCATTACAGGTCGTTCAAGCAATACTAACTTATACGGCCTATATTTAACTAGTTGTTATTCAAATACCTATAATAGTACTGTTTCATATAATACAATAAATACATGTGGCCAATACGGAATTTATCTTTCAAGCTCATACGGTACCGCTGCTACGCATTTTAAATTACACAACAATATGATTGGAGGTGGATTTAATACAGCAACTGCAGTTGGTTTATATGGTGGTTCTATGAGTTACTGGGATATGTATTACAATACTATTAATATGAACTATGCTACTACAGCTTCAACGTCAAGTGCATTTTACGGCGATGCTTCAACACAAAATAATGATATTAGAAATAATATATTTGCCTTTACATCAGCCACTGGCTCAGGATTGCCTTTGTATCTGGCTTCAACTACTTTGAACAATACAGTAAACTATAACAACTATTATAATGCAGCAGCTACCAATTTGCTTTTCTATAATAGTAGCACTCTTACTACAGCTAACTACACAACAAGCGGTGGTGGTGCGAATTCAAAAAACATCAACCCTTCGTTTACCAGTGCTACTAACTTAAGACATGCTACTTCCACGCTGAAAGCGGGGATTACTGTTTCAGGCTATACTGATGATATCGATGGACATTCGCGTTCATCAACGCCTTATATTGGAGCTTATGAAATACCTCAGGCAAATGACTTGGCAGCAAACGCCTTGCTTAGCCCCTCATTGCCAACTGTTGCCGGTACTTTTGATGTAACAGTTAAGTTCAAAAACGTGGGATCAAATACAGTTACTAGTGGAACTGTAGGTTATAAATTTAATAATAACGCTGCAGTTACTACTTCGTATTCAGGAAGTCTAACAGCTCTTGCTACCACTTCACAAAATTTCACAGGTGCAAATCAGATCACCATTTCCTCTGGCACCACAAATACCTTGAAAATATTTGCTGTTGCTTCGGGTGATGGAGATAATACCAATGATACATTAACCTATACCATATGTGCAGGGCTTAATGGAACTTACACAATTGATACTACACAGGCAGCCTCTGCTTCCAACTTTAAATCATTCGGAAGTGCGGTATTAGCGATAACAGGGTGCGGAGGTATTTCGGGACCGGTAGTATTTAATGTCTCTGCCAATACATATAACGAACAAATAAATATAACGGCAATTAGTGGGATATCATCAACCAACACTGTCACATTTAATGGTGCCGGTACTAGCTCTACAGTTTTGAGTTTTGCCACCACCAACGCAAATAATCATGTAGTTAGGTTTAATTCATGTCAGTATGTTAATTTTAGGAATATGGCAATCAAGAGTTCAGGAACAACTGATGGATGGATTCTTCACTTCTTCAATGCGAAAAACTGTAACATATCCAAGTGTTTAGTGGAGTTCACTGGTTCGGCACAGTCCTCAGGTGGTAGCAACCTTGCTTGTATCGTTATGAATGGAAGCACTTCTGCAATTAGTACAAGTTCAGCTGCTATTGACAATATTAATATTGACAGTAGTATAATAAATTATGGTTATTATAATGCATACATGTACATAACAGGAGGAACCAATCCTACCATCAGGTTTAGAAATGATAGTATGACAAATGCTTACTATACTTCAATTTACATGTATATTAATACCATGTACCATAAAATATTGAATAACAAAATTTCTCTACGAACTGGTGGTAGTGGTCAGTTTGGTATTTGGTCGTGGGTTTCTCCCGGTAGCGACAATACCATGTATAGTGAAATTAGTAATAACAAATTTACTTCGCTAAACGGTTATGGCATTGCGCTAACCTATGGTGGCTCTAACGGGTCAGGCTCAGTTCGCGGTCAAATTTATAATAATATCTTTGGGGGTAATACCAGAGGTGCAACGATTTACATATCAGGTGCAGGTGCCGCGTGTTGTGCATTTAATACTTGGAATATTTATCATAATACTATTAATATGGATTATGGTAGTGGCACGTCCTATGGTATTGATATGGGAACCAATAGTGCAGGCTCATTGGCATCTATAAAGAATAACATATTCTATAATACAAGCACTACTGCAAATAATATAGGTTTAAATTTACAAAATTCTGCAGCGATTGGAGCAGTGGATTATAATGAATTCTATACTAATTATGCTGGAGGTACACTGGCTAATATTGGAGGTGCCAGTTATACAGCAAGTAATATTAAAGGAGCTTACCCATCAGGAGCGGGTACTCACACCTATACTGCACCGATCAGCTTTACTTCTTCTACCAATTATCATCATTCAACTGGTTGTTTACTTGGTCAAACTGGCTTGGGAATTACTACAGACTATGATGGTGTCACACGTAATTCTCCCCCTGATGTTGGTGCCTACAACGTGTCAGGAATACCCGCTAGCGACATAGGTGTATCTTTAATTACCACTCCATCATTCCCAGTATCGGGAGGCAGTCAACTATTGAAAGCTGTGGTCCAGAACTATGGTACTAATGCAGTATCAAGTATGACAGTATACCGTAATTTAAACAGCAGCATCGATTCGCAGACTTTTACATTTAGTCCGTCGTTGAACAGTTGTGATACTGCAACCGTAACATTCACCAATAACATTAATATAGTATCTGGAACCAATGTAATTAAAGTATATACAGCTTTATCGGGTGATGCAACAACAGCAAATGACACCGCTCAGAGTACTTTCTGTATTGCCTATACCGGCAACTATACTATCAACCAAGGAGCAGCAGCTTCAAGCACGAATTTCCAAAGTTTCGGTGCTGCTTTAACAGCATTGGCTTGTGGAGGTGTAAGCGGGCCAGTTGTATTTACAGTGATGGGCTCAACGCCTTACAATGAACAAGTAGATATAAGTAGCATAAATGGTAGCTCTCCTACCAATACTATTACTTTTGATGGCGGCTTTGGAAATGCAGCTAATAGAACTATTACCTACAATTCTACCACAACCAACTTTACATTAAGGTTAAGTGGAGCGAATTATTTATACTTTAAAAACTTAACGTTTACTGCGCAAAGTTCTTCATTAGGAACAGTTTTAACATATCTTTCAAATGCGAGGTACGACTCATTCTATAATGTTACATTTAATGGAGTAAGCTCTACTACAAATTCTACCAATATGGCAGTAATTTATAGCCCAACTTCCAGTGTTTCTCATAACATGTCTTTCGATTCATGCAGAATTAACAACGGGTACTTTGGATCATATATCATGTCATCATCTGCAAGTTCACTTGGAGCGTCTTCGCAGAATTTGTCATTTAATAATTGCGACTTTACCAACCAATACGGATACGGGATGTACCATCAATATCTTGATGGAATCAGGCTTACTAAAAACAGGATAACAACCAATTCTTCAAATACAAACTATTATGGTATGTACAATTATTGGATTATGGTATTAGCTGATGCAAACAAAACTGTTATTACCAGAAATAAGATTAGCGGAGGACAAGGAGGTTATGGTATGTACAATTATTATTTGGGAGTAAACTCAACAATTACTGCAGTTAGAAGATATATGATCGCAGATAACTTTATACAAATTGGAGCAGGCTCAAATTCAGCGGTTGGCTTATATGATAATAATGGAAACGGTTGCGATTATATATACAACTCCGTTAACCTTACCAATACTCAGGTTGCAAGTACGTCTCAAGCAGCTTATTTTGCTGGAACTGCTTATGGTAGCAATACCATTCAAAATAATATTTTTGCAGGTACAAGTGGGTCAGCAGCGATTAGAATGGATAACAATACCTACTATCCAACTTGTAACTATAACTCACTTTCTACTGCGGGCTCTACGCTTGCTTATTATAGTACAACAGGTTATACTACAATCGGAACATGGCGTACAGCCTCAAGCAGAGATGCAAACTCAATCACTACTGCTCCCTCATTTGTTTCAGCTTCCGATTTGCATATTACCAACAAAGCTTGTTTAGACAATTTGGGTACAAACCTTAGTTCATTAATCGGAATAGATATCGATAGCAACTCTCGCAGCTCTACTCCTGACATGGGGGCGTCTGAATTTACGGAAATACATACGATATAGCTATGAGTACTATCCTCAGTCCAACATCTACATCTATTTCAAGCAGCACCAACTATACTATTTCAGTAAAAATAAAAAATAATGCTACTGCTGCAGTAAGTAACGTAATCATGAATTATGATATCAATGGAAGTGTTACAACACAAACCTTTACGCCAAGTTCGGCAATTCAACCTTGCGATTCAATTACGTTCTCTTTCGCCACAACGGCTACTTTCCCATCAGGAACATCTACTTTAAAAATATATAGTACAACAATTAATAGTGGAAACACCGATCAAGACCATACAAATGATACCATACAAAACACCTATTGTACCCCATATTCAGGCACACTTACTATCAATCCTGCTGCAACGCTAACGAATACTAACTTTGCGAAGTTTGCCACAGCCGCCGCACGTTTATATAACTGCGGAATTTCAGGAAGCGTGATTGTAGAAGTATCTAATGGAGTGTTTAACGAGAATGTAGTATTTGGAGGTCAAATTTTGGGTTCAAGCCCATCGTCGACAGTAACGTTTATGCCAGCATCAGGTGATACTGGCGTTTGGATAAATTCATCAACAGCTCATACTATTGCTCTTAAAGGGGCAAAGTATATCATCTTTGATGGAAGACCAGGAGGAGTGGGTACAAGCAGAGTGCTAAATATTTCTAATAGCAATACTACTTTTGCAGCAATTCAAATGGTAAATGATGCTGTTAGAGATACGATTCGCTATTGTAATTTGTACAGTAATGCAGGAACAACATTGGGAACCGTTTATGTTTCTAATACTTCTGCAACTATTGGAAACGATAGCAATACAATCGAATATTGCCAGTTTGACAAATCAACTGCGAATCCCGCCATTCATTTATATGCATTAGGAACAGCAGGCAAGGAAAACGATTATTTCACTGTTCGCAACAATAATTTCTTAAATGCATATCTTTCTGGTTCTACAGTTTCATCTGCTATCTCTACACAAGGAAATAACAGATATTGGAATATTTTGAACAATAACTTCACTTATACTTCTATTTGTTTACCCTCGGGTGCGGTAACAACTAATCTAACTTCGATTTTAATTAATTCAGCAACGGAGGGAGGTCACTTAATACAAGGCAACCGGTTAGGTGGAACCATACCAGGTATTACAGGGTCTGTGTATCAATTGGGCGATGCTTCTGTTGTGTCAGGCCAGTTAAACCAAGTTCTGCCAATACGTTTGGGTGCTTCAAGTACTACTAACCCAATTAAAATCTATTCAAATATTCTTAAAGACATGAAATTGCATAGCAATTATTCTTTAGGATTAGCAAGCGGTTTCTTGGGCATTCTTGTTTCTTCAGGCAATGTTGAAATTGGTGGAGATGGTCCTTCAACAGGTAATGTGATTGGAGACAGCAGTCTGGCTGCAAATATTGAGGTAATTGCCTACAATGCTTCACAAGGGCAACGCACCAATGGTATTCGCATACTGGGAGCTATTACAACGCTAAAAATCAAAAACAACATAATTGGGGGCTTGGCATTTAAAAATGTGAATAGTTCTTCTAACACCACCGTAAATGAAGTAATAGCTATTCAAAATTTGAGTTCAGGTGCAAATAGTACCTGTTATATTGATAGTAACTTTATTGGTAGCAATGAAATTTCTAACAGTATTCAAAACGAAACAGGTAGCTATGGTGCCACATTAGTAGCAGGAATACAAGCAAATCCATCTGGCTCTGCTCACACTCTAAATATTAGGAGCAATGCTATTCGCGGCCTGTATAATGGATATGTTGGATCAAGTGTTGTTAGCAATACTTTTGGTATTGTTGGTGGAAGTGCTGCCAGCGTCGCTATCTTTAAAATTGATTCCAACAATATATCATACTTAGCTTCTGTTGACTCAAATATTTCAACAGGTATATCAGCATCAATGATTGGTATTGCATTAAGTAGCGGCACTTCACAAGCCAATCCAGAGATATTGAGAAACAGAGTAAGCAATTTGTCATTGTTTAAAGGCAACACCTCTATGTATGGAATATTCTATAATAATACTGGCACTGGTTCTGTAGTTGGTAGAAACAAAGTATATGCATTATCTAATGGTTCTGCAACAGGTACATTTACTAATATTTCTGGTATCTATAATAGTCAAGGTAATGGCGTTACGATTGCGAATAATCAGATCTCATTAATTCAAGCTAGTTCAAGTACTAATAATATGATAGGAATTTCGGACTATACAAGTGCCAATACGCAAAACTATCATTACAATTCGGTTTACATAGGAGGTGCACAAAGTGGAATTAACGCAGGTTCTGCTGCATTTGGCAGGGCAGGTACTACATCCACACTAAATATTAGAAATAATATATTCTATAATGAGCATACTTCTTCAGGTACTAACTATATTTATACTTTACCCTCAGCATGGTCATCTACCACAAGTCAGTATAACTTCTTTGCAAGTGCCGACACCTCTAATGCTTTCTATGTTTCAGGTACCGCCACCACCTATGGTTTTGGAGGTTGGGTAGCAAATGTTTCAGATGGTTCTGGAACTACCAGGGCCAATAAAACATCCAATGTGATTTCATCTAATTTCTTTGCCGATGCGGCCAATGACAATTTGAATATCAAATCAGACTATTGTGAAGTAAATGGTAGAGGGGCGGTTGTAGCTACTACCAACGATATTGATGGTGAAACAAGAAATGGTTCTACACCAGATATAGGTGCCGATGAATTCAATATGAATTTTGATTTAGGAGTTTCATCTATTAAAACACCTACAAGTGGATTAAATAGAACAAGCACAGAGGTTGTAAAAGTTTGGGTTAAAAACTATAGCTCAACAGTAAGTGTTCCTTCTGCAACCAACTTTAAAGCAGGCTTTATGTTGAACGGTGCCACCATTGAAATAAGGAATTTCGCCACGGCGTCGGCAATCAATGTGGGCGATTCGCAATTGTTCACCTTTACATCAACAGCCAATGTGGCTGCATTTACTACACATACCATGAAAGCATGGACTCAAATATGTGACGCTAATTCATCCAATGACTCTGTAACATCTACTATCATCAATCAATTAGGCGATGATATTGGTGTAACAGCAATGTTGTCTCCAGGTACAAGTTGCACTTATGGACCTAACCAAACAGTTTCATTCAAGTTCAAAAACTTTGGTTACGATACCGTTAAAATGGCTACAAATGCGGTAACGGTGAGAACCAAGGTTACCATACCAGGTGGTTCAATTGTTTCGTTGCCTGATGCAACCATTACAAGTGGACAGATGCTTCATGGCGATTCAATAACAGTGATACCAACTAGCACATTTAATATGAGCACTACGGGTAATTATATATTCAAATCATATACAATTTACTCATTGGATAATACGCATATTAATGATACGCTAGTTCAAACAATAGCAGTAGTTGCTCCATTGTCTGTGCCTTATGCCCAAGACTTTAACGCAAGCACTTCAACCCCGTCAGGATGGACTCTTGCTGCTGGTTTCGCTGTAAATAGTGGAGTAGGGGCGTTTAGTACTAATGGTATCAGAGTTAATAATAATACTACATCGCTGAGTGGCGTTGCTACGTTGCCAAAAGTAGGCTCTGTATCAGCTGCATCTGCTATACAATTCGATTATAGAATTACCAATGTTTCAGGTGGAGGTGCTACCACGCTTACTTCTGACGACTCTGTATTACTTCAAATTTCTACAGATTGTGGGGTATCTTATAGTACGCTTATGTCTATCAATTCCTCTAACCATTCTGCTTCTACATCATTTGTAAATAAGTTAACAAGTATCTCAGCCTACAATGGCCAGAATGTAATATTGCGAGTGATAGGTAAAACAACCGCTTCAACAACAAATAACTATTATCTTGATATTGATAATGTGAATGTATTCAATCAAGCAAGTATGTCATATGTTTCAAGTACTGTTACTCAAAACAATCAAACTAATTTATTACCTGGAACTACAGATGCTGAAATATTAGGATTGACAGTGGTAACAAGTGGAAATATCACTCCTTTAACGGTTAATAAAATACGCTTTTCTACAACAGGCACTACCAGTGCCTCAGATTTAACGAATGCTAAAATATATTATACAAGTAATAATAATATTTATAGCACTTCATTACAAGTGGGTTCTACTGTTTCAAGCCCCAGTGGCTATATTCTATTTAACTTAACCACACCGGTAACACTCAGCGCAGGCAATAATTATTTCTGGCTATCATATTCAATTTCCTCTGCGGCCGCAGTGGGCAACAGGGTTGATGCTTCAGTTGATTATGTAACGGTTGGCATTTCTAATAAAGTACCCTCACCACAAACAATAACTGGCAACAGGATGATATATTATTGTGCTCCTGTTTATTCAAATGGTTGTGGAATTGGTTATATTAGTGGTGTTCAACTAGGCACTATTAATAACACAAATTCTGGTTGTTCAAGCATTGGTGATAGTGCATGGTCAAATTATTATGGATCAACTTCAGGTTCTCTTACTACCAATCTGAGGGCAAACAATAATTACACGCTTACATTTACCAACTCAGCCAAGGCCCAAAAAGTTGCAATGTGGATTGACTATAACCGTAATGGAATTTATGAAACATCCGAGTACTCATTAATTAGTAGCAATGTGGCCTCTGGAGATACAATTAATTATACGCTTAACATGCCTTCTTCAGTTGTAGCGGGTACCACAGCGATGCGTATCAGAACTACTGACACATCTACCGTTATTACTTCAGCTGATGCCTGTGCCACTTTTGCAAATGGAGAAGCAGAAGACTATAAAATAACTCTTCTAGCTCCATGCGATTGGATTGGTGGCGTTTCAACTCTTTGGAGCACCCCTGCAAACTGGGCATCTAATTCCATACCTCTTTCTTCAGACAATGTGAAAATACCTTCAATTGTTACCACCTATATGCCTACAGTTACAGGACCTTCTAATTGTAGAAATATCCTAGTTGATACTGGAGCAACGATTACGATCATAACTGGCGGAACACTTAATGTGCAAGGTACTTATAACCGGTTAGGTAGTTTGGACCATCAGGGAGGAGCAATTGTATTCTACTTACCACAATCACTTCCAGCTGATACCCATGCCGTACTTGCAGTTATTGGAGCGGGAACATATACGATGTTAGGAAATACCAAAATTAATAATCAGCTTGTGATAGGCACAGCTACTACATTAAATGATGGAGGAAATATTGTTGTGATTTCCAAAGACATTATTAACAATGGTATACACACCGGAACAGGTAAAATGATGTTTGCGGGCGCTGCTTCACAAACTATAGCTGGTTCGAGTAATATATATAAAAATATAGAGCTGGTTTCAGCATTCAGTATTCGTGCTGTTAATAATATGACCGTAACAGGTAATCTTGGTCTTACTCCTGGCACGCTTACTTATCAAGGTGTAAACTTTAATTTGGGGACAACTGCCAGTACAGATAGTATTGCTGTTTATGGAATAGGAAATCTTGTTAATACTACGGGTAATGGTACCTTAAGTATACTAGGCGATACTGGTGCAGCTAAGGTTGTGGGATTAAGAGTACAAACAAAAGCTCCAATATATATTCACAGACCAAAAGGTGTAAGACTAGGTGGAGACATGACATGCGATGGAATATTAACACTAGACTCTGGGGTACTTGATATAAATGGATATAGTGCAACTATTGGTACCATAAATACCGCAACAAGTGGCGTAACAACTGGTGGTGGCTCGTTAAATAATAGCGTTAGCACAGCAGGTTTATTAAGTATATATGGTAATGCTACGGCATCTGCTATTAATAACCTTAAAATGGGCAGCCAATACAGAGTATCTATATGGCGTCCCGCAGGTATTTCTCTTGGCCAAGGTTGTAATATATACAACCTTATATCGCTCACAAAAGGATTTGTTAACCTGAACGGTTATGTGGTTACACTCGGCAGTTCTGCGAATATTATAGAAGGCCCTGGCCAAACATTCAGAGGTGGTTCAGGATCACTTCAAATATCTACTTACTTCGCAAGTGCATTGTCTAATAACAATATAGGATCACTAGGCCTAGTATTGACCACCAACAATAGTCCTGGAACAGTCACTATCAGTCGTTATCATGATTATTATACTAATGGCTCAGGCGGAATTAGCATTAAGCGTAACTATAATATCTCAGCATCTAACAGCTCTGGATTGGTAGCAAGCACAATGCTTATTACGTATGATTCTGTTGAACTGAATGGTTCAAACCGCAATTATCTTCGATTAAATAGAAGTACCAATGGCGGAAGTACATTCACCACCTATAATCCTACAGTTAGAAGCACAGGAAATGCACCTACGGGATGGGTCGCTGCCTCTAATGTTTCATTGTCAACAGCCTGTTTGGTAACATTGAGTGATTCACTAAATTCACCTTTGCGTATCAATCAAAATACTGGAGTTGTAAACGTAGTTTCAAATGGAAGCAAAGCTGTTAAAGCTTGGCCTGTGCCGTTTAACAGTGCACTTACTATAGAACTTGAAGGGAATGCACGAATTAGCATATATGATATGGAAGGTAAACTTGTAATGCACTCGCAAGCAAATGGAACTACTATATTGCCTACTGAAAGTCTACCTTATGGAGTTTATACTTTGCGTGTGGAAAGCAATACTGCAAGCACTGTTTTAAGAGTTGTAAAGCAATAAGGATATTGTTGTAAATTTAATAAAGAAGCCCGCCAAATATTTGGCGGGCTTCTTTATTTATAACACCTTCAAAAAGGTATACAATTAGATTAATAGCAAAGCTAACAGATGTTAGATTTATCTGCTATAGTTTGGAGCTTCTTTGGTAATAGTAACATCATGTGGGTGGCTTTCTTTCATGGCAGCAGCAGTAATTTTAACAAACTGGGAATTTTGAAGCGTCTCGATATCTGATGCACCCGCGTAACCCATTCCTGCCCTTAGGCCACCAACAAATTGATAAACTACTTCAGCTAAATTACCTTTAAAAGGAACTATTCCTACAATTCCTTCAGGGACTAGTTTTGCAATTTCTTCTTCCGCATCTTGGAAATAGCGGTCTTTACTACCTTCTTTCATAGCTTCTATACTGCCCATCCCCCTATAACTTTTGAATTTGCGTCCATCAAGCAAAACAGTTTCTCCAGGGCTTTCTTCTGTTCCGGCAAACATAGAGCCGGCCATAATGCATGAGGCGCCTGCTACAATTGCTTTTACCATATCTCCGCTGTATCTAATGCCGCCATCAGCAATAATAGGTACTCCACTGCCTTTTATAGCATTGGCAGCTTCCATGATAGCCGTTAGTTGGGGCACTCCAATGCCAGCAATTATGCGTGTGGTGCAAATACTGCCGGGGCCTACGCCTACTTTAATGCCATCTACTCCGGTATCTAATAGAGCTTTAGCCGCTGAAGCCGTGGCGATATTTCCTGCGATAATCTGTAAATTGCTAAATTGTTTTTTAGCCGCCCTCACCGCATCTAGAACTCCTTGTGAATGGCCATGTGCAGTATCTATAATGATTACGTCAACATTAGCCTTTACTAGTGCTGCAATGCGATCATGTGTGTCTGGAGTAACCCCAACTGCTGCCCCAACCATTAGTCTGCCGTGTTCGTCCTTGCAAGAAATTGGATGGTGTTTTACATTCAAAATATCTTTATACGTAATCAGGCCGGCTAGTTTCCCATCCTTATCGACTACAGGAAGCTTTTCTATTTTGTACTCTTGTAATATACTTTCTGCTTGTTGCATACTTGTTCCAAGAGGGGCTGTAATCAAGCGGTCTTTGGTCATTACTTCCTCTACCTTCTTTTCCATATTTCTTTCAAAACGCATATCGCGGTTGGTAAGTATTCCCTGCAATTTACCATGACTGTCGACTATGGGAATGCCACCAATTTTATTTTCACGCATTAGTCGCTGCACCTCATGAAGGGTAGCGGTGATTGGCAAAGTGATGGGGTCCAGTATCATACCACTTTCACTTCGTTTCACTTTTCGCACTTGTTCAGCTTGTTGTTCAATGCTCATGTTTTTGTGCAATATACCTAAGCCTCCTTCGCGCGCTAGCGCAATAGCTAGGCGGCTTTCAGTAACAGTGTCCATTGCTGAAGAGATAATGGGGACATTGATAGAAATGTTGCGGGTAAGTTTTGTGCGAGTAGTTACATCGCGGGGCAATACTTGAGAGTATGCTGGGAGAACCAAAACATCATCGAATGTTAGTCCTTCTCCCCAAATTTTTTGTTGTGTCATAAGCAAAAACCATTATGGTCATTTGCTGTGCAAAATTAGGGGTTTTCTCTCAAAGTCTCTCCATAAAAAAAGCCGTTTCTAGATTTAGAAACGGCTTTTTTTATCTTAATCTCTCGTCCTGAAATAAGTTGTCACACAAACAACGAAAATATGGGGAAACTATTATTATCAAGAAAGAAGCGAAGTCAGCGAGATTACAGTTTGGCTTTTAAATTACAAGTAGTCAAAGAGG
>Ga0114970_10000251_pt1 | contig 38478 bp, 34 predicted proteins | sample M_140205_XF_Meta_FD_87030 | JGI IMG/M metagenome (GOLD analysis project Ga0114970, IMG submission 87030) | Freshwater microbial communities from Lake Montjoie, Canada to study carbon cycling - M_140205_XF_MetaG | ecosystem: Environmental > Aquatic > Freshwater > Lake | place: Lake Montjoie... | reverse complement strand
AGCTACGTACGACATTATCTATGGCAGCTGCCGCAGCTAATACCTACACGGCGTACAAGATGGCTCGGCTCACTGAGGATATTGCCGATAAATATGCTTCTATCGCTGAGGATGCGCGCAAATATTATAACGAATACTACAAACCGCTAGAACTCGCCAACATAAAAGAAGTAGATAAACTATCTGATTACGATAGAACAAAATCCCCCATCGTGGCGGGACAGATGCTGATATCCGCTCGTAGTAAGTTTGTAGGTGAACTCGACAAAAAACTGGCTTGTACTGGTCGCTATTGTACCGGGCAGAGGGCAGCGATGATTACTGACGCACTACTGGAAGAAGCAGCTGCAGAGGCGTCCGTAGCGGCTTTAGCGTCGCGATACGTAGATAGTGAGGAAATCGCCAGAGATACCCTGCGATGGGAGAGGCGCAAAGCTGTATTAGACCTAGGGCGGGGTATCCCGGCCGAGGCGACTAACTACGCAGAACTAGCCGCAGGGTTATTCGGCAGTTTAGGGACACAAGCCTCTAAAGGCGCAGAAGGTGCAGCAAGATATGGTATGTGGAACCTTAATCGCCGTCCGACTGTTTATCCAGATAACCGACCACCACTACAGGTAACAAGGCGCGTGTTCTCACCCGTAGAAACTAGCACTATTAATTTCAAACCGCAATCAGCCTACAAACCAGAAGAACCAAAAGTGGCGGTTGTTACTAAACCATCGGGGTAATATATGGGACTATTGTCTAGTATTGTAGGTGCAGTTGTAGGCGGGGCTACAGGCGGAACAGCGTCGGGGCCTATTATTGTAGAACGAGTAAAAGTTATTGATGGTATAAAACAACTTGAATCCATTGGTAGCATTAAAGATGTTCATATTCAGTCATTTCCATGCCCGAAAGTCAATGACCGCAGCGTAACAGGTGCATGGACACTTGCAAAAGTAGCGTCGGCGTCTATTACTGCAGCCGCTACAGCAGAGTCTTTTCGGGCGGCTAACGAACAATATAAAATATCTCAGCGATATTGGAAACTAGCCAAGGAAGAATGGGACTTTTTCTATGATAACTACCGCCCGCTAGAGATAAAAGAGTTATCAGAGCTTAACGCGAGTCTCCCTAATACCCCAGACTATACCAACACTGTAGATGGGCATACTAGATATATAGACCCCATATTTAGCCAAACTGACAAAAAACGGGCCGCTTTAGCCGCCAAGTTTTGTATCTGTAATACAGCGTCAGATGCTATTAGGTTCGCAGTCGCGAAATCTACTATCCATGGTGATGCAGATAACTTTGCCCGCCGCTACGCCGAACACATGGTTGATATCAAAGATGATGTGCGTTGGGCGAGACGCGTCGCTGCAGCTAACCGAGGGCGTTCCCTATTAGCGGAGTCGACCAAATATGCCAACAAAGCTGCCGGTTATTATGGGGACTATGCAGGTGCTATGTCCGGTCTGGCGTCGTCAGCTATGTACGGTAACCAATGGCTCAGCCAGCGGGAAAAAACAGAATATAACTCATGGGATAGAGCGCGAGTTAACAACCGGGTTCAGAGCCTTACCAACCCAAGTTACGATCCTGTTTCAGCCACTCCGTACAGTGTCGCCCCACAGCCAGCGTTCGGGGCGTCCGTACCGACGTACGATAATGTAACACTAGATTCTAGTGGTGTGACTGGTGTGCAGCAGCCAGTGGGATAGAATTAACTGTATTTGGCGTGTATAATCGTTCTAAATAATATGGAGACTATCCGATGCCAGCCTTACTACCAGATATTTTTACAGCCGCTATTAAAGGCTACGAAGATGCCAATAACGCAAATTGGCAGGACTTAAAAAACTATGAAGCTATAGAGGCCGCGCGCACAGCGAATGATACTGCTAATTTAGGCTTGCTCGGCGCCATTGAGGATTATGGCAATAACCGAGAGATCAGTAACGCTGCTGGCACACAAGCGAATATTGCGGCTCTATTACTGCGCGCCGCCGCCCCTGCACAGCTCAATCAGGCCGGATCAAACGCCATAGTTACAGGCGGGCAACTAGGTGCGTTACAGGCGAACCAACCAGCGTTAGGGCAAGCTCTGTCCAATCAAGTAGCTGCGTTCGCTGATAATACATCTACAAATGCGCGTATGCAAATGGGACAAAACGGTGTCGTGCGAGATACGGCTCCCCTAGTTTTGGGCGCTTCCAAAAATCAAACTATTGGAACTGCGAACGCAGCGAATATCCTAGCAGGCAACTTACCTAATCAGGCTACCCAAACCGTCGCCCAGAGCAATGCAAACTACGGTGCCAATATGGCCGCGGCCGAGTTATCGACGGCTACGACTAAACAGGCGTTAGAGAATATGCCCGTGCTGAACGCGGCGCAAATGGGGCAGGTAGCTAACAATAACTACGTGCAAAACCAGGCCATAATCGCTACCGCAGAGCAGAAACTACAAACCCTGCAAGCCCAATATTCTGCCTTGGCAGAGCGCATACAGCAGCATAATTTCAACGCAGTTACCTACACTAAAAACGGTTTGCTCCAAATGGCACGCAACGAACAAGCGAACGGTGAGTTACTGAAACAACAGCAAGTAGCGTTACTATCGCAAATACAAGCCGCCAGACAAGATGTAGCCAATTTACGAACACAACTGGGTAGCTCTGCACCGGCTGCACCGCTAATAAATACGGGACAATAATGGCCATTACATTTGAACAGCTCATACGTTCTCTGGGCGTACAAGAGAGTCGTAATGACCCCACTGTGGTCAACCCTCGTACTGGCGCGCTAGGCAAGTACCAAGTAATGCCACAGAACCTTACTGCTTCATGGGATGGCAAGGTGCGCCCAAATGCTGGGTGGGACTACGAGGCATTGGGGCGTGATGTAACGAAAGAAGAATTTTTAGCTAATCCCCAGCTACAAGAACGAGTAGCACTTCACCAACTAAAAAAACAGTTTGACGCCCATGGTCCGGAAAAGGCGGCGTTGTGGTGGTATTCTGGGTCTATTAGCCCTAAAAATATGGACAAGCGCCCAGCTAAAAATGAGCCTACGCCGAGAGAATATGCAGCGTCTGTTATTAGTCGCGCAGGTGGGCAACCTTCTGCACCTTTGCTCACCCCTATAGCAAACCAACAAACTCAGCCGGCACCGATGCAGAATCCGTGGGCTGGTCTACTGGGCAATGTATCACCAATCAGTAACCCAGCTACACCATCAAGCGCACCTAGCCTGCCTGTGGTTAATATGGGTAATCAGTTGGCCGTTCCAGAAAATAAGCCAGAGCAAGAGCTATTTTCTGGAATTATTGGGGCAGGTATTTCCCCCCAGCTAGAGCCAATTTATGCCAACGCTGCGGCGGCTTTGGTGAAGGCTAAACAAATGCAAAGTTCGGTAAACCTGTTACCTAGTAACCCTCTAGAGGTAGCACTAAGTAATTTGTTTGATACAGTCGATACAACAGGGGGGGATAATGGCTAATTCAATCATAGCGGATGTGTTGGGCGGGAAAAGCACGTTCAAAGTAACGTCGAAATTCGGAGGACGATCTGCACCAGTAAAAGGAGCTTCTACGTTTCATAACGCTGTGGACGTTGGCGTGCCAGTTGGCACTCCGATTTATGCCCCAGAGGATGGCGTGTTTTCGGGTAATGATACCGCGAAAGGGGGCGTCCAAGCCTTTGTTAGTAGTTCCAGTGGAAACAGATATGGATTCGCGCATCTGAGTAAGCGCGTCGCTACGCCTGGCACGAGGGTTAAAAAAGGACAGCTCATAGGGTACACAGGTAATACAGGTATCGGTACGGGCGCGCATCTGCATTTTACCGTGACAGACAAAGCGGGTAGGAAAGTTAATCCAGAGTCCGTCACTTCTACTGGTGCAGTGCCACAATCCGCACCTGTGACAACTAACGCACCACAACCGCAGTCGCAAACTACTAACCCTTGGCAATCCCTACTAACCACACTGGCCCCTACAAGTTATAGCTCTGGCGGGACACAAGTGCCAGTTGTTAACATGGGTGGGCAATTAGCGATGCCAGAGAATAAGGCGGAGCACAGTATGTTTGCCAGTATCGCAAACGACCCATCATTGGGAGCCAAAGAGCCTATTATAGCTAACGCCGCTGCCGCCATTGCACAAGCTCAAAATATGCAAAATTCTGTGAGTTTGCTACCCGACTCTAACCCGCTACGTTCTATAGTAGACGCTCTATTTGATGAAGTTAAAATAACGTAATTTAATTTGTCGCCCCATAGCTTAGATGGTAATATATAAATTATTTCATTTATTATTACAGGATGGGGCGATGGCTAATAATCTGATTGACTTACCCAAAATTGAAGATATGACAAGTAGCGTGTTTGGCAAAGTGGACCCGTTTGCTCAACAGAAACCGACAACGGCTACGTCATTATTGGGTGATTTTGTCAAAGATGCTAACAAACCAATCGAGTTGTCCGCTGGCGCCCAGAAAATGGTAACAGAGGGGTTAAACGCGGCACAAAATGTCATCGAGCTGAGCAACAAAACCAACGCTGCCATACAAAATCAAATTGAGGCATCCCAAGCACAACAAGCCGCCGCGTTAAAACAACAGCAAGCTATACAGCAGCAGCGTGTGGAGCAAGAGAAACTGCGTCAAGCCGCTATCAAGGAGCAGGAGGCTAAGCAGAAAGAGCTTGAGAAGGAACTAAAAGAAAAAATCAAAGCCGATCCACTCAAAGTTGCTCAACCCCGTGCAAACGTACTGCTAAATTCGCCGGAATACAAAGCAGCCAGTACGGAAAAGAAAAAAGATATGGTAACCAGTTTCTTGGCTAATCAGAAAACTGCACTCGCGGCGGAGATTAAAGACCCAGACCTGCAGACCGCGGTGTTCAACGAAACACAGGGTTTGTTATATAGTCAGCTAAACAAAGACGTCGATGCTATTGTTAACGATGGTTCACATTTTTTTAGTGACCTAAAAACTAGTGTCGCTAGTTTTTCTAAGGGCTTGCTTGGTGGGTACGAAGGGTCAAAAGCATCCAGCATTAGCAAAGATATTGACGCGATAAAATCCGGCACGTCTGTAATAAGTAATGGTAACTTGTTATCCGAAACCACACGGCGACAACTTACCAATTATACGATCGCTGATAAACCACTACCACAACCGCTGCGTAATACTATCGTAAACGAATTAGCCGGAAAACTGACGGAACAAACCGCTAAAGCAGACCGCTACTTTCAGCAGCAAAAAGATATCAAGGAAGGCTACTCAGCAGAGGTGAAGGACAGCCTAGCTAATCTAGGCTACACCAAAGCCAAAAAAGAATTAGAGTTAGCCAAAGAGGGTAAGCAGCTTACATTGGCTGGGCAAATTAGTGAAGGTATAGGGGCAGCCAAAGATAACTGGTATGCGCTGAGTCTAGATTCAATTACCCCTATGTTGGCGAGTATTGGTACTGGTCTAATCATGCGCAACGCACCCGCAGCTGCTACCATCGCTGCATCATCCACAGCGGGCGGTTTATTCACCTCGTCTGATGTGGTTTCCTCTGCCCGTGACGCTATTTTATCTGCTGACGATGCTCAACTAAAACGTATCAAGGGGTGGGATGCAGCGTTGGCACAGGCGGGTGGTAATAAAGAATTAGCCCGCCGCAACATTGCTACGGTAGCCGCAAATGATAAAGCAGGTGTCGGGTTCCTTATGGGGGCCGCACTCTCTGTGTTTGGGCCAGAAACATTAGCCTCTCTAGCGGTTGGAAAGGTGCTGTCTCGTGGCGCGGCACAAGCTGCGGTTGGTTCAGCAAAAACAGCTGTAGCTAAGAACGCAGGACTATTTGGTGCGGCTATTGCGTCTGAGGGACTAGAAGAAGGTGCGACTCAGTACCTAGCTAACGTAGCAGCTGCGGAAGCCGACCCGATGAAGGATGTCGGATATAACGCGGGTATTGGTGGCGTATTGGGCGGTGTAATGAGCGCTGCCCCTACTATCGCTAGTACCACTGTCGACGTACTTAACGCGCGTGCACTAAACCCCAACGCCGGTCCAACGCCGAGTGGTCAACCCGCAGTATCTGGTGATGTACTATCTGACTTGGTGAATGAGCGCGTAGGATTACTACAGAACTTAGCAGATGCGGGTAAACTAGACACAAGCAGTATCAACAAAGTTTTATATGAAGGCCTAGAGCGCATCCCAAGCGAAGTGTCACCTCAAGGTGGGGCATCTACAGGGTATTCAGGGCGACAGGCATTTTTCGATGCAGTTTATGAGAGTGATATATTACAAAATCGCCTAACTCCAGTGCAACAAGCTGAAATTAAAAGTTATATCGCAACTGCGTTCAACGACATTAATACAAACCCATACGACTACGCCGCCAAGACAGCAGAATTACTCGCGTTCTATGCCAGTGATGCTAACTCTGCTTCAAGCGACATGACAAAAGATGCCATTGCTGTAAAAACTAATAACGGTACAGCGATATCGGACCCTGTTTTGGCTACAGCGACAGCACAGGCATTGCAAGCTGTTGACCCAAATATCAACGAATCTACCAAAGAGCGTATGCTTCGGTGGACTACCATGATTCGCCCAGATATTTATGAGCGAAATCCAGACCTAACAGAAGAACAGAAAAATCAGTTAGATCGGTATATGCACGACTATATCGACGTAACACCACGGAGAATGACAGATGCCCAAGTCGCCCAGCAGCAAGCAGGACTTAACCAAGTTCCGTCAAGCGCTCAGCCAGTTGCCGGACAGCCTACCCAAGTCCAACCCCTCATGGGAACAAATGTCCCAGGAACAGCAGCAGCTTCTAGTGCACAAGGCAGTGGAAATAATCTTGCACAACAAACCTTTACCCCGACAAATCTCATCCAACCTGCCCCCCAAACTAGCCAAAGCCCTAGCAGAAGTGTTGCACAGTCAACAGGGGGAAATCCAGTTGGGCAGGCTTCGCAAGTTGCCGCAGCGCCTACAGCATCTAGTGGACCGCTTATTGGAACGGGGACTACTGGACAAACCAACAGCGGGCAATCCACTGGACAACCTGGATCCGTCACAGCGCCAACGCCAGTTAGCAGTGGAAGCGCTGCAACTTCGCAGGCAAAACGCAACACAAATGCTCAACGCCCAAGCGCTCCTATCCAAGGAACTCAGAGTGTAACATTAGCTAACGGCACAACTGTAGCGCCGCCTACTAGACCGATACAAACTATTGCGCTACCAAGTGGTAACACTGCTGTTGTTACCCGTCCTAGTGCACCAGTGCAGCGGCGCCTTAGACAGGCTTCTAATTCTAGTGACTTGTTGTCTCAGGTGGAACCTTTGTTCGCCAGAGCTGAGGCTACGACTTCGCAGGAAAAAATAGCTCGCATGATGGATGCGTTCGTTTCGGGCGTACGAAATGGACTTACCAATGCCGAGATTTTAGCCGATGTAGACCATGCCTATCGAGCGCAAGGTCCTATTGAGACTACTAAAGTTAAGCCCCTTTCATCTCAACTAGACACCCCGTTGAACGACCCTAGTGTAATAGGGATGGAAGTTACCCGTAATGGGGAAACCGGCATATTAGTTCAGCGGGGGAAAAATATATTCTTTGTCCCCTACAACGGCGATAGCGATATCCATGTTGGGGACGTTAATACTACCTCTAGCCTATTTGACTTAGGATTCCGTTCCGTTAATACTCGTGGGCCGAGAACCACCAACCAGATCGCTAATCGAACTAATCAAGCCGGCAGGCAAGCCGATGCTATTTGGGAAGGTATATATAATTCTTTACTGCCAAGTAGCACAGAGCAAGAAGTCGATGCCGCTCTAACTGAATCATTGCAAACACCTATTATTGATGTAGAAGCAGAATTTACTGCCGCCCTAGACATTTTATCTAGTTACTTTGACGGCAATGAAGAAGCCGCGCTAGACGCACTAGAAACTATTGCTCTATCCTCTCCAGATTTACTGGACGCCTTAACCTCTGGGGATATTTTGCTACAGCAAGAAGCTGTACTTGAAGCGGCGTCCATGTTAGAGAGCACCAAACTATATAATGATTATCAAGATGCGTTGGAGCTTGCCTACGAACACGCCAGGGACTTAAACGAAGTTGACCTGCTGGAATCAGCAGTTTCGGGACTAGTAGAAAATTACCCTAATGTATCAGATAGAATTGCTATCTTGGAGGATTATGTAAACAACTCCAACCAATCGGTTACTACTCAGTCAGCAAATGTGGGTCCGGTTACTCAAGTAACCCCTGAGTATACGCTTACCACGTCATCACCAGATATAACAGGGGCAGTGGAACAGCTGCTGTTGCCACCTAGCCAGCGTACAGGCAAACGCAAACTAACAAGCAAAAGCCCTGCGGTGAAAGAGCGTATCCGTAAAGTTGCCACCAGCGATATTCATGTTGGTTCGACAGCAGATAGAATGTTCGCCTATATCGACAATAATAAGTTAGCAGTGAAACGCGAACAGAATGGTACGTCGACAATAGGCTCTTTAGTACGCGAGAATGGGCGAATTATATTCGTACCAGACGATGGCGCCTTGCCGTCAGTAGAAATTACGGGCATTGATAAGATGTCCACGTTCAACTCGTATAATAAGAAATCGACAGTAGATACACTCACCCCAACTGTACCTCTACACATGACCGAGGGGTTTATCAATAATAGGATTCCAAACTATGACAGCACAGCAAAAACCAATGCCCCAACGCAAAAAACTCGCGTTAGTCCTATCGAGAGTATTGCCACGCAGCGAGCAGCAGAAACAACAGCTCCTACAGCTGATACAACAGAAGCGCCAGCAGCGCAAGAATTAACTCGCTATTCAAGTGGCCCTATTCAACTAGATGGCGCCACTGCAGATGTTACACGTCCGACTGCACCTGTTCCATCGGCTCCACCGCAACCTATGGAGCCGGATGCGTTCGACATCACATTAAGCGCCAGTACCTATTCGATACCAGGACTACGACGCCTACAACAACGCGTAGACGCAGGTGACGCACAAGCTGCTACTCTATTGCATCATGTGGCGAAGGATATGCTTACTCGCTTGACTGGCGCGATTGATGGAGTTGAACTGTCATCGGTTGACTCATACGGGCTATATAAGGGGGATAAGGAACCGAGTCTTGGTATAACGGTAACGGTGACTAACCCTGATGCTATTCCAGAACTGCTGGCAGCATTAGCCAAATTTGCAGACAATTTCAACCAACAGCAAGTTCATGTGCGTGAAGATACCGATGCAGAAGTGGGATACGAGTTTGGCGATGGTTCGTTTGCAACTCCCGTTTATCGAGTCGCCCTAAACGAGCCATTGTCAGATGCGGAGCTTAACCGTATAATGACAGAAAGCGGACTTGTTGGCTTGACCGCCAACGAACAATATTTAGAATTTTACTACGTAGGAGAGGTGGGAAGTGAGAAAGCTAACGAGCAAATTGACGAGTTCTTCAACTCAGCAGAACGCGCCCAACAATTACTTGGCACAAAGAGTAGCGGAGTTCGACGCAAAACACAACGTCTCTACATTTACGGAGAGTTCGGCGGCATCCCCTACAACCAAATTGCAAGTGGGCTTCGTACCCAGAGTGCCGCCCCAGAATCAGTAACAGCTCGCCGTATCGCTGAGGATCAAGTAGGTCGCCCCGTTGAACCTGCAGTGCAACAGGATATCACTCCACAGCAGCGCGAGCTACAGACACAAATACGCGACGACTATGAAGCTATGCCGATGGATGACTTATCTAATCCGTTGGTTCAGCGTGCGTATACAGAACTCGCCGACGAAGTGAAAGAACAATTCTTATCTATGCCCATTAAGGTAGACTTGCTATCTGGGCAAGGCGAGCCGTATGCCAGCTCTACTGAGATGCGCCGCGATATCCTAGACAATAATCACCTGTCAATTTTTGCAACTGAGCCAGACACCTTTGGTAGCGACCCCTCCATAGACTATTCTAGCCATCCACTGCTACAACCATCGGGCATTAAGATTTTGGATGCTGATGGTAGTATCGTAGAAGAAGGCGATGCGCGCTACAATGAGCCCGGCAAAGAACTTCTATATAACGATTTATTCCGTGCCGTGCATGACTACTACGCCCACACTGTATCGCCTGTAGCGTTTGGTCCTAAAGGGGAAGAAGCTGCATGGAAGAACCACATGGCGATGATGCGTTCACCATGGGCTGCGTGGGCGCTAACTACAGAGACACGGGGGCAAAACTCATGGGTGAACTTTAGTCCTGGCATGGAAAATAGACCTATCCAAGAGCGTCCATTTGCGCCACAAAAAACAGGTTTGCTTCCACTGCAATATTCGTACACAGGCAATGCGCAGGTAGATGCTAAGTTAGGCGCCCTTAAAAATGAGTTAAGCGCTAATGAACAACAAGGTTCTTTAGCTGAGCCAGAACCGACTGCGGAGCCAGAAAATGTACCTGCGTCTCTAGAAACCACAACCGTAGACACAGTGCCCGATACTACTGAGACTGTGCAAGAATCAGATAACCAGCGCGACACAGCAGCTCCTACAGAAGCCCGACTAGACACTGTATCTCCCAACCAAATTAAAGCCGCGTTTGCAAGAAAGCTACTTACCTCTGAGGAAAAGGCTTCTTTAGGTGTCGGCGAACTAAAAGGTGCTGATTTAGTAGCCCATGTAACAGACCTACTAACCTCACCTCAAGAAAATCTAACAGACGTGCAAAATTCCGCATTAGATAAAATAGCAGGATACGTGGATAAAGGTTTTGCCGATAGACAGCTGAACCGCCAAAAAGCGAACCGAAACACTGACGAAAGTGTGGGACAAAAAACTGTTGCAGACGTCATCACTACGCAAGAGCGCGATGTAGTAGACGCCTTCCTAGAGTCACGAAACGAGGAAGAAGTTACTGCTGAGGACTTGGTAGAGCAGGTCATTTCAAACCGTGTTAATCGTGACGCACCTACCGACCCTTTGATCGCAGCTGCAGAGGCGGATAGTCGGATTAAGCGTATCATTGACCGTATATGGAACACCATTAAAAATACAGTTGCCGTGGTCGCTGTGGCACTCGCTGCCTACACGGGTATGACCAGTAGCAACGATGCGTACGCGGCGACTACCCCGATAACCGTAACCAGTCCAATCGCGGCGCTAACCCAAGACGCGAACGCTGCCCGTCAATATATCCAACAAAATGGGGATAACGCAAATAAACCATATATCATCGCGGACAAAAAAGGCGGTGCAGTTCATCTGTTCGACGCACAAGGTAATCTACTAGCTACCACTCCTGCGTTGTTTGGTAAAAATATATCAGATACCACGCGAGCGGGTGCGACCCCTGCTGGCAAGTTCACAATTAAATATGCTTCTACACCGGCTAAAGGGTATGGTGGCACAGTACAGGCACTAGCGGATTCCTCTGGGCAACTTGTGCAGTCAAGTGTTGGCACGGTATCAATTCACCGCACTTACACAGCGAATGGTGCAGAGAATCGCCCGGCGCAACTTGCCTCTAAAAGCGTTACAGATAACCGTGTTTCTAACGGGTGTATCAACGTACCTAGCAGTTTCTACAACGCTCATTTAGATAGTGTGTTTGACGGTTACGTGTACGTTCTACCTGAGACAAAAGCGAGTCCCTATCGTCCACGTGGCGTACAAGCGCCGGCGGTAACTACTCAACGCGCCACTGAACTGCGTGCCCCGACTCGTGCAACGAAAACGACTACGCAAGCCCCTGTTCCTGCGAGTGCAGTAGTATCAGCACAGACAGCGGTAGAGCCGGTAGTTACAGAGACTATATCAACTGCGCCGATAACCATTGAGGGCACCAAGCCAAGTGGCCAAGTAGCTATGGTTAAACCAGTTGCCATTAACGGGGTATCTCATTCGACAATGAACGTACCTCAAGGTACGCATACGCCACTAGAGCAATCAACTAAACCTGCCTTCGATACAGTGGCACCGGACGTCACTACAGAGAGTGGTTGGGATATCGCGGGTGTTGTATTAGGTGTATTAGGTAGTTTGGGGGCTGGTGGACTAATCGTACAGAATAACCGCCGCGCGCGTAGACTTACTAGCCGCCGCAACGCGACACAACCCACACTAGCCCAGCTACAAGCACCTGTGGCACAACAAACACCCGCAGCGGCTATAGCGGCTACAGTAACACCACAGGCTTCCACTGCCTCCCCTGCTCCCCCTAGCCCCGTGCCAGCGACTCCTACCACATCTGCGGCACAGCAGTTCAAGGTAAACGAGCTGGCTAGTGCGATGCACCAAGCGCAGTGGTTCGATTATATGACCCGTGTTGGTGGATTAGATGAAGCTGTGTTGCAAGATTTATTCTTCGCAGAAACTAACTTATTCCGTACTATGACAGATAAATCACTGCAACAAGCGCTAGAAAACGACTTACAAGCTAAGCCATGGAACGTCGGGGATAGATTGCCAGGTAAACTTAAAGGGGCGCTTGGTACAATTATCTATCTCACTAACGGGGCGAAACCCGCGTTAGATAATCTACTTATCAAGTACGGAGCACCTGTTGTTGGGGTTGAGTCTGACTCACCACGTTTCTCTATGATACTATCTGCTATTGGTGGTATGGCTAACGCGGCTGTGCGTGAGATGACAACAGCTAACATCACACCCATAACTAAGAAGTTGGAGAAATTAAGCTACAAGTATCGCAAAGGCTTCCAAGAAGTTGCTGAGGACTTTGGGCGTTACGCTACGTTAGATCACCTGCTATCAGAGGGGTTTAATGAACATATCCGTGCGAAAGAGGGCGAAATTGACACCTACGTGCAGATTATGGCGTTGCAAGATGCCATTATTGCGGACCCCAATAGTTCGGCCAGAGAGGTATCTGCGGCACAGGCTGACCGTGATATAGCAGCGCGCAATCGAACTCGTCTTGAGAACCAACTACTCGTAATCCGCAGTACAATAGAAGGAACTACAACGCCGATTGACCGAGCCGTTGCGGATCAATACTTGATACTCACTGCCCATCAGACCGCGATGCAAATAGAAGTCGCTAGATATAACCTAACTATAGCAGCACAGGATGCCGTGCTTTCAAATCCTAATGCGTCGGCGAAGGACAAAAATGCGGCGAGTAAGGCTAAAAACTCTGCCATCGCCCAGCGGGACGCCCTAACCAAACGTATCGACGATATCCAAGATACGATAGATAGCCTACCGTTTGTACTAGACCCTGCTCTGTTGCAGCAAGCTACGGTGAACGTCAACAGCGCGAAACGGGCGGATGAAATTAGACAAGCAACCACCAAGCTATCACAACTCGTCAACGCTCGATCTAAACTCGTGTTAGATGCCAATAATAATGTCTTGTGGAACGGGGATACAGACGCTAACGGCAACGTAGTAGAAGGGCAAGTCAAAATGCCTGGTGGTTACACTCGTCGTCAAGCGCAGCAAGAATTTGACCGTCTAAAATCTATGTATGATATAGCAGATTTAGATAGCACGGCAGCAGATATTGTTAAGGCATATAACCGTGCGACTATCTTTGCCGGCGCGTCTGGTGTGTATCGTGCTAGTGACTATAAACGCTTCAAGGATATCGGGTTTAAGAAGTATGTGGCGTTATACAGAAAGTCACTAACTCCTGCTGACTTGAATCCGACAAACGAGGAAAACGTAGAATCGTCTGAGCTTGCAGACTTGTTACGTAAATATCCAACGCGACAAGTGCGTTCTCTTGGACTGCAAGACGATGTAACGCGCTATAGTCGTGATGGTTCGTCTGAACCCGCTGCAGATGCGTACACCAACTTGCTACTGTTCACGCGTCAACACGGTAGCCTCATTGCACAGGCTCCACTGCGCCGAGAAATTGAATTGTTGTACGAAGGTACTTGGCAGAATGTGAATCAGACTGGGGTGTTCTCAACTAAGCGATTGGAGGAGCTAGAGCAGAAGGGGGAAATCCCAGGCATAGTGCGATATTTGCCAGGTAAGGAACCCGCGAATCTTAAAGACGTGCGCCCGATAAGTGCGTGGGGGCATATCGCAGATGCCAATGGTAACCAGCAGTATGTTCGCATGAACTATTATTTCACCGATACGGTTATCCAAGAGCAGATCGGACGTAATATCACGCTTGGCGAGAGCGCAGATGGTAATGGTTTGCTAGGCGGTATCATGGCGGAGACCCGTGCGTACACGCGCTTTGCCTCGCAGTTGATGACCAGATTTAACCCGCGGTTCCAGTTGTTCACTAACGTATTTAACGAAACTTGGGAACGCGCTACTACTGCCGCCTTCCGTGATGTGGTGGACGTGAACGGCAATCCTGTGAGCGTAACTAGCTTAATAGCGAGTCATGCGGCGCACGTTGCTGAGAATATGACAATCGGTAAGCGCCGTGAGATATATCGCTACATCACAACAGGCGAGGTGAAAACTAAACTTCAATATGTCTTGCATGAGATGTATGGCCGCGGGGCTATCCACTTACAAACGGACTTGGTTGAAAAGCAAAACATGATGGAGGAATATAAAAAAGCCCTATCAACTCGTGCATTAGACGCTGCAGGTAACAGATTAAAACGCCTAGCTAACAAGTCCGAGGTAGTTGGCAGTGCAGTGGATATGTCAGAGGATGCGCTAGACTTCATGCTCATGCAACTAAGTGAGGTCACGCAGGTTGCGCTAGTTCTGGCGTCGGCGCAGGCCTATATCGACAACGGGGTTAACTTAGCCGAAGCGTCTAACCGTGTACGTGACAGCTTCGATGCAATGCGGGCACCAAACTGGCAAACCAAGATGGGTGCGCTATTCCCGTTCGTCCGCGCTACCATGTCTGGCGTGTATAATAACATCCGCAGTCTCACCCAAACCGAAGGACAGGCGAGCAAAGTAGCGGGTGTAATAATACCGAAGTATATAACTAGTATGGCGCTGTTGCTGGCTACCAACTTAACCTTGCTAGGCTTAGCTGCTTCCCTATTGGGGGATGATGACGATGATGATAACGGTAATGGAACTCCTTTACTGGCCAAGTTACCTAGCACAGCATTCAAACAAGGCGTACCGCTGCCCAACCCATTTGGCGATGGTATTATCTACTTGCCTATCGGTCATGGTATCGGAAGTGCCATGTGGCAAATGGCAGCGAGTTTATATCGCACGGCTAATGGCACCAACGATACTGCAGGGCTTATGGGCGACTTAACAACGATTGTTGTTGAGAATACATTACCTATCCAGTTAGCCAACAGCAAACTGTTCGGGGATGAAATGGGGGATTGGGCTGTGTTGTCGATGACTCCGCAAATGCTGAAACCTATTGTGGAACTCGCCACCAACCGCAACTCGTTTACAGGTGCGGAAATTGTACGCGCTACTACACCACGCGGTGAACGAGATAGTGCCCAAGGTAATTTCAAAATGCCACAGGGATATAGAGACCTAGCTGCGGGGTTGTACGACGTTACGTTCGGTGCTGTTGATATGCGCCCAGAAACCATACAACACCTATCGAAAGGGTATTTCGGATACGGACCTTTGCGCGCCCTAGACGCGAGCTTCCAAGACCTAAGTGAAGCTACTGGTGGAACTCGTGAGCGCCGCTCAGAACAAGCAGGATCACTGGCACCTATTGCTGCTCTAACAGGCTTTGGTACGTTCGTGGACAACCAATCGCTGCAAGCCGATATATTGTCCTTCAGGGTGCAGGACAAGGCGTATAATAAACTTGCACAGTATGGCATCGAAATGACCGACCCTAATAACAAGCCCGGCGAGGCGATTAACACGATAGTTAACAAACTAACTAAAGAAAGTGCGACGCCTGCAGATATCGTATTTATCAAAAATACGTTAGAATTCACTAAGGAACGAAAAGCGTTAGAGAAACAGTTTGCTGACGAAGCCAAATCGTATAATGAGCAACGTGCGAAAGGCATACCAGCAGATGCGACACGGATGCAGACGCTACAGGCAAATATTGATATACTAACCCGCAACTATGTCAAGGAAAACAGTAAATATGAATAGGTGCAGAAAACCCCTAATACAACTCTGCGACGGCGCATCTCGGTTAGTAATTAACTTAGGTGCGTGTGCTCCTTGCAGCGTAGAACCTAACCGCCTTATCTTAACACAGGGTGGGTGTCCTGTTTATGAGGAAATTTGCGAGCCCGCAGAGGCTCCAGTTCCTTGCGGCTGCCCCCCAAATGGGCATACTGTGGCACCAGTTATCCGCGTTAGAGAAGTCCCAAGAAAGCAGCTTATTTACCCGTTACATGAGATAAACGAAGATGGCAGTGCAGTATTTATCCTAGACAACAAATTATCTATGTTAGCCTACGGGCGCATAGAAGCGGCTATAGAATTTGGCACTAACGGGTGTTACGAATTTGATATAGAATACACTCATGGTGCGGTAAAGGTACGCGCTGTTGATGTAGCATATATGGAGTGCTAGGCATGGGCAAATATATACCACTAGACGGATTTACTACGAAGCTAATAGGCAAATTGCCCGCTAAAAATAGATATGTCCCTATATTTGACACCACCAGAGACAGTCTACTGCGCGAGTTATCTAACGCTGGCGACTATAGTTACTTTATCCTCAAAGATGGCAACACTATAGAAGCGGTGAAAATAGAAAACTATTGTGGACGACTGTTAATGACTCGCGGGCTTGAACGTACCACTTCTGTGTCGTTTCGGTGCGGCACCTGCCTAGAATTTAGAGTGCTGCCTATCGGTATTATGGATTGGGTATGCCAAAACGATGCCTGTAGCGAAATCTTAGAAATCCCAGTGTGAGGATGTTATGCAACAAAAATACGTTAGTTTTGTTGGGTTTGTATCAAGTATAGTTTATCCGTTAGGAGATACTGAGACTGACCTGCCCATTCACGAACAGCACCTAGCCGCACTAAAAGCTCGGCTAGGTCCATCTGGTTATACCTACCTGTATATTAAAGACGGATATAACACAGAAATAGTAAAAGTATCTAACATATCGGGTGACTTATTTATCACTCGCGGGTTAGAGCAGACTAATAAATATGTGTTTCCCAAGGGTTCTATCGTTTACTGGGAACTAACAACAACCGCCGTAGCAGACATCGTTTGTCAGATGCCCTGCTGCCCATAATAGAGGACCTGTAAATGACTAAATCCTTACGTAGCAAATGCAAGCAGTTTATTATGTGGCTTGTGTTTGTATTATCTGGTTTGCCAGTGACCGTTTACGCCGGTGTACGTACCGTAGATATCATAGACGATATCCAATATGTAGGTACGATATTGTTGGCGCTTGCCATAAGCGCTGGTGGAATTACGGCCACCTTTATCCCGACCACAGTAGATGCCCAGATTAAGTACCCCCTGTTCGCCAAGATGTTCATTGGTGTTTCTTTTGGGTTGTTCGCCAGCATTTTTATATCGTCCCGATATAACTTGGACGACTCCCAACTATTCTTACCTGCCTATTTTCTAGCATCCGCAGGGACGCCTATGATGGTATACTTAATTGGTATAGCGTCGGATGCGGAAACCTATGCCGATATTGGCGAGTGGATACGCAGTAAATTTAAACGTGGAGGGAAATAATCATGACCCTATTTTTCATTAATTTACTAGTGTGTCTAGTCGGTGCGAGTGTGTGCTTAGTAGCGCTTATCAGTAAGCACGCGAATACCAGTCAGCCTAGTCGATTATTTGCCGTGTCGCTAATGTGTACCGCTTTCGCCTTATGGATGATAAGTGGGGCAGTGTCAATCCCCGATATCCGCGTAGACAACGTCATCGCACGGGGGTTGGCAGCTGCAGCTGCATATTTTGCGTTGCGTAGTATGATACAACACGATAAGAAACACAGTGAGTAACCCAAACCAAAGAGGAAGTAGTATGGGCAAATTTTCTGAATTTTTCACCCGCCTTATGGGGCATGAGGGTGGGTACTCTAATAACCCATCCGATCCGGGCGGCGAAACTATGTGGGGGGTTACGAAAGTTGTAGCCCGAAAATATGGATACAATGGTCCGATGAAACAGCTGCCAAAGGCCACAGCCGAAAAAATAGTGGATGCTATGTACTGGCAGGCTATTGATGGGGAACACTTACCACCTGCGATAGCTTGGCACGTATTGGACGCCGCGTACAACCACGGTACAGGCACATCTGTCAAGTTATTGCAGCGCGCTGTAGGTACTAAGGACGATGGTATACTAGGTCCTAAAACTATTGCTGCGGCTAATCAAGGGGATATAAACGATATTATATTCTTGTTCTGTGCTGAGCGTATCGAGTTTTACTGTAATCTGAATACGTTTAGTGTATTCGGCAAAGGATGGATGCGTCGTATGGCGGGAAACTTAAGATGGGCGGCTTCTGATAACTAAGGTGTGATATGAGCGAATACATAACAGAAATACAAAACCACTTAAAGGGCCGAGGGTTATATGCAGGGGAAATAGATGGTCTAATAGGTCCTGTAACTGCCAAAGCTATAGTGACTGCACTTAAAGGCGCGAGTCCAGAGGTGCAAAATTATCGTGTATCGAAGAACTTTTTTCTAAGTGAATTGTTACGCAGCGATACAGCTATCCGGAAGAATATTTCAAACATCCCAGAACCGCAACATCTAATAAACTTAGTTAGGGCGGTTCAGCAGTTGTGGCAGCCTATCCGAGATGAACTGGGGGTTCCGATGTTAATTTCTAGTGGGTATAGGGGTGAATTACTGAACAATATTATAGGGGGGAGTGACTCCTCAGCTCATAGTATCGGGAGTGCGATAGACTTTACTGCCCCCGCTGCAGGTAGCTCTCGTGTGGTAGCGGTAAAAATACTGCGGTTCCTCCGAACTAAAAAAATACCGTTCGACCAAGTAATATTGGAATTTCCTGACTCCCCATCAAGTTGGGTTCACATCGGTCATAAGAACCGAACCAATGAACAGCGGGGGCAATCGCTTGTCGCCCTTAAAGTTAATGGGCGAACCGAGTATAAATCTGGAATTATCTAAACAAAAAACCCCATGTCACACGGCATGGGGTTTTCGTTAATCGAGGTCTAGGTCAAGGTCATCGGGCATTTTTAGTTTTATACACTCCGTACGTCCTGTATCACGATAGACTGTACCTTTACCTAAATACACCCTCGTGGACTCTAATAGTAACAGTCCTTGATCTGTGATGCTGGTGATGAATCTATCGTAAGGGATGCGGTTTCTGGTACACCAATCCTTAACGGAACGCTTGCTTAGATACCCAGTCTTGGTGTCTAACTCGATGCGGATAGCCAAGTCTCTACCAGAAGCGGGGGACTTAGGCGCGTAAGTAATATCGTTCATACTACCGAGTGCCTGGTTATCTGCCATCTCTGCCGGGCGTTTGGCGTGAGTGACAATTAGCTGGTTGCCGATATGGGTATTCATATAGTCTGATAACACGCTATCGGGTTTCCATTCATGACGCTGCATATCCGCGCGCGACTGCTTAACCAATCGTTTTAGATAGGCAAATATACCTGCGATATCGTACTCTATAATGCCAAGTTTAGTAGCAATCATAGCACCAACGATCAGTCGCACTCCCATGAAAGTCCAGAACCGATAGTTATTGGTAAGTCCCGTTTCTTTTAGCCACATAGCCTCAACTTTTAGTATGAGTTCCTCCACCTTCTCATAGTTTTGTGTGACATACTCAATGTATTTAGCCCCAGCGGTGCCGTAATTTTTCAGCATACTGCGTACTATACGCTCGTTCTCGGCGATTTCTGCCCCCGTGTAAACGGAATTTACATCACTTGCACGAACCTCTAGTACACGACTCATTTGGGCGGTTGCATCAGCGCTGTGTTGGGCGAGATGGTTAATCATACTATCGTTCGCGGACATAATAGGAAGGCATGACCAAAAGGTAGTATTGGTCTGCAAACCCTTACCCATCTCAGCCATACGGTCTTTGCCGCGGCCTTGTGTTATCTGATAGCAGAGCTCACTAGCTTCTTTTGGCGATAAGTCTGTCATTTCGTCGAATGAAGCTGTGATGCTATTCAAAATACCCAATTTAGCCAGACGAGCCAGTGGGGTGTCGTCCTTATTAATAATCAGCTCTTTTGGGTTGCCATATACCGACGTGGCGACTTGCAGCACAGTTGATTTACCAACGCCCTTATCCCCTGTGATGAACATAAGAGCTGCTTTTTCAAGAGCCCCGATACCCATTAAAGGACTAGCAAACGCGCTACATACTACAACTTGCGCCCACTCTAAACCCTTTTTATTATAGACACCTGCTATTTTTTTCCATGCCTCCAACGTACCAGTTGGCACGGTTAGACGCGAGAACTGACTAGCGTTACCTTTCGGGTTTACATCTAAGACAGGTCCACCAACCTTATACACCTTATTACCAAGTAAAAAACTTTCGTGGTTAGTATCCCATCCTAGGCTATTTGCCAATTTAGTCTCCGCTATAGTATCTTCTGCACCTAACAATAGGTCAATTAATAATCCTGCCATAAGTTTCCTATTCCTCTCTGGTATCAGAAATCCAACACTACCTAAGAACCCGTTGATGCCACTACCCATAAGCACGTCGCCGCCGACTTGAAACTCGTCGTAACCGCGACTGTGGTATCTGCGAATGATGTAGCTAACTACGATATCCCCTGTGGGCGTTCTGTCACGTATGCGCTGCATGGGCACTACTGGAAAGTCATAAATCTGAGTCCAGTACCCACCAGTCGCACTGCCTACATACGCATGGCATCCTGTCTCGTTAACTCGAAATCTATCTGAGTTATAATGAGGTATAGCCCCAAATGTCGGAGCAACTTCCTTCTCCACGTTACCACTATCATCAACGGTCACGGTTTCTATTCGACTCTCTGGCACTGAGATTGGGCTGTTAATCATACCATTATGGGGGCAAGTGGCACACACTTCTGGACGCAACTCTCGAAACGTAGCACAGGTATACGGTGCTATGTTCTTAGCCTCTAATTGGTCTAACTTCTCAAATGTGGTGTCGATGTTGTAATCGGGGTGCTGTGCCGATAGTTTGTGGGCATACTGTGTGCCATTCTCACAATGCCGTACCGTTGCCAACATACCGCGCCAAACAGGTTCTGGAGCGTCAGCTTGCAACTGTAACTGTCTACATTGGGCGATAACATCCTCAGCTTTGCGCACGCGATATTGTGGCTCGTCTACAGGCACAACCGTTGCCAAACCAGACAGATCAATACCTTGTAGCCCTGCCAAAATACCGCTTACGTCGGTAGACGGGGTTACTTCTACTTTATACTCAGATAGCAAACTCTCGAACAGCGAGAATGGCGACGGTGCGCCCCACGCTAGTAGTTTAACTTTTCGTGGTTCATCTAGTTTACAGTTGTTCGATGCTGGCACGCGTAAGATACTAGCGCTGTCACGGGTACGCGCGGGGTCAACTAGGAACCCATGCTCTATCGTAGCAGCGCGCAGCTTGTTGGCAACAACTTGCCACTCTTGACGACCCACTGCCCTATCGAACGTCCAGTAGATATGCAGTCCGCCAGAGCCACTGTTAACTATCCACGGCGCAGGTAGGTGTGTAACTACCATGAAGTCGCGTAGTGCGACTAAAGCGTCGCGGGTGGTTGCGTATGACTTATTAGGTCCAACATCAACATCTAACCACAGGCTACGTAGTTGGCTAACATTCTCAGCTGTACGAAATGCGCTGGTCTCGCCATCCGAGGTCATGATGGTGTGCCAACCTTCTTTGAATGAGGCAAGGGCGAAATATAAATCATGCGGCGCATCAAGCTGCGTAGCACAAAACTTAGCTAACTCACGCACAGAGTAGAATATTTTATGCTTGAACTTATAATCTATTTTATTGCGAGTAATCGCACTAAAGACGCCTGTATCCGGCAAGATAGCTTGGAAAAATTGGAGTAGGTTAGGACGCATAAGATGTCCTTATTTACTAAGATTGTTAATGTAATTATCAATAATTTCTGCAGTTTCTTCTACATTACTGGCGGGCAGTTCTCCCGTATCTGCTAAAGTGTTAAGCACTCGCACGGCTACTACTGCGCGTCGCTCGATGTCACTGCGTTTTAGTTGACGTTGTTTGGTTAAGTATTTGTGGGTGATATTTCTTTTGCACCCAAGTAGTTCCCCCAGTGTTGCATAAGAAACGCCAGACCGTTCCTTGGCTTCCACGAGGGCGTCGATTAGTTGTTCATTGTAAACTGTCATATTTTCCACCCTATCTAAAAAGAGAGCCTAGTATAGTACACTAAGCTCCCAAACTTCTAGTCACCTAACACTAAAGTGCTGGCATATCATCGTCGTCCTCTACCGTGGTAGATGGATGCGCCTGTTGTGCAGGTGTGCCTTGTGGTGTCCATACGGGTTGTGCCTGTTGCGCCGCCGCTTGTTGTGCCCATGAAGGTTGAGCTGGTGCAGCCTGTTGAGTAGGTTGTGCTGATGCAGCTTGCTCTTGCGCTGGCGCGTCAGCTTTACCTATCTCCAACGATAATAAGCGCTCTACCTCGCCAGACTCCCACGCTTTACCCGCAGCTTCGATAATTTGCTGGGGCGCCATGCGAATATTAGAACGGGTTACTTGATCAACAAAGCTAAACTGGGTAACTGGCACCGTGTCTTGGGTAAACGACATTTGTAGAACGAACACAAACGGCACAAGGCGTTTATCTTGACTGCGATACGTTGCAAGTTGTTTGGTGACTTGCTGCCAGTTTAAGTAGCCCGCCTGCGTGTTACGCTCACCATAGATAGATAATGCGCTCACATCGGTCAAGAATAAACGCTGTTCTGTATCGTCTGGCAACATCACAACTGCACGACGTTTACGGGTACAAGCGCGACCTTTGCCAGATTGGTGCGAGTCTTTTGCATTGAATGGGCAAGTCTCGCACTTGTCAGAACCGCGCTGCTGTGGTGGCACGTTTGCATCGGGGGTTACATCATCGCTAGACCAGCAAGTAGGGGCAACATCTTTGCCAGCTTCATACGTGCCACGGTAAAAGACACGGTGGTCATTTTTAGCACCTGCTACGAGAACGAAGTCTAACGTGCGTGACGGGTGTGAGGTTTCTGCACCGCCCATTTTTAAGTGGAACTCGCGCCCGCCATAGGTAATAAAGTTAAGTCCACCACCAAACGAACCTGCCATGTCGTCTAGGTTGCTGCCAATCTTGTCTAGGATACTGGCAGGTAATAGTTGGTTGACGTCGAAATTAATAGATAAGCCGTTCATAGATTACTCTCCGAGTTATGCGCTACTTAGCGCGTTTTTGTGGACTAGATAATTTAGTTTCCACGAAATGGTTAAATGGACTTTCTGAAACTGGGTTGTCTGGATTGTCCTCGTTGTACTTAGCAGCTAATTCCTCAACTGCTAATACAGTGTCCTTTACTAACCGCGACTGCTGTAAGTCTAAAACAGTGCGAAGGTCAATTATATCACGCTCTACTAGGTCTTTTAGCCATTCAAACGCTTTTTGTTTTCCACCTGCCGCTTCGGTCGGGAACCCAACATTGTCGCTAACACGCGGGGAAAAAGTACCAAAGTCGAAGGCAAAATGTTTTTGTCCTGTAACCTCTAGGCGCTCAAGCATGACTTGGCTTGCGACTTCTTTGGCTGCACGGAACAGTTTATCCATCGCACCAATGTAAGCTAGTGACTCGTTTAGAGTGATGATAAACTCACCACACGCTTTTTCTGATTGGTAAATCTCTGGAGGGATTGTAAGCTCCCTCGGTAAGTCTGATACCTTTGGCATCTGTATTCTTGGATTGCTTGTCATAGCGTCCTCCTTGTTGTGTATGTGTACCATAGTACACACCAAATTAAGTTGTGTCAACTAGTATTACAAAATAATTTTCACATACGAATTATCCACATTTACTGGCATCTTACTACGGATTAGTTTATCGACTTCCTCCGTCGCAATATAATGCACTAATTCCGCAAGCTGCATACGGTTAAGCGCGCGGTCCGGCGTCATATCGACGATTGACCACCCGCTGCTGGTACTATCTACGATACGCAGGTGCAGTTCTACTCGATATGAGCGGTCTCTATTAAGAATCTTGCGTCGCGTTGGGATGTGGTCGAAGTCACCAAAGTAGCGGGTACTAAGTGAAAACTGCTCATGAGTATCCGCACCAATTAATGGAAACTCCATATAGCCTTTGTAATGACGTGGCAGTTTTTTGGCACGGGGTCTTTTTTTCTTAGTTGTCACTCAGCACCTCCATCTATCGAAACCCCATCTAACACTGGATTGAATACTACGACAGCCTGTATATACGGAGATGCGATGGCTATTAATCCGTTCACAGTCCCGATACTGTTCGCGTTTTTAGGCATATTTTCACTTGGGTTAAGTTGCCTGCTCGCTTGTATCTTTAGTTCCACCAAATCGTCATATACTCTTTGTGGTAGGACGCAGTGTGTAGGCGGGTAATTATTTTTCCGCATATACTCTAGTATCAGTCTTGTCACGGCTCTAAGCACGGCTACTTCACTTACTACTTCACTTACTACTTCATTCATTTAATAACTCCCTTGTAAATATGTTGACTATGTTTTGCTCGATATCTACCCCACGAGCTAGGTTGGAAAAACTTACTTTATCTTGCTTACCCGCAGCAAGGTGCACCACAAACGTCTCAGTGGCTTTCTGTCTAGATGACGATAAGCGCTCGAACATCTGCTGGTACATAAACGCCCCAGACATTGGTGGCCCATAACAGATGATATGATCCGCGCTGGCAAGCTCGACACCGAACGCAGTGGTTCGCGGATGGCAAACTAGCACGTGTGGTTCTTTGCTGTCTAAGAAGTCTTTTAGTATGCGCGACCTGCGAAGGCCTGTCACACTACCGTCAATCTTCTCACAAATGAAACCCATCTTGCGGATTTCACGCACCAGCATATCGTTGACCGCTGTGAAGTTACAGAACACTACTTTTTTAGCAGCGGTTTTGTTTAGATATTCCTCAAGTTTCTGTAGCTTGGGCGTTGCATCAAGTTCCGTGAGTCCATCTTGCCCACGAACTACCCCCGCAGAAACCTGCAGTAATTTTGTGGCAAGCGCGCTGGCTGTCATTGCATCAATCGTATTATCGTCTATACTCGCCTGCAATTCATCAATGAGTTTCTGTGTTAGTGCCTCTTGGCCAGGGGTAAGTGGCACCAGTTCTGTGACAACCTTCGGCTGCGGGATATCCATTAAATCTTTTTTGTCAAAGCGGATGCCAGGTGACATGGCTTCTTTGATAACTTCCTCGTGACCTTCTTTGGGCAACCATTTAAACTGCGTAGCTCTATACATGGTCATGTCCCGCCATGCCCCGTAATACTTTGGCACTTTAGATGGGTTAATGAGCTTCACCTGCCCATATACTTTATCCGCCCCACCCGGCGTACCTGTAAGTCCCCAGACGTACTGGGCATCTTTGGCAATTTTATTTGCTGCTATCCATCGCTTGGACTTCATATTGGCAAACTCGGTTAATTCATCGAATACTACGATAGAAATTTTACCTTGTGCTACTTTTTTGGCTAACTTATCAGCCACAAGTTTCATCCCATCGGGGTTGATCAAATAAATATGAGCCGGCGTGTCTAAGTCAGCCTCACGGTCTTTGTGGATAAGCACTGTCTTTTTATTTGGGAACCATTCTCGTGCTGTCCTTGCCCACTCACCCTCAGCGGCTACCGTAAGCGGTGCAACAATTAGCGCCGCCTCAGCCCCCTGCTGCTGCAAAAAGTCTATTGCTAAAACCGTAGAGAAGGTCTTGCCCGTTCGGGGAGTTGACATACAGAACGCTCGCGGGTTGTTCACGAAAAAGTTTGCTGTCTCCAGCTGCCACCACCACGGACTATGCCCATCTGGGTGTGTCGGTGGGGTGTAGTAGTGATGAAACAGCTCACACCCATCCACATTAATGCCCATGTTATATAACATACGCATACTATCCGCGCAATGTGGCAGAGCTAAAATACCACCATCGGGGGTTGGGATGAAGCGTGTAGGGAACACAGCAGATAGTATGTCGTAGTTTTTCTTGTCCGGTAATGGCACAAGGATTGTTCTTTTATTTGCTATTACGACTGCCATTTATTCTACTCTCACATCTATGTCCATGCCTATGATACTTTCTAATAGGGCTTTGAATTCTTTTAGGTTGTCTTTGTGCACTACGATAGGATACCCACCAGCGGCGCGTAACCTTCGCAACATAATTTTTTGTGCCTTCTCAGACTGCGTTGGTTTTAGCTCTGGGCGCAGCAGTGATGTGTTTCCATCAAGTTTACATTCGATACCAAGAAGATACCCCCTGATATATAACAGTCTATCAGGGTGTCCCGACTCACCATAGCCAAATGTGGCAGGGGTCATCGTGTAGATAGGCACGTGCTTGCCGACCCAATCAAGTAAGTCTTTTACTTTTTTCTTAACATCACTTTCGAGAATTTTTTTCATAGTCGATCCATAGGTAGAAATGGGCTACCCATACCTTAATATAAGTAGCCCATCTACTAGGAGATACTATCTATGACAAATTGATATTACCACTTCGTCATATTATAGTAAAGTCCTATTGTGCTATTGGTTGTGTTTCGCTGCTTCTTCGCCCGCCAAAGCCGCGTAAGCTGCCAAGTCGATGAAAGAATCTAGACTAAATTCCCCCTGCTCACTGCGAGCAAGTTTGAGTAGGCACATAAACTTCCATCCCTGCTCGTTGGTCAACTCATGCCCTGTCAGTGCGTTGAACATCGCCACTACTTTACCCATCGAGCGCTCTTGCTGCTGACCGGTAGAGTCGTACATAACGCCGCGCTGCGCTATGGTTTCTTCGGCTATTTGCAGGATTTCATCGGCATCTGTAGGACGGGCAATTTCGGCTTTGATATCGTCGTATGCTTCTGTGGCTTCCACTTCGTCGAACGAATCAGCGCACCGCTCTGGTCCTTCCAATTCCGAGGCTTCGTCCACTGCTACGAATGATACGTCTAGGCCGTAGTTGTTGAGGTCAGCTATGTCTTTACTGTAGGTCGTTGGATGTGGGGGTTCTATATACTCGACACTACCCGAAAAAACCTGACGGATAAACTCAAATAATGGAACATTACCTTTAACGACATCATTTTCGTAATGCACTGTTTCATCTGACCACGAAACCGATATAGATACTACTTCGCCATTATCAAGAACGCGGTATCTCGCACCTTTGTCTAGGTCAATTAATTTTGTTGTCATTTTTCCACCCTTGTTATTATCCCTAGTCTGCGATTTGCCAATCTTCTGCTAGTACGTCGGTTTGACTGGCAAGCCACGGGACAAGTTTATTGTCTGCGGTTTTCATACCGATCCAAGGTAGGCAGCCGTTGGTGGCGTAGCCCGCTATTCCAGCGACGGCGTAAGTAGGGCGCGGTGGAACAATGTCGTCATCGTCTGGATGCACCAGTCCCAGCCACATACCTTTACCATTCCACCCACTACGACAAACACGAACACCATTCTTCACAACTCGGACAGCTTGACCAAAATCCATATATTTAGTTTTTGGTAGTACATCCTCGATATTATTTTTTTCTGCTTGCCTAGTCTCGTCGTGCATTTTTTGGCGCGACCAAGGGGCTTGTTCATGTTCGACTTTTTCGTAAGTCTTAGCAAAAATATCTGGCTTACAAGGATAAAACTCACCATTAACACCTTTGATAATGTAGTCGCCAACTTGTGCTTGCATAGCACCCTCAAGCGTAGGTATTTCAATAGAAACCTTGCCTAAAGGATTTCCAACATCAGGTGTTGTCTTAACTCGCAGAGGCAATCCCACAAAGTCAAGAATCGCCTTGTCATTGTATTCTACCCTTTCCGCAAACTTACCCTGAGTTCTTGATAACTCAACGAACTGTATTGCTTCGATGACAACTGGTTTTTTGCGATATTTCATAAATCCCACCTATTAATCTTTAAAAGTTACTGTTGTATTTAGTTACCTATTGATTTACTGACAAAGTATGTTTGCACGCTGGGCAACCAATAACTAAAACCATTTCGTTTCTATCGTTAAATGGCTGCGCCTCATGTTTTTCAAACTCAAAAATAGTTTTGCATCGATGGCATTTAGCTTGATAGGTTTTGTTTTGTGGTAATTCGCCACGCTCAATGATTTTCATAATTTACACCTTTGTTGTTGGTGGGTCGGACAGGACTCGAACCTGCAACCTATGGATTATGAATCCACTGCTCTGCCGATTGAGCCACCGACCCGTTGAATTACCCTCTTGCCACCTATTTCCTTGAGCGGTTCTTGCTCGCAGAAATTATACGGCGGTTAGAGGGTGCGTTAGTTCCACCTTTGCTAAGTGGCACGATGTGGTCTACATCCTTGCCCTTTAATTTGGCTTTGCCGTGTTTGCGAATAGCGTCTCTACGGGCGTTGTTTCGAGCAGCTCTGTTCTTTTTCTGCTCTGGCTTCGCGTGGTAGTTGGCATATTCTTTTTTGTAATCACGTGGCATAGTTACCTCGATAGTAAATCGTTCGTAATAGTATAGCTTGTATCTGTTGCGAATGGCAAACCATACCACGTTACTTTATTTGTTGCGCCCGTTATGTGGGCAAGATAAAACGTCACACCATTTTTTACACAGCCCGTTTGGGGTAGGCGGGAAATGCTTACTTTTTTCCGCTTCCTCCAGCTCCGCGATATCCTCATATAACTGAACAAGTCGTTGCTCTTTGGGTCTGTAAATTGTGCGTGTAGCGCCCCCTTTGAACAGATATACGAATACAACTTCGTACTGCTCGAAGTATGGGTACTTACTGGCCATACAAAGTTTGATGATATCCCCTTGTATGCGGGCATCGCTTTCTTTGCCTGTTTTCCAGTCGATGGCGATAAGCCTTTTACCTTTACCGTCAGCGTAAATGGCATCTACGATACAGTGTAACCATGCCTCCTTATACATGGTAAATTTATTTTTAGTTTCTACTGGTATATGTTGCCTATCTATCGCCAAGGAAGTCTCCGCCCCAAGCAAATAAGGCTTCGCCCTATCGAAGATCGGCTTCATCTGTGCCAGTAGTGGTGATAGTGGTGCATCAAACATCAAATGGCTCTCGATGTTTGCGTGCACCGCTGTACCAAATACAGTATGCGGCGTGTCTGCAAACTTCACTTCCTTGCTCACATACTTTGCGTAATACTGGTATGGGCAGGTCTTGAACGTCTGCAGCTTAGTTGGGGATATTGCCATTACCTTGCCTCCACATAGGCGCTAATTTTATAGGTGACTGTTAGTTCCACCCGTTCGTTGCAGTTATCGCACGCGCGGTACATCATCACCATATTGGTTCTGGGCGCGCCGGCATCCTCTAACTGTTCTTCTAAGTCCAAACTATTAAACTCAGTGTCGCAGTACGGGCATACTGCGGTGTTCCATTCGTTAATAATTAGTGCCATGCTAACCCCTAATAGCTTTTGCCACCTTCTTTGAGACGGTTAGCAAGTTGATGATCTGCGCGGTTGCGGTTGTATCGTAACTTATCCGCCAACGCCCGCCCTAAGCTCATTCGCAGTCCGCCAGCTAGGTCACAGATACGCACAATGGCGTCTGCTAATTCCACGGTCATCATAGGATATTGTGGCAAGTGGTCATCCGGTAAACGCTTGCGGTGTCCTTCCATAGCCTCTGCTACTTCGCTGACGATAAGCATCAGCGCTTCGCCGATGTTACGGTCTTTTTGCTCGCCTGTGCTTATATCTGTCCACCATCCCATCTCATAAGCCTGGTTGTGGCACGATTTTACTAGATAATCTACAGCGTCCGCTTCACCTGCTGAAAGTAAACCCATATCACGTGCTACCGATGGGGCGTGAACATTCTGTACCCATGTTAGCGCCTCATATGAGGTCGAGAATTCTTTAGATTTTCCATCGTAGGTCACGATGTATGGGTAGGTTTCGCTGGCTTCTGGGTTGTCCCGTAGTACGTACTCGACCCCACCAAACTTGGTAGAGGAGATGCCATTTTTGCCTTTGAAGTCTGTCCACTCTAGAGTAGGCATTTTAAATAAGTTAAGGCGTTCTGTGATTAGTGCCATAGTTAGTCATCCTTTTTGTTAGTGATGTTCTCCCAAGAAACTGGGAATAGCGGTGAGATGATATCATCTACCATCTGTGCAAGTTCTTGTATCTCTTGCTGCGCATGAGGGTCACTACGTTGGTTGTAGAACCTCGCCCACGCCTGTAGGCTACCAGTCCATACCCACTCGGTAAAAACCCCTTGCGGTAGAATAAAACGTGCTTGCTCAGGTGCTACGTCATCGGCAATCATTCTTAAATACGTTTCAATCATGTCATTGCATTTGCTGGTGTACTCCAAAGCCCATGCACTACTGCGTTTGTGTTTATCACCACTGCCTTGTTTGATTGAGCCGTCAGGCTTGGTGCGAAAGTCGGGAGTGAACAACTCAGGTGTATCACTCACATACCGACGGGACACGGTGTTCATCACGAAGCCAATCTGGTGCTTTGCACACTGGGCGTGGATCGCGATGGGCGCAGTGAACCTTAGCGCCAACACCGCATGGGCAAATGGTGTCCAGTGTCCGTGAGTTGCCAAGTATCGTATCAACTTGGCGTTTTGCTCTGGGGTAAACTTGGAGGCATCTTTATTAAAGCTGACACGGGCAGCGTTCACAATACTATTGTCGTCGCCCATGTGAGCTACATAAACTACAGAAGAATTCATATTACCCCCTAATTAAGTAGCGTAAGTTTTGGTTGTGGTTGTTCAGTTGGCTTTGTTTCTACTAGCGTTTCTGGGGCGACTAGCGAGAAGCCCTCACTCAACGTAGCCTCGTAGACCAGCTTATCTACGTTGGCAAATATGTTGTGGATACTCGTTTCTGGTACTTCACCGAGTTTTGTGTCTAGCGTCATCGTTGCGGAGTCGATATCTATTCTGCCCATATTAGACAGGTCAATAGACAAATTGAACAAGTAAACTAAAAGAGTGACTGCCTTGTTATATTGTTCCAGTGGAACAGTTAGTGGCTGGCTTACTTCGTTTGTATCAACGGGTTTGTTTTCAGATGTCATGGCTTTCTCCTAGTTTATAGTCCACCGATTGTTGTAGTATCGGCATAATTTTTTCCCATATCGAGTTCCATATCAAGTAACCCGTCTGGGATGTAGTTTGGTACAGTTCGCATCGCCTTGGCGTGTACGGCGACTGCATGATGTGCCATTGATTTTGGTACAATGCTCACCCATTCATCATGCACGTTCATGTGCACTGGTACGCCCATATCAACTATCTGTAACGCTTGATATTTTAGTACCGCAAATGCTAGGGCTTGGATCAGGTTTTCGGTTAATTTACCTCCATAGATTCGGTTCACTTCGAATCGGTTGCTTTTGAATTGGTCATACACAAATTCCATACCATCACCAAACTGGGCTGGTTCTTGGCGCGGTACTTTGCGTAAGTTTTGATACCAAATATACGTGCCGTTTGGCAGGCGCACAGACGGTATCCGCTTGCCCCAGAATACACTTGACCCATCTGCTAAAAACAGGTCATTGTTCGGACCACCAAACGATACCTTACCGCCTGCAAGCATGATATCAAGTACGTCACTGCACGTTTTCCAAAACCGGACAATACTAGGTCTGGCGCGGCGATAGGCTTGTACGATTGCCTTGGCATTGCTGGCGGCTTCTGTTAGACCATCCAGTTTTAGCTGACCTTCAAACTTATCTGCACCCATGCCGTATCCGCAGTTGTGGACTTTCAGCACAGAACTACCATTGCCCCTATTTATAGAGCGCACATAGAAGCAATTTTTAGTGCCGACGTTTAGGATATCGTAGGTTTTTAATATAGGCCGAGTAATAAAATCGTTAATGCCTAGTTTATTATTTCTCGCCTCTACCAAGTGGCTACGGTATTTCGATGGGATATCATGAAAGCTATACTGATTGCAGCTGTCTGCTATAACGTCGGCTAACAAACTTAAATCCGTATAGTATAAAATCTCCTCTACAGTAAACCATCTACCAGAAATATGATTATATATCTTGTGGTCTGTGGTCAAAGCAATATTATTGAATATAGCGCACGGTTTGAATCCCCTATCGAGTAACCCATCATGAGGCACAAACTCATCACCATCCCATAACAAATCGTTAGATTGTATATTCTGTATCTGCACCCAGCCGCGGTCAGTCAGTACCTCAGTACCTTCTGCTATACAACCAAGTTCAGTGGTTTTCCCCACGTTGCGGCGCACGATACCTTCTTTAGTACGCTCAATCTTAGCCTCACGATATATAACATCGTAAGGCAAGCCGTAAATATTAGACGCCATATCGCTATACGGGTCATCCTTGTTCAAGAAGATGTTAAGTAGGGGCAGCTCCTGCGCAGCGTACGCGAGCACTCTACAGTTACTAACAATTATTCCATTACAGCAGAAACGGTTTCGGCTTCCTGCGTTGATAATATCGTATACTGCAACAGTACCGACAATAGGGTTTCCCCGTTCCGTATAGCGCTGCGTAGTTTCCTTGATATGTGAGACACTCCGCAGTTCGCGCCGAACTTTCTCGCGAACGATTCTATACAAAACTTCTCCCCTGCGAACACCAAATACAGACGCTTTCTTTCCTGCGCTAAATTTAATATTTGCTCGGCGGTAAGTCCCTTGCGTATTTGTTCCCGAACCCAATCGGAGCCAAAGTTTCTTACATAATCTCGTGCAAACTTTGAGGCGCTTATGACCTGACCCTTGTATGTGACAGTTACGTTCATACCTCGTGTTTGGGCGTTCTCCTCTCTGGTCACAAGCCTTATATTGCCGGGTGCGTAATGACCCTTCGTATCTATCCGGTCTATTTCTAGATTCCGATAATCTTCGCGGGGGAAGTTTTCCCAGACGTATCGAACAAAGTGCTCGCAGTTGTCGAACATATTTTCCACATTCTTGTAGGTGCGACTGCTGAACTTGTTTGCCTTGCACCGTTCCACTAGTGCATTGTACCGCCCTTGTAGCTGGTTGGCAGGTAGCTCCGGTATATCCAAATACTTCCGGCGCCCACACGCTTTGCAGCTCGTTGACTTCCCCGACTTCAGATCTGATATTGGTGTGAGTTTCTCTTCCCCACATTGGCATCGCGTCCACACCCTCTGCACCCCCATTAGGGGTATAGGTCTCTCCAACACTGTCCAACGTCCGTACTGGTTTCCCCTCTCTCTCACCAACAGCGAGTTCCTCTCCCGAAGCCGCAGCTTCATCGAGCGTGAGTTTCCTACCATCTCTGGTGTAGACGATGTGGTTAGGTGTTCCGGTAATTCCAGCGTAAGTGATAACATCTTTTACTCCTTTGTATATTACTCCATCATGGTGTACCCATTCTACACCGTCCCACAACAAATCTGCAATAGAAATGTTATCTATCCGCTTCAATCCAGTATCCGTTAGCACTAGACTATCTCCGGTTAAGCACTCGATCTGGCTCGAATCCGTGGCTATTAGAACATGGTCATTAGGGGCGGTCATAGAACGCCGTAGTGACTTGTCGCCCTTACGTTTTGGCAGATTCTGGCACTGATGAACTACACATATTTTATTATTGTGTCTTATTAATATACGGTCGCTATCCACCTTCGGACAATATACAATACCATCAAACTCCTGTGCAGTTACGTGACGTTTAGTATCTATAGAGCCATACCTACTGGTTCGCTCATACAATCTCCAACAATAGGGGGTATCTTTATCGGCTGTACCATTGCTATAGTTATAACCATAGACGCCAGAGAACCGACCGCATAGACGCATAGCGGTATCGACCCATAACACATTATCCATCACCGTAGAGTTGTATTCCAAAGAACCATTGTTACTATTGCTATTGCCATCCCAATAGCGTAACTCATCTACAAATAAACCTAACTGTCGGGCACTTAGGTTTAATATCCAACTACCAAAATTTTTATTCCCCACAGCGAACTCTGGTGGCGGGGTCACAGTAAACAAAGTAGTACCATTAGCCTGTAGAACACGAGTGAACTTAAATCCCAACTCTACCAACAGCTCACTCATGCGAATTATTTTACGCTCCCGTCTGAACCCAAACAAATGGCGGTTCTTTACGATACTGCCATCAGCCTGCAAAGCCACTAGATATCGTATTTGCGCGTCCGTATAAGGATGTTCTGGGGTATCTACAACTCCGCATAGCGGTATGTAATCAAGCCCACTACAGTTAGCTATTTGTTCAGCGGTTTTTATAGTGAACCCATTTTCTAGCTTGCCCTGTTTTACACTGCTTATCCGATGGTCTGGTGTAACAACTAGAGAAACTGTTGGGGTCTCTATATGGTACATTAATCCTTTGTATGGCCTAGCTAACCATGATGGGTCGTGATCAAAACTAATAGTAGCATCCTCGTGCCATTGCGCTATGGGTGTTCCTACTGTATAGTGTTCTACAGCAACCCATCCATCCGGCGTAAGTAATTCATGCCCCGCAGAAAAACAGTTCAATTTGTCTGCCCCTCCGTAACGCATTGTATGAGCTGCCGCATACCGCAGGGGTATTGGCATCAAACCACGATTAGAAATATCAATGAAGCGTTTGCAGCGTGTCATCTCAAGGTTACTCGCAGCGCCAAGACGTGCCTCACATAGCGCACTAGTCAGTTCATCTTCAGATGCCACCAACTCCAGAAACTCATGGTCTGTCTTGGCGACAGCTGGTATCATCTTATCCTGCTTCTCGCTATACTTCATCGGTACGGTGACACCAACTGATTCTAATAACTTTGCGAACTTCGCAGTCGAGCGAAGGTGTGGTGCTAATTCATCTGCGCCAGACAAACCGACGCGTCGTGCTACGCCAGAGAGTAAATCTTCACGCTTTTGTATAAGGCGTTGTTCGTAATCTAACAAAAGGTCTGTGTCTAATTTGATGGCTGGATTGGTGAACATTTTAAGCGTAGTAGATATCATCTCCATCTCACCTGCCGGCATGAATGGAAGCATGATATCGTACATGGCAGCACAAATATCACTATCTGTCTTACAGTATTCACCATATTGTGCCCAATCTGTAGGACTCATATCCGCGATTCTAACACCCTCCATATTCTGCACATAATCACCTTTGGTGGGTATGTTATAACCGATAGTGCGTAGATATGCTGATAAGCCATCAAGGTTAGCGCGTCCAGCACATCTGTCGAGCCCAACAATAGCGCTCATAGCCACAGTATCTCCCAAATTGCGTGGGTGGATACCATAGCGGATACCTAAAATACCCATATCAAACATCGCATTATGGGAAACGATAATATGGTCTTTGTGGGCAATTAATAACTGTTTAAGTTCTGGAATCCAAGTTTCTGCGCGAAAGAATTGGGTCGGTTGACCCCCAACTTTAATAGACAGTCCTATACACTCAAAGCGTGAGTCGCGGATGTATTGTTCCATCGTCATTTTTTTAAGTGAGTAGTCTTTGTCGTAGTATGTTTCAAAGTCTATTACTATACGTGTCATAGTACCTCCAAAAAGGGTAGCACCGGTGTGATGCTACCTGTTTGCTTTACAGCGCTTCCATGCTCCCCAGTAGTTCGCTGACTTGTGCAAGGGCATCTTCGGATAACTCACCTGCATCTACTGCGGCAGCTGTCAGCTGTACTTCGTCTGGCGTTTGTGCAACAGGCGCTGCTGGTGCAGGTTCTGGTGCAGGTTCTGGTGCAGGTTCTGGTGCAGGTTCTGCAACTTGCGCTACTTCTGGTTCTGCTTTAGCTTTGCCTTTTTTAGTAGACTTTGGCTCTGCAGGTTCTGATAGCGTAGTTCGTAGGGTTTGCAATTCTGTCGTCAGTACATCAACTTGCTGTAGTAGTTGAGCGATTTTTTGATGGGTAACAGATAAGCCTTCTTGTAGCTCAGAGTTCTGAGCGGTAAGCATGGAGACCTGCTTAGTGACTGCGGTGACCGACGCATCATGGGCTTTAGCAGCTTTAAATAGTTTAGTGATGGCGTAATCTTCTGGCATCGCTAACGCTTCTGGGCTGTCTAGTCCAGACTTCATCCACGTAACGACCTTGCGGAAGTTTTGGAATAATACTGACCAGTTCTTAGCGACTGATTGTTCGATGTTGTTTTCTAGTGCCATAGGGCAACTCCTTCGTTGATTGAGTTTGTAGTGTACTCTAGTACACGGTGATAGTCAATGGATTATTTCCACTGGGCTGCTTTGAATTTTGGTACTTTTGTCGCAGGTAGCAGCACCTTTTCCTGCTTGACGAAGTTATATCCCACGCGGGCTTTCACTTCCTTCATGCTATAAACCCCAAAGCCGCGGATCAAAACACGCTCACCACGGGTCACACCTTTTTTGACTTCCTTGTGATACTCACGAAGAATCTCAGTGATGGCAGCTTTTGGGTAGCCCGTGTTGGCGCTCAGTTGGTCGATGATATCCGATAATGTCATCTTTACTCCTTTGTGGCGTGGAAACCATGTACTTTAGGGCATGGAGGAAACGCCATATTATTTAGTTGATTACTCACATTTTTACTGATAAAATGTGAACCATGAAATATCGTGCTTATAAATTCCGCTTTTACCCGACTGATGAACAAGCTAAACTGCTTGCTCAAACTTTCGGCTGTGTGCGGTTTGTCTATAATCACATTTTGCGTTGGCGTACTGATGAGTATTACCAAAGCAAGCAAAAAATAGGCTATATTCAAGCAAGTGCTAAACTCACTGAGCTTAAAAAACAGCCAGAATTTGCTTTTTTGAATGATGTATCTTGTGTTCCCACACAACAAGCTCTTAGACACCAACAAACGGCTTTTAAGAACTTCTTTGAAGGTCGTGCCAAATATCCAACATTCAAAAAGAAAACTCATCGGCAATCGGCTGAATTTACCAAAAGTGCGTTTAGATACACGGACGGTAAAATCTACATTGCCAAAAGCAAAGAACCGCTTGATATTCGTTGGTCTAGACAACTGCCAAGCGAACCAAGCACTATTACTATTTCTAAAGACTGTGCAGGACGTTACTTTGTATCGTGCCTGTGCGAATTTGAAAATCAAATCTTGCCAAAGTCTGATATCAATATCGGTATTGACGTTGGCATTAAACACCTGTTTGTTACCGATAGCGGTATCAAGATTGACAATCCCCGTCTGATGGCTAAATACGCTACCAAACTTGCCAAAGCACAACGCGCCTTGAGCCGTAAAAAACTCGGGTCGGCTAATCGTGCTAAGGCTAAGCTTAAGGTGGCTCGTATTCATGCTAAAATCTCTGATTGTCGATTGGATAACTTACACAAGTTATCTCGCAAACTTATTAACGAAAACCAAGTTGTTTGTGTAGAATCGCTTCGCATTAAAAATCTAATCAGAAATCCTAAACTAGCCAAGCATATCGCTGACGCTAGTTGGGGTAACTTTATTAACCAGTTAGAATACAAAGCAGATTGGGCGGGTCGGACTATCTCTAAGATAGACCAGTTTTTCCCAAGCTCTAAGCGTTGTTCCAACTGTGGATATACTTTAAACTTTTTGGCACTTGATACGCGCCATTGGGATTGCCCTGAATGCAAAACCACCCATGACCGTGACATCAATGCCGCCAAAAACATTTTAACCGCAGGACTTGCGGGGTTAGCCTTTGGAGAGAATGTAAGTCTTGTGTAGTTAGTCTGCATAAGCAAATCTCGTTGAATTAGGAAGTTCTCGGTAGCGATATCGGGAATCCCCTCACTTTAGGGAGGGGATGAAGTCAAACTTTTTTCTCCACTTCGTCCCAGTGTGGGACATACTTGTTAAAGTCTGGGTGAGTTGAACCTTGCTCATAATACTCAACCCCATTATGCACCTTCAAATATTCCTGTAGGTACTTGTCATCCCATGTTGTGATGCCGTAGGCCTTACTATATGAGATAACACCTGACTGTTCAACTTGCCTTACAGTATAGCCACGACTGAACATCCAAGCAGCAAAAGCAATATTAGCCACGTCAGCGTTGACCGTACGCCGCTTTTGTTTTGTTGGTGTGCGAAACTCAGCTTTCCACTGCTTGAGTTCGTCAAGTTGTTTTTTCTGCTCGGCGTTGACTTTGGATAGCAGTTGGAAGGCTCGTAAGAGTTCGTTAAGACGGGCTTCAACTCTGGATACCCGTTCGTCAGCTGTAAGGATTTCTCCTGTTTGCGTTGCCATAAATAGCTCCTTAGTTTCATTCTAAAATCGTCAACTGCATTGGGGATGCCCATGTGCGTGTCATAGAACAACATGAAGTGTACGCCTGGTATGTCCTCGACTGCAACTGATATATAACTACCGTGCCCAGTAACCTGGTCTGATACAACAATACTTACTGT
>Ga0114970_10000245_pt1 | contig 39085 bp, 37 predicted proteins | sample M_140205_XF_Meta_FD_87030 | JGI IMG/M metagenome (GOLD analysis project Ga0114970, IMG submission 87030) | Freshwater microbial communities from Lake Montjoie, Canada to study carbon cycling - M_140205_XF_MetaG | ecosystem: Environmental > Aquatic > Freshwater > Lake | place: Lake Montjoie... | reverse complement strand
GTCATGCGTGTCTATTTTGAAAAGCCACGCACCACTGTCGGCTGGAAGGGTTTTATTAACGATCCGCATCTCGACGGCACGTTCGACATCAACAGCGGCCTGCGTGGCGCGCGTGACCTGCTCATCAAGCTGACCAAGCGCGGCATTCCCGCTGGCACCGAGTTCCTCGACGTCATCACACCACAGTACATTGCGGACGTCGTTGTCTGGGGCGCGATTGGTGCTCGCACCACCGAAAGCCAGGTGCATCGCCAGCTTGCTTCAGGTTTGTCCATGCCCGTCGGCTTCAAGAACGGCACCGACGGCGGTATCCAAGTCGCGCTTGATGCCATCGAAGCCGCCAAAGGCCAGCACTGCTTCCTTTCCGTCACCAAAGACGGTGTCGCTGCCATCGTGAACACCAAAGGCAACAACGCCTGCCACGTCATCCTGCGCGGCGGCAAAGGCGGCACAAACTTCGATGCGGCCTCGATCAAAACCGTCGCCGATCAGCTCACCGCACGCGGCCTGCCCGCCAGCGTCATGGTTGATTGCAGTCACGGCAACAGCCTCAAGGACTACCGCAAGCAGCCCATTGCCTCCGCCTCCATCGCCGAACAAATCAGCGCTGGCAGCCAAGCTATCACCGGCGTCATGATCGAAAGCCATCTCGTGGAAGGCCGCCAGGACACCAAGCCCGGCCAACAGCTCACCTACGGTCAAAGCATCACCGACGCCTGCGTCTCCTGGGACACCACCGCCCACATGCTCGACGAACTCGCCGCCGCTGTGCGCGAGCGCCGCAAAAAATGAACTTTACCCGCAAGTGTCTCGGCAGCCTCGCCAAGTGCCGCATTCTCGTCATTGGAGACGTGATGCTTGATCACTTCATCTGGGGCCACGTTCGCCGCATCTCGCCGGAGGCACCGGTGCCGATCGTCGAGGTGACGAGAGAGGAATTCTATCCTGGTGGTGCCGCCAACGTCGCTCGTAACATCTCACCTTTCTCGCCTCACACCCATCTCATGGGTCGCGTCGGCAAAGATATGGCCGCCGACAAGCTGCGCGCACTCCTGATCGAAGACCAAGTCGATCCCGCTCCGCTGCTCATTCACGCAACACTCCCCACGATCTCCAAGGCTCGCGTCTCCGCCCGTCAGCAGCAGATCGTTCGCGTTGACCGCGAAAAATTATTGCCGCTGACTGACGACGAACTCGCCGAGATCGACAAGCGCCTGCGCCAAATGGCACCAAATCTCGACGCCATCATTCTTGAGGACTACGGCAAGGGCTTTGTCACCACACCGCTCATGCAGTTGATCGCCAAGATCGCCGCTGAGCACAAACTCATCGTCACCGTCGATCCTTCACCACGCAATCCGCTCCCGTGGGCCGGCGTTTCGCTCGTGAAGCCAAACCGCCTCGAAGCCTTCGCCGCCGCTGGCCTTGAAGACCATCTGCTGCCCGAAGCTCCGCTCGAAAACAAAGAACTCCTCGAAGTCGGCCGCGTCCTGCTCGCTAAATGGAATGTTGCCAGCGTGCTCGTCACTCTCGGCGAACACGGCATGATGCTTTTCGAACGTGACAAAGCTCCGCATCACATTCCAACGCGTGCGCGTGAAGTTTTCGATGTCTCCGGCGCAGGCGACACCGCCATCGCCCTGCTCACGCTCGCCCTCGCAGCAGGCTTTACGCTTCAAGACGCTGCCGAAATCTCCAACCACGCCAGCGGCATCGTCGTCGGCAAGCTCGGCACAGCCACGTTAACGCCCGACGAGCTTCTTGCAGCTTTCTCATAAAATGAGCACCGATTTTCCCTCCCTTTTCAAAACGCACCTCAACGAGCATCAAGACGCCATCGCCAAACTCAGTGCGATGAGTGATCAAATCGCCCCGCTGGCCGAAGCTTGGCTTACCGCGTTGCGAAACGGCAAAAAAATCATCTTCTTCGGCAACGGTGGCAGCGCCGCCGACGCGCAGCATCTCGCCGCTGAACTCGTCGTACGTTACCGCATCAATCGTCCCCCTCTCGCCGGACTCGCTTTGACCACCGACACTTCGATCCTCACGGCGCACAGTAATGACTTCGGCTACGACACCGTCTTCTCGCGTCAGATCGAAGCGCTTGCCCAGCCCGGTGATGTCGTCCTCGGCATCTCCACCTCCGGCACCAGCAAAAACGTCCTCCTCGGCCTCCAAGCCGCGAACAATCGCGGTTGCATCACCATCGCCTTCACCGGCGAAAAAGGTGCGGACTGTGCCGCTGAAGCCAAACTAAGCTTTAAAGCGCCTTCGGCGATCACCGCTCGCGTTCAGGAATGCCACCTCCTCATCGGGCATCTCCTCTGCGATGTCGCTGAGCAAAGCTTCGCGGCAGCTTAACGCCCGCCACTCGCGTCCTTCATGGTCGCAGGCAGTCACATCCTCAAAACGCTCTCGCTGGCGACGACGCTGCGCATGGCACGCCTGTTGTTGAGCCTCGCGCTCACCTGTGCGCTCGCACGTCATCTCGGCGGCAGCGGATTCGGCCAGATCGCCGTCGCCATGGCGCTCGTTTCGATCTTGCTGAGCGTCGGTGAACTCGGCTTTGCCCGCTACACCGTGCGCGAGTTGATGAAACCCGGCAGTGATCAATCCACCGTGCTCAGCACCACGATCACCGCACGCTTCATCGTTTCTGCGGCACTGTTCGTCGGTCTCATCGCCTGGATCGGCTGGCGCAAACCCGAAGGTGCGTTGCTGCTCATCGTCTATGGCACACAACTCCTCACCAATCCCGCCACCGAGACACTTGCGTGGCTGGAAGCCCACGGACACGTTGCCAATGCCGTCATCGCGCAATTCATCGGTTTCATCGTCAGCACCGTCTGCATCGCACTCGGCATTTGGAATCATGCCCCGCTGTGGTTCTTCGCACTGACGTATGCGCTCGAAGGCTGGATCTTCATTGCCTTATGCTGCGGCGTCTTCTGGCGTCACGGCGGTCGCATTCTGCCACGTGCGTTTACGTTTCAACGCGCATTCGCCCTTGTCAGCCGTTCCTGGCCCGAACTCGCCTCCCAGGCCGCGCTCATCCTGCTGTTTCGTCTCGACACCATGATGATTCAATGGCTGCGCGGCACTGAAGAAGCCGGCATCTACGGCGCGGCGGTGCGTGTCTCCGAAATGGCTTATTTCATCCCCGGCATCCTCGCCACACTGTTTCTGCCACGCTTGATGGAAGCCCGTCAAAACAACACCGCGCTGTATGAAAAGCGTGTGGTCGATTATCTCTCTACCTCAGTCATTCTCGCATTCGTCGTGGCTGCCGGACTTCTCATTCTCTCGCCCTGGATGTCCACCGCTTTTGGCAGCGAATTCGCCCGCAGTGGCGAAATGCTCCGCGTTCACGCCTGGGCCTTCATCCCGTTTGCTGTCGGCATCGCGCGCACACAGATCCTCACCGTCGAAGATCGCCTCGCCGACAATCTCACCTCCGTCATCCTCGCCGTGGTCATCAATGCGTGGCTGAACATGGAATGGATTCCCACACATGGCGGTATCGGTGCCGCGTGGGCGACGCTCGTCTCCTACACGCTTGCGTGGATCATCTGGACCTACTGCTCCCCTGGTTTGCGTCGGCACGTCTCCGGTTTCATGACGCGTGCGTTCGTCGGTCTGCCGCGTTTCACGCTGTTGCGCGTGCGTGCGCTGCTGCACGCTTAATTTTATGCAAGGCAAGGCATTCATCATCTTCCTCGGCGGACTTGGCGCCGTTTATGTGCTGCTCTCAGTGCTGCTTGATGGCGGCAATTCCATTGGCGCTCTCGCCCAGTTCCTCTCCATCGGTTTCTGCATCCTTGCCATCGCGCAACCACGCGCCGCGCTCTACCTGATGGTCATTTTCGCCGGCTACAGCGACCTGCTTAAACGCATGATGGTCTTCGACGGCCACGTCACCATGAACGACGTCATGTGGGTGCGCGCGCTGTGCCCGCTCACACTCGCCGGCATCTGCCTCGGCACGCTGGCACGTTCATTGCACGACGGCAGCCTGCATCAACGCCGCAAACTCATCTCGCTCCTTGTCTGCATCCTCGGCTTCATCGTTTCCGCCGTCTCCGCACTTCGCAGCGGTGGTGGCTTCAATGCGGCCGCCACCCAGCTCGCCGACGGTGCCGCCTACATGTTCCTGCTGTTCGTCGTGCCCTGCGTTTTCCGCACGCCGGAGCAAATCATCGCCTTCATCAAATACTGCCTCATCATTTTCATCCCCGTCGCTCTCTACGGCCTCAAGCAGCAGATCTTCGGCCTCAGCGACTTTGAAATCGAGTACCTGCGCTCCGGTCTCACCGTGCTCTCGAAACACCTCGACGACGTGCGCCCGCGTCCCTTCTCCACGCTCGTGGACAGCTCGCCCTTCGGCACCAGTTGCGCCATCTGCGCCTGCCTTGCCCTCATGGTGCGCCGTCATCATCGCGACACTGGCACGCGCACCTGGGGCATGATGAGCTTCGTGCTCTTTGGCCTCTTCGTCGCCGGTTGTGTCGCCAGCATGACCCGCTTTGCCAATTTGAACTGGGCCTTGCCGCTGCTGCTCCTGCCCGTGCTGCGCAGCGCCCGTGGCACCGCCGCACTCTATGCATCCTTCACCGCATTGTTCTTCACCGCCTGCATCTTCGCGCAGGATCTGATCAACGGTGTCACCAAGCTCACGCTCTGGGCGCTCGAAAACTTCGGTGGCACTGCCATCGGCGAACAATTCGCCCGCTTCTGGACCATCTGCGACCGCCTCGAAGGCATGCACGACCTCGCGCACAATCCGCTCATGTGGACCATGTTCGGCTACGGCACCAAAGGCGCCTCCGACATGCATGAGGCGCACATGGTCGCCAGTCATGATCTCATCTCGAACCTGCTGCTCGAGATCGGCTGGCTGCCGCTCAGCCTCCTCCTCATCGTCGCCGCGCTCGCGTTGCATTCCTTCCACCGCAGCGTGCTCAGCCTGCGCGGCACGCCCACCTTCAGCATCTGTCTGTGGATGATCGGCATCGAGTTCGGCCTTCTCGTTCACAACGTCTTCGCCGGCAACGTCACCTCCACCTTCCCGGTGAACTTCTTCTGCTGGTTCATCGCCGGTGCCTTGAACGCCTGCATCATTCATCAGGAAAGCCTGCGCGTGAAACAACGCCTGCCGGTACAACCTGCGCCGCAGCCGGTGCATCTGCATCATCCGGCCTTCGCTCGCGCTCAAACCGTGCCGTTCAATCGCACCCTGCCACATGGCTGATTCATCCCAGCTCATCATCCTCGCTCCCTACGCCCTGCGCGACTGGAGCGGCAGACCACGTCGCTACCTCGATCCGGCACCGATGCCGTTTCGTAGCAAAGCCCTCGTCGGCTCATGGTTTCAAAACGACGAGCAACTCGAACGCGACTACCACCGCCGCCAGCGCGGCACCGCACGTCGCATGGCCGACGCGTTCCGCCTCATCGTCTGCAACTACGCCACCCTACATCGTGCGCGCATGATCTACTGCCTCGACGGCATGCATTACGCGCTCCTGCTCATGCTCGCGCGTTTCGGCATGTTCCGCACCGAAGGCAAAATCATCCGTCGCCTCGCCTTTCACGACACCGCATGGCAAAACCTCGCCGCGAAACTACACGCCGCTCCTGCCGCCTTCCAAATCGAGTGCATCACGCACGAGCAGTTTGCCTCCGCCGCGAAACATCTCGGCGCACATCGCGTCATCTCGCGTCCGTGGAAGATCGACATCGGCTGGTTTCAGCCTGCACCCGATGCGCTGCATTTCCGTGCCCTGCTGCCTGGAAATATCAGCCGCGACGAATCCATCGTCCCACCGCTGCTTCACAGCGGCATCTCCATCACGCGCATCGCCCGTTCGGACTCATTGCAAACCCGTTTCGCCGCCGAAATCACCGATCCGCGCTTCGAACTCGTCACCAACGCCTCGCATCGCGAATATCTCGAGCATCTGCACGCCGCGCCCGCTGTTTTGCTGCCCATCGTTCCCTGCGACGGCTCCGCCGGCCTCACCGCCGCGTTGGAGGCCATCGCCGCTGGCATTCCCATTCTAGCCAATCGCAGCATGGGCCTCACCGAACTTTTTGCCGAGTGCCAGTATCCCGTGCCGATGCTCGACAACCTCGATCCCGCTGCCTGGGCGCATGCCTATCGTCAGATCGAAGAGCAACACGAATCACCCGAATTCAACGAAGCACTCGAACACTCGCGCCACCTGCTGCTCAAACACCACCGCATCCTGCCTGCGGGCGACGACTGGGCTCAAATCTTCGCCGCCGCCTATGCCGCCGAATCGCCCGCTTGCGAAACCCATCTGCGCGAAGCCTCCACCGCATGAGACCCGGCCTGCTGCTCATCAGCCATGCCTACGCCGCGCTCGAAAATCGCAAGAAGCTCCAGGCGCTCGCCTCGCATTTCGATCTCGTCTGCGTCACCTCCACCATCGAGCAGCGCATCATTCTTGGCCGACCGTCCTCCGATTTCGATAACGACAGCGATGCCGCTTCACGCAGCTACCAGCTCATTCGCCTCCCGCGCCATGGCGGTAGCGACACCACCTTCCGTTACGCTGGTCTCGCCACCGTCATGCGCTCACGCCACTTCGATGTCATCCTCGTCGAAAACGAACCTTGGGCCGTCATCTGCTGGCAGACACGTTTTTGGAAATCTTTGCTTCAACGCCACGCCATCTTCGGCGAATTCACCTGGGAAAACGTCGAACGCCCCGGCTGGAAAGGCTTCCTCCTCGCTCAAATCTATCGTGCGATGACCGCCACGACTGATTTCATCATCGCGGGCAATCAAGCCGCCGCCAAACTCGTGCAACGTCGCGGCTTTCGCTCCAACAACGTGCTCGTCGCGCCTCAACTCGGCGTCGATCTCACCAATCATCAGCCCGCATCACCCGCTGAATGTCGCGAACTGCGCAAAGTCCAAGATTTGCCTGAAGACGCCTTCCTCATCGGCTACTGCGGTCGTTTAACCGAGGAAAAAGGCCTCAAGGAGCTGCTGCAAGCGTGCGACAAATTGGGAAACGTCCATCTCGCCTTCCTCGGCTCCGGCAAACTCGAACCCTGGCTCAAAGAGCAGTCGCAATCGCGTCCGTGGCTTCACTTGTTGCCACCACGTCCACACTTTGAAATCCCCAACTTCCTGCGCTGCCTCGATGTCTTCGTGCTCGGCAGCAAACCCGTACACACGATGCAACTCTGCTGGGAAGAGCAGTTCGGCCACGTCCTCATCGAAGCCATGGCCTGCGGCGTCACCACCCTCGGCTCCAGCAGCGGTGCCATCCCCGAAGTCATCGGCCACAACGAGGCCATCTTCCCTCATGGTGATGCCAGAGCCCTCGCTGAACGCATTCGCCATGTGATGAACGACTCAACACTCGCGCAAAACCAGCTCGCGCACACCCGCACACTCTACACGCACGATGCCGTCGCCGCACAGTGGGCCACGTTCATCCAGCAACAGCTCGCCGCATGAGCAATTACCGCGACATTCTCTACGGCAACTACTCCGCCTCCTTCGGCGAGCAGAAAGCCCTCGATGCCAGTGTGCAGCACGCCCAATACGAAGCCACCTACGATGCGCTGCCCACAAACCGCGACGCCGCCATCGCTGATCTCGGCTGCGGTAAGGGCGAATGGCTCGGCTGGATGGCCGCCAAAGGCTTCACCAAACTCACCGGCGTCGATCTTTCGCCATCCGATCTCGCTATAGCCAGGCAAAACAATCCTGCGCGCATGTGGATCGAGGAAAACGTCATCACCTTCCTCGAATCCCAAACCGCCGCGTTCGATCTACTGCACGCCAAGGACATCATCGAGCACTTCACCAAAGACGAATTCATCCGCTTCCTCGCTGCGGCGAAAAACGCGCTCAAACCCGGCGGTGAGCTATGGCTGCTCACCTTCAACGCGCAGAGCCCGCTCTCATCCGCCATCCGTTACGGCGACTTCACTCACGAAATCGGCCTCACGCCCGCCAGCATGGCCCAATGCCTTCGCGCCTGCGGTTTCAGCCACATTTCCGTTCAAGGTCGCCACTACTGCTCCAAGTCCACCAGCGGTCAAATTCGTCGCGTCCTCGGTCAAATCGTTTTCCAAGTCTCCCGCCTGCTTCTGAAAATCCGCCACGGCGATGCTCCGAAGGAACGCGCTATCGACATTCACTGCACGCAGCCCGATTTGTTTACGATGGCCTGCAAAGCTTGATCACCCGCTCATGCACTGCATCAACGGACCAACGATTCAAGCACGCCATCGGCGCTTGCAGGTTCAAGCAGCGGTTCGCAGGCTTCGTCGGCAAATCACAGGGCTGGCAGCTCAATCGCGGCTCACGCAGCAAATCAAACTTTTCGAGATGCCACACCGGATCCCAACGCGGCGAGGACGGACCAACCAAAATGACTCCCGGCGTGCCACACGCCGTCGCGATGTGCATCGGTCCCGAATTGTTGCCCACAAACAGCTTCGCGCCCGCAATCACGCGCACCAGATCGTCGAGGTTGCTCGTCTTCACGCACTGCACCGCCTCACTCAAACCGGTCTCATCACCTTGCACGATCCAGCGCACCGCATGAGTCTCCGCCAGCCGGTTCGCCAGTTCAACGAAGCTTCTCATCGGCCAGCGCTGATACTCACGGCTCGCACCTGCATGAATCACGATCGCACCCGATTCATCCCGACCAAACGCACTCAAATCCGGCGCGGGCATGCTCTGCGGCAGTTTCGCCAGCAGACCGGCGATGCGCCAGTTGTGCGAAGCGACCGATTCTTCCCCCAGCACCGCCTCACGATGATGCAGCAGCGCGTTCAGCCGCACATGTGGTGTCAACGGCCCCACACAGACCTTCGCGCCACTCAATCTAGCCAGCAGATGCGCCACGTTGCCCTGATCATCACCGAGCAAACAGGCATCCGGCTTCAATCCACGAAGCTGGGCCGCCATTTGCATCAAACGCCACGGCTGACGCCACGCTGCATTGAACTTGGCCGTTGCAAACACACGCAGCTCAACCTGCGGGCAGCAGACTTCATACAACCGCGCCGCCGTCGGGCTCGTCAGCACCACGATGCGCCAGTCGGGATGTGTCGCGACCAACGACTGCACAACCGGCAGGAACACGACGTTGTCGCCGAGTTGGTTCACTTTGAAAACGAGCAGTGTCATGCGTGTGCGACTCTTCCATCACCCGCGCTGAACACGCAACGACTTGTGTCATGAGCACATCCCCGTCATGTCCCGCCTGCGATGCCCATGCCGCCGCCGATCTCGGCCAGGCCGGTGTTTGCCATCTCTGGCGCTGCGCCTGCGGCCTCGTCTTTGCAGACCGCGCCACTTGGCGTGATCCTTATTCCAACAAAGACTACTATGATCCAGCGCATCAACCGGAAGAGCACTACCCGCTGCAACCCACCGCCACGGAGTGGGATCGCATCGTCACCGTGCAACGCTTTGCCCAATCTGGCCGCCTGCTCGATTTCGGCGGCGGCATTGGCCGCACCGGGCTCGCAGCGCATGCGGCAGGCTTCCAAACCATCGTGCTCGAAGACAGCCATAAGGCGGTAAGTGATGGCAAAACGCATCATCCCGAGATCGAGTGGCTCGAATCCAAAACGATCCCCGACAGCATCGCCGATGGCAGTCTTGATGTGATCACCTTGTTTCATGTGCTGGAGCATCTGACCGATCCACGTGCTGTGTTGAGCCAGATTCACCGCAAACTGCGTCCCGGTGGCCTGCTCGTCATCGAAGTACCAAACTGGGGCAGCCACATGCGTCGATTACGCGGCCTGCGCTGGCAGTTTGTGCTCGATCATCATGTGAATTACTTTACCGCACATAGTTTGACTAGTTTGGTGAAAAAATCGGGCTTCAAGCTTGGTGCCTTCGAGTTCCGCCGCACCTTCGCCGTCAACGAAACGCAAGGATGGAAGGAACCGCTGAAGAAACTGCTGTGTCTGCTCGGTTTCGGCGACATCCTGCGTTGTTCCTTCCTCAAATCGAATTCATGAGCCGCTGGCGCACATCATCCTGGATCGCGCTGACGCTGCTGGTCATCAGCGTCGTGCTGCTGCTTGCCATCCAACCCTACGCCGCCGGTTACGGGCACTTCCGACGCACGATTCTCTCCGAACTGCTCATGCGCTGGAAAGACCCGACGTGGCAGCACGGTGCATTGCTGCCGTTCATCGTCGGTTATTTGATCTGGCGACGGCGCAGCGAGATCGCGCAGCTTCCTGAATCATCCAGTCGCTGGGGATTCGTGCTCATCAGCTTCGCGCTGCTGCTCTACTTTGCCGGATTCCGCGCGAACAACTTTTACTGCGGCTATGCGGCCATCATGACCTTGCTCGCAGGCGCATCGCTGTGGCTGGAAGGCACGCAGCGCAGCCGCGTGCGGTTGTTTGCGTGGCTGATGCTCGGCTTTCTTTGGCCGCTGCCATTTCTGGAAGAAAGCATCGGCTACCATATGCGGCTGATGATGGTAAAGACGACTGGCTTCGTGTTGAACGCGGTTGGTGTTGATTCGCTCGTGTCCGGCACCGCGTTGCAATCCATGCCGAACCTCGAATTTGGCCGGAAGGCGGGTGAGTTGTTCAGTGTGGGCATCGCCGCGCCGTGCTCCGGCATGCGGTCGTTGTTTGCATTGCTCGTGGTCGGGGCAATGTTCAGTTATTTCCGCCAGCGCGTGATGTGGCGTCGCGCAGTGCTCTTCAGCACGATCATTCCCATTGCTATCGTGGCAAACATGGTGCGCATCCTCGTGCTGATCTTTGCGGCGATGATCTTTGGCCAGCACTGGGCCATCGGCGATGTGGAGAAGGAGGTTTCCGCTTTTCACGAACTGACCGGCATCGTGGTCTTTCTTGTGGCGCTGCTGCTGTTACAATCCGCCTCATGGTTGCTTAACGGCCTTGGTTTCAAACGCTCGCGCACCGTCACGCGGCAGGTCGTTTCCACCGTCTCATGATCATCCGTGCCGTCATTCTTTTAGCGCTCTGTGGCATGACTGTTCTGCTTTGTCAGCTATCACCCCAGCCCAAAGGTGACGATGAAGTGGGCGTGTTGACCGAACTGCCGATGGTGGCAGGCAGCTTTGTTGGTAAAAGTGAAGATCCCAGTGAGCAGGAGCGCGCACTGCTTCCCACCGACACGATCATCGTGAAGCGCTCTTATCGCACACCGGGTCGGGCCATCGAGAATACGGATCTCGCGCAGGCATCTCTCGTCATCGCCGGCAGCGACAGCCGCAGCATTCACCGCCCCGAGGTCTGTCTTGATGGCCAAGGCTGGACAGTGGTCAGTTCAAGCGTGCGTCCGGTAAAGCTGCTTTCAGGACAGGTTTTGAACGTGCGTGATCTCGCTATCGAACGCGAAGTGCTACTCGCTGATGGCTCCAAGCTGCCGCTGAGGGCGCATTACGTGTATTGGTTCGTCGGCGCCGATGTTAGCACCCCAAATAATCTGGATCGTCAGCTTCTAAGTTTCCGCGATAACGTGCTGCGCAATATCAACCACCGCTGGGCTTATCCATCCGTGATGGCTAGAGTGACTGACAACCTTACGCCGCAGCAAAGTGGCGAGCGCCTACGCAACGATGCCGAAACTATCGAAATGATTCTCTCGCTTATCCGCAGTCTTGCTCCGCACTTTCAGAAGGATTTGATGCCGCACTCATGATTTCGAAGCTACTCGATCATCTCAGGCCTTTAACACGCGTCGCCATTGCTTATTCCGGCGGTGTGGACAGCACGCTCGTGCTGAAGGCATCGCTTGATGCACTAGGGAGCGAAAACGTCGTCGCTCTGCTCGCGGTTTCTCCCAGCTTGCCGCAGAGCGAGAAGGACGAGGCCATCGAGCTCGCTCAGCAGCTTGGCGCACGCCTTGAACTCCTACCCACCGAAGAAACCAGCGATCCGCAGTATCAAGCGAACGCCCCCAACCGCTGCTACTTCTGCAAAGACCACGTTTATCGCGCCCTGCGGCAGTTTGCGGAGCAAAATGGCATCGCACATGTGCTCGACGGCATGAACGCCGAGGACACGCTCGATGTACGCCCAGGTCGCGCGGCCGCCCGCGAACTCAAAATTCTCAGTCCGCTGCACGATCTTGGTTTCAGCAAGAAGGACGTGCGTGAAGCCGCCAAAGCGCTCGGTTTGCCGAATTGGGACAAGCCCGCCGCCGCTTGCCTCGCCTCCCGCGTGCCCTATGGCACGAGCGTGACACCCAAACTGCTCTCCCAAATCGAACGCGCCGAGGCTGCGCTGTTTGATCTCGGCTTCCGTGAACTGCGTGTGCGCCACCATGGCGATGTCGCACGTCTGGAAGTGCCCGAGGACGATTTGCTGCGTGCATTGCAGCAGCGCAACGAAATCACCACCGCTTTGCGTAGCGTTGGTTACACCTACATCACGCTCGATCTGGCCGGATTGCGCACCGGCAGCATGAACGAGGTTCTCAAAGCCCGCGCCGCATGAACGAATCCAAACTCCGCGATCTGCTGGCGCAAGTCAGCGAAGGCAAACTGCCGCCTGACCAGGCCTTGGAGCGCCTGCGCACGCTGCCTTTTGCCGAAGTCGGCCAAGTGCTGGCAGACACGCATCGTGTCATCCGCCAAGGCTTCCCCGAGGCTGTTTTTGCCGAAGGCAAGACGCTCACGCAGACCTCTGATGCTCTCACCGCTCTCGTCGCCGCTCATGGTGCTGCTCTGGCAACACGTGTCCCACCCGATATGGCCGCGCTGCTACTCCAGCACTTCCCCACCGGCAGCTATGACAGCGTTTCGCGGCTGTATCGCATCGGTCAGATGGATGGCTCGTTTCAAACGACTCCCGTGGCCATCGTGTGCGCCGGAACCTCTGATTTGCCCATCGCGGAAGAAGCTGCACAGACCCTGGAATTTGCTGGAGCCAAGGTGAACCGTATCACGGATGTCGGCGTCGCAGGTTTGCATCGTCTGCTGGCTCGCCTCGATGATTTACGCAGTGCCAGCATCGTCATCGCCATCGCCGGTATGGAAGGCGCGCTGCCCAGCGTGCTCGGTGGCCTCGTCGCCGCTCCCGTCATCGCCGTACCAACGAGCGTTGGCTACGGTGCGAATCTCGGTGGCATCTCCGCACTTCTCACCATGCTCAATTCTTGCGCCAGTGGCCTCACCGTGGTGAACATAGACAACGGCTTCGGCGCGGCGGTCGCGGCATTGCGGATTTTGAACAGGCAGTAGTCCGCGATTCCTTTCGCTGTTAATTCCAATACACCGCGACGAAGTCGCGGACTACGTTTGAAAGACATGTCTCTCGAAGACACCCTTTATCCGTTGCTCAAACTCTACGAAGCAGCACCGCAGCCGGTCAAATCGCTGGCAGGCCGAGCGTATCGCTCAGTTCCGTCATCGCTGCGTTATGGATCGGCCTACACGCGATTTCAAAACGAGGTGCGGGAGGTGGAGACGTGGGATGCGGAGACAATTCAGCGGTATCAGGTCGCGGCGTTGCGTGATTCGCTGATCGCCGCATCCAAAGCGCCGTTTTATGCGGAGCGGTTTGCGGCCTGCGGTGTTGATCCGACGAAGTTTGAGTCGTTGGAGCAACTGAAGGATTATCCGTCGCTGACGAAGCAGGATCTGCTGCTGAATCGCGAGCAGATGGTAAACCCGGAGTTCAGCGCTAAGCAGCGACTCTACATCACCACCGGCGGATCAAGTGGCGTGCCGGTGGGCTTCTATCTGCACAAAGGCGTGAGTCGGCCCAAGGAGCAAGCCTACCTCGAAGCGCAGTGGTCGCGGCGTGGTTATCGTGTCGGCGACCGTGTGGCGGTGATTCGCGGCGGTGTCACGTCCAGCAAGGCAGGCGGCGGCATCAGCTACTTCGATGCCACGCGGAACTGGCTCATCCTGTCCTCGTATCACCTCACGCCGGAGCGTTTGCCGGAGTATGTCGCTGCGCTCAACCGGTTCCGACCGCAGCACCTGCATGCGTATCCCAGCGCGGCACTGATGCTGGCACGCGAACTGGAGCAGGCAGGCTTGAAGCTCGATTTCCCGCTCACCTCGTTGCTCTGCGGCTCGGAAAAGCTCACTGCGGAGTCGCAGCAGCACCTAGAGCAGTTCTTCGGCGCTCGCGTCTGCCACTGGTATGGCCATAGCGAGCGTGTGGTGCTCGCCGGGCAGGGAAAAACTTCGAATCACCTGCATTTCTGGCCCACCTACGGCTTCGTCGAGTTCGGCGAGGCGAATACCGACGGCCATCGCGAAATCATCGGCACTTCGTTTCATAATCACGTCATGCCGCTCATCCGTTATCGCACGGGTGACTTGGCAACAGTCACGAATGACGAGATTTCGGAGGTCGTGGGCCGCGATTACGAGTTCCTCATCAGCGCCACCGGTCGCCGCATCTCGCTCACCGCGATCAACATGCACGATAACATCTTCGACGGCCTCCTGGCCGTGCAGTTCTTACAAGAACGCCCCGGCGAGGTGGAATGCCGCTTTCAACCCGGTCCGCAGTGGCAAAGCAGCCGCGAAGAGGCGATGCGAGCAGGCTTACTGAAAAAACTGGGCGATGATGTCACGCTCACGCTGCGTGAGGTGAAAGAAGTGGAAAAGACGAGTGCTGGGAAGCACAAGTGGCTGGTCACTGGGCTAATGAATTCTGTTCCATAAGCTCAATGAACCCCAAGGAAGAATGTGAACTCTTGTTGCAGACCGTTTTGCCGTTTGCCAAGCAGATGCTTTCGGAAAACGGGGAGTTCTTTCCGTTCGGAGCAAAGATGAATCTCGCAGGCACGATCACACACGTTGGAGCATCGACTGGCGAAGAACGTCCGACCTCAAAGGAGCTAATCGATCTCATGCGAGGTGCTTTTCAGGACGAAGCTCGTGAGCAAAAGCTGCGAGCTTGTGCGGTAGTCTATGACAATCTTATCAAGCCGCCAGGGCATGACGTAAAGAAGGACGCAATCGCCATCGCGATGGATCATGTGAACAATCTCTCTGTCGTGATGATGGTCCCCTACGAGTTGAGAGAAGGCTCCACTCCCATTTATCACCAGCCGTTCGCCTTTCCTGGTGATGCACTGATATTCTCGTCAACAAACGAGACTGCCGACTAATCTCAAAATGAAACAACTCGCCCAATACCAAGACGGACGCCTAGAACTGCAGGACGTGCCTGCGCCGGGGCCGCCGCCGGGAGGGATTCTGGTGCGGACGACGTGTTCGGTGATCTCGCCAGGGACGGAGCGGATGAAGGTGGAGCAGGCGCGGATGTCGTTGCTGCAAAAGGCGAAGGCGCGGCCGGATCAGGTCAAGAAGGTGATCGACACAGCGAAGACGCTGGGCTGGAAGGCGGCTCTGGAAAAGGTGCGCAACCGGCTCGAATCGCCGACGCCGCTGGGCTACTCGGCGGCGGGCGTGGTGGTGGCGGTGGATGAGTTGAACTCGCGCTTCCGTGTCGGCGATCGCGTGGCCTGCGGCGGCGCGGAGTGCGCGTTTCATGCGGAGATGATCGCGGTGCCGGATCTGCTAGCGGCTCCAGTTCCTGAAGGCGTGGAGGATTGGCAGGCGGCTTACACAACGCTGGCGTCGATCTCGATGCAGGCGGTGCGGCAGGCGGAGGTGCGGCTGGGAGATCGCGTGTTGGTGCTGGGCCAGGGACTCGTCGGCTTGCTGGCGACGAGTTTGCTGAAATCCTCCGGCGCGCGTGTGCTGGCGGTGGATTTCGTTGCAGCGCGTCTGCAAACCGCACTGGCGATGGGTGCGGAGCGGGTGGTGAATCCAGCGGAGGCGAACGTCGAAGACGTGGTACGTGAATGGACGAACGGCCATGGCGTGGACGCGGTGATCATTTGTGTGGGCGGCAAGTCGAGCGGTCCGGCGGATCAGGCCATCGCGTGCCTGCGGGATCGCGGTGTGATGGTGATCACGGGCATTTACGATGCCGAACTGTCGTGGAAGACGGCCTACATGAAGGACATTCAGGTGCGTTACTCGCGCAGCTACGGCCCTGGCCGCTATGATCCACAGTACGAGTGGGGCGGGCAGGATTATCCCATCGGCTATGTGCGCTGGACAGAGAACAGAAATTTTGAGGCGTGCTTGGAGCTGATGCGCACAGGACAGCTTGATTTGAAGCCGGTGACGACGCGACGAGTTGGGTTCGAGAATGTTGTGAGCGTATATGATGCTCTGGAAGATGAGATCGGAGTGCTGATTGAGTATTGTAGTTCCGGCTTTAGCCGGTCTGCTGAGCTGCAACGTGTTACAACGCTAGAGATTCCGGACCGCCTAAAGGCGGAACTACTGAACAGCGTTGGGACGCTCGATGTCATCGGTGCTGGGAACTTCGCGCGGACAATGCTGCTACCGCATTTGAAGGGAAAGATAGCGCTGGGGACGATTGTGAATGCCACGGGGCTGAGTGCGCGGCATGTGAAGGAAAAGTTTGGCTTTGCAACGGCGGAGACCGATGCGGCGAAGGTCTTTGGAAGTGACACGGGCTGCCAGCCTGTGGGTTCGGAACAGGCTGGCAGCCTGTCTCACGCATTAATGATCGGCACGCGGCATCATTTGCATGCGCCGCTTGTTTTGAAGGCGCTGCAAGGCGGGAAACACACGTTTGTGGAGAAGCCGCTGTGTCTGATGCGCGAGGAATTGGCGCAGATAGATGATGCGATGACTTCCAGCAGCGGCAGCGTGCTGGTGGGATTCAATCGCCGCTTTGCTCCGGCGACAGTGGCGTTGATGGAAATGCTCAAGACAGTCTCCGGACCGAAGACCTTGGCCTTTCATGTGAATGCAGGTGTGCTGGCACCGGATCACTGGTATGCGAATGTGGATGAAAGCGGAGGACGAGTGCTAGGTGAGGCCTGCCACTTCTTCGACTTCGCCTGCCATGTGCTCGGCAGACCGGTGAAGGTGACAGCGCAGACGGTGGGCCGTCCGGCGGTGCCAGATTCGGTGACGGCGCAGATTGAGTTCGCGGATGGGTCGTCAGCGCAGATCGTTTATTCGGCGGAAGGCGACTCAGCATTTCCGAAGGAATCGTTTCGTGTGTTTGCGAGTGGCTCCGTGATCGAGTGCGAGAATTTCATGCGGCTCTCTATTTTCCAGCGGCGCAAACAGACGGTGAAAAAGTTCACCTCCAAGGGGCATGCGGAAGAAATGGCGGCATGGCTGGCTTTTTTGAAGGGCGAGGCCAAACATCCGCTTCCGTATGAGCAGGCACGTCAAAGCATGCGGCTGACGTTTGCCGTGCTGGAGTCGATCCGCGAGGGAAGAGGAATCGCGCTGTGATGAGCAATAAACTGTCGTGGTATGCTCGACGGTTGCGGGCGATGAGCCTAGCCGAGATTGGACACCGAGTCTTCGAACGCTGGGGCAGGCTGGGTGAGACTGCAAAGCTCAAAAGCATCGCCAACAAGCCATGGGATGAGACCTTCACGGACTACCCGAAGCTGCCATGGCGTGAGCGTGTGCCACCCGAACTGCGCAAGCAACTGACGCTGGATGCAGAGAAGTTGATGCGTGGCGAATGGGAGTTGTTTGGCTGGATGCCTGTCGAATTGGGTGCGCCGCCGTGCTGGCATCGCGATGCGACGCTAGGAGTGGTCATTGATCCCCATACCCCGTCGCAGAAAATCGACCATCGTCATCTGGAACACGATGCAGATGCGCGGGCGATCTGGGAGATCAATCGCTGGTCCGAAATGACTCGTATGGCGATGCACAGCGCGCTCAACGGTGATGTGCATGCGATTCGCGTCTCACAACTGTGGCTGGAAGACTGGTGTGACCGCAACACACCTGGACACGGCATCAACTGGACGAGTCCGCTGGAGGCAGGACTGCGGTTGATGAACTTCTGTTGGTTCGATGCGCTCGTGCGCGGCTGCAATGACCCTGAACTGGCCCGCAGACAGGATGAACTGACGGCACGCATCGTTCCCGTGCATGCATGGTGGATTTGGCAGCGCAAATCGTACGGTTCCTCAGCGAATAATCATCTCATCGGGGAACTGAGTGCACTGGTGATGGCAATCACGCGCTGGCCAGCACTAGCAGAAATGATCACTTCTGCACAACGCGTGTGGAAGCTATTAGAGCGCGAAATCTTGCAGCAGTTCGCGCCGGATGGCGGAAACAAGGAACAGGCGCTGCATTATCACCTCTTTGCATGGGAAATGTGCTGGCATGCGGGCATGGCGGTGGATGGATTGAAGGGGGCTGTGCTCGATCGCTTGACGAAAGCGGCCCAGTTTTTTGTCGATGTTACCGAAGCGCCTGAAAGCTGGGATTTTGGCGATTCTGATGATGCACAGGTGCTGCCGCTGGCCTTGAAACGGTCGAATGCGGCAGCGGAGTTTCGTGGTTGGCTGCTGGGCAAGCCTGAAGGTGCCATCTTGCGTTTCTGGCTGGGTGAATCGCCGAAAGGCGTGCGCTCGACGATGCGCAGTAAGTGGCTAGTGCATGCGGATAGCGGACACACCATCTGGCGTGATGCACGCTGGACGGTGCGTGCGGATGCCACGCCTCTCGGACTCGGCAGCATGGCTGCGCATGGTCATTTGGATGCTCTACACGTCTCACTGTGGTTTGAGCAGCATGCGCTGGTGATTGATCCTGGAACGGGGGCTTATTACAGCAACCCAGCTTTACGCAAACGACTGGCTGCATGGGAAGCACACAATGGGCCGGTGCCAGTTTCGGGTCGCCAGACACCGGAACGTGTTGGTGCTTTCCTATGGATGAAACATCATGCGGTGCCGGAATTAAAGGTGCATGAAGACATCTGCGTCATGAGCCTTGATTGCGAAGGAAATCGTGCGCAGCGTGCCGTACATGCGACGCAGCATTATGTCGAGGTTTGCGATGAAGTCGGCACTGAAACATCTCACGCTGTGACGTGGCAGCTCGCACCCGGATGGCGTATTTCGCAGGAGCGAAAAAATGGCTTTGTCTGCATGCATGAGGAGAGTGTTGCCGTGCATGGCACACTGAATGGCGATGACATTGAAGGATGGGAGATCGTGGAACGTGAAGCCTCGCCGCATTTTCGTGAGCTGGTGTCATCACAGGCAGTTAAGATCACATTCAAGGGCACATTGACGACGATCTGGCGCAAGGCGGGTTGATCGCACACGTGAATTCAAAACAAAAAGGGCGCAGGATAATTTCCTGCGCCCTTTTTGTTTTGATCTTCACAGCTTGAGCTCCACCGCCTTGTAGCAGCGGTGTTCCAGGAGCGAAGGCAAGAGGCCTTTGACGCTGGGATGCACGAGATAAGAGCGGACGTACCAGTAAATGGGCAGGATGGGGGCTTCTTCGAGCATGTGGGTCTCGGCTTCCTGGAGGGTAGTGAAGCGTTTGGCGGGATCGCCTTCGAGGAAGCTTTGAGAGAGCAGGGCATCGTAGCGAGCGCTGCTCCAGCCGGTGTTATTGTTGCCGTCTCCGGTTTTCCAGAGAGCGAGGAAGGTGGAGGGATCGAGGTAGTCACCGACCCAACCGGCGCGGCAGACGTCGTATTCGAGTTTGCGCTGGGATTCGAGATAGACGCCCCAGTCTTGATTCAACACACGCACGGGGATTTTGAGGTGCTGCTTCCACATGGACTGCACGGCCTCGGCGATGGTGCGGTGGGATTCGAGGGTGTTGATGAGAATGTCGAAGGTGGGAAAGTTTTTGCCGTCGGGGAAGCCTGCTTCGCTGAGGAGTTGGCGAGCGGCAGCGGGATCAAAGTGCATGACGTCGGGTGTTTGATAACCGATGCCGCATCCAGGTGGCGTGAGGCCGGTGGCGGGCTTTTGACCAGCGCGGAGGATGTTTCGGCAGATGGATTCGCGATCGATGGCCATTGCGAGTGCACGGCGGACTTTGGGATTGTCGAAGGGCTTCTTGGTGGTGTTGACGCGGTAGAAGTAGGTGGTTAGTGCCGGCTCATCACGATAGAAGTCGGGCTTGGCCTCACGGTAGCCGGGGATTTTGGCGAGCGGGAGCGTGTTGGTGAGGTGGATCTGGCCGTCAAGAAAAGCGCGCTCCTCGGTGGTGTCGCTGACGATGGGGATGAAGGTGACGCCGTTGAGTTTGACGCTGGCTGCGTCCCAGTAGTGCGGATTGCGCAGGGTTTCGACGGCTTGATTGATGCGCCAGCTTGAGAGCACGAAGGGGCCGTTGCAGACGAGATTTCCTGCGCGTGTCCAACGCGTGTTGCGGTCGGTCATTTTGCCGTGCTTCTCGATGGCGTGCTTGGGCACGGGGAACCATGAGTAGTGCTTGAGCATGCTTGGCAAATACGGAGCAGGGCCTGCGAGGGTGATCTGCAAGGTGAGTGGATCGATGGCTTTGACGCCTACCTGCGTGAAGTCTTTGAGCTTGCCGGTGTGATACGCTTCCGCATTGAGCATGGGGTAGAGCATGTTGGCGTAGTCGGCAGCTAGTTCGGCGGTGAGGATGCGACGATACGAGTAGAGAAAGTCTTCGCTGGTGACGGGTGTGCCGTCGCTCCATTTGCCCTGCGGTTGGAGTTTAAAGGTCCAGGTGGTGAAGTTTTCGTGTGTCCAGGATGCGGCGGCACCAGGGCCATTGGCATCAGGGTTTTCCGGCGCAGGTGCGACGAGGCCTTCAAAGATGGCGTGGAAGATGTGGTGCTCCGGCGTGCCAGTGGCGAGCTGTGGATCAAGCGTGCCGGGCTCCGAGCCGTTACCAACGAGCAAAATGCCATCGCGCGTGGCGGCTTCGATGCGCTGAGGCCGATGGGTGCGCACGTGATGAAACCACGCGATGCCGCCAAGAAAAAAAATGAAGAGAAGAGCACGAACAAGCCAGCGCATGGCGGCGATCATGACACGCGATGGTCTGTGTAGCAACAAAACGGCCTCATGCGTGATGCATGAGGCCGCGTGGGGTTTTCAAGACTTAGATTTCGACGCTACTACCTGCCGAAACCGAAGCTGAAGCTGAGACCGCTGCGTGAGCGGCTATAACCGGGGTTGTAGCTGCTGTAGCCATGCTGGTGGCCGCTGTAGCCGGGCTGATAACCCGATTGATATCCGGGGTTGTAGCCGTAGCTAGGCTGGCGAGGAGCTTGCGTGATCCATTGGCCGACGGGATTGCCACAGCGGTCGTAACCGATGATTTGATAGACGGCGATGATCGGCGTGCCGCAGGAAGTGTAACCGACGACGCGGGAGGCACCGTGCTGGCAATCAGCTTTGGCGGTGGAAGGAGCTGCGAAACCAAGAACAGCGGCGGCAGCGATGAGGGAGAGGATGGCTTTCATGTGTGTGTGGAAGAATTGTTTCCGCACACTGAGACGAGGCCTCCATGCGCCTATTCAGTCACCTTGAAAATATTTTTCGCAACTACTGCTGCGACATCGATTTCGGATCAAATGCATCGCGCAAGCCATCGCCAAGAATGTTCAGCGCCAGCAGCGTGGCAGAGAAGAAAATGCCGGGATAGAGCAGAAGCCAGGGTGAGATGTCCATCACCCGTGAGCCATCTCCGAGCAGCACTCCCCAACTGGCATCTGGCGGCTGAATACCGAGGCCGAGGAAGCTGAGTGAGGCCTCCAGGAGCATGATGCCAGGAATGGTGAGACCTGCGTAAATGATGATGGTGCCAACGAGGTTTGGCAGCAGGTGTTTGAATAACAGATGCCAAAAGCTGGCACCATTGGCACGTGCCGCGACGACGAACTCCAGATTCTTCAGGGCCAGCACTTGTCCGCGCACGACGCGGGCCATCGTCAGCCATTCCACCGCACCGATGGCGACAAAGATCAGCCAGAACTGCCTGCCAAAGATGACCATGAGCAGGATGACGAAGTTGATGAATGGAAAACAGTACACGATGTCCACGAGGCGCATCATCGCCGCATCCACGCGGCCTCCTGCAAGGCCTGAGATCATACCAAAGCCAACACCGATCACCGCAGCAACAGCTGTGGCCAGAAACGCAACCTCCAACGAAAGGCGACCGCCTTGAAGGATGCGTGTGCCCATATCACGACCGAGCGAATCCGTGCCGAGCCAGTGCGCCGCGCTGGGGCCGGCTGCTTTGAGTTCGAGATCCTGCTGATCCTGCGTGTAAGGCGAAAGCATGGGCCCAAACGCGCAGGCGAGGACGAGCAGCACTAGAAAGGCCAGCGCAACGGCATGCACACGCTGTCGCATGAGCCGCTGCCAGGCGGCATGCATGGGAGAGAGGCTTTGTTCCGCGTAATGGCTCATGCTTGAAGTCGGATGCGCGGGTTGAGCCATGCTTGAAGGATGTCCACAAGCAGATTGAAGCTGACGATGAGCACCGCATAGAAGGCGGATATGGCGATGAGCAGTTCCTGATCGTTATTGATGGCGGATGCGATGAAGAATTGCCCGAGGCCAGGCAATTGAAACACCGTTTCGACAATGAATGAGCCCGTGAGCAATCCCGCCGCCGCAGGGCCAAGAAAATTCAGCACCGGCAAGCAGGCGAGCTTTAAGGCATGGCGAAAGATGATGGTGGTATTGTCAGCGCCTTTAGCTCTGGCCGTGCGGATGAATTCCTGTGCTAATGTCTCGCGCAAACTGCCGCGTGTGAGCCGCGCAATGTAGGCACTGTAGATGAGGCCCAGTGTGATGGATGGCAGCACCCAGTCGGAGCTATCAAACCATCCAGAGGAGTTGAACCAGCGTAGCTTGAGCCCAAACAGAATGGCCAACACCGGCCCGAGAACCATGCTGGGCATGCAGATGCCAATCGTCGCCGCAAGCTGACTCGCCCGATCTTCCAGTGTGTTTGGCCGTAGCGCAGCCTGCGCACCCATTGGAACACCAATGCATAGAGCGAGCAGTAAAGCGGGCAACGCAATGGCTGCCGAGATGGGAAAGCCCGAGATGATGATTTCATCCACTGTTCTTCCAGCGAAGACTTGCGACTCAGGAAACTGAAACGTGGCGTAGTGAACGAGATGTCGCCAGAGCTGCACTGGGATCGGCTTATCAAAACCGTAGTATTCCATCTTCCTCGCCAGCACTTCAGGCGAAAGCGTACGCTCTGAGCGAAACGGTCCGCCAGGAGAGGCTCGCAAAATCAGAAACGTGATCGTGATCACCGCGAAGATCACGACGATGCCCTGAATGAAGCGGCTGAGGAGAAAGCGGATCATTTCGACTTCTCGTAAAGATCGCTGATGTCAGCGGCGGCGAGTTCGATGAGATACGTCGCAATCTTAGCGCCGAGGGCTTCGAAGTAGCGCTTTCCTCTCTCCGCCGTGCTGTGCTGTGGATCACCGCTGCCGGTGTCATTGGTGGCTTTGGACCAGGCGCGTTGTGCCCAGGCCCATTTTTCGTTGATGGCCTTCAGTTTCCAGCGGTTGTCCGTGCCGGGACCCCATTCGGATTTCGGCAGCACCAAATTGGGATGCAAATGCAGAAGCAGACTGGTTTCACGCTCATCAGCGTGATCGCCGATGATGGTGAAAATGTCGTCGCCTTTGACGGCCTGGAACCAACTCACGGTGCTCAGAAACATCTTCGGATGCCTAGCTTGAAGCTCACGTAGCATTTGCCGAAAGTCGTTGCCGCCGTGGCCGTTCATGATGACGAATTTCATCACGCCGACGCCTTCGAGGCTGCTGATGATGTCTTCGAGCACCATCATCTGCGTGGTGGGATTCATGTTGATGCAGAAGGGCACATCGAGCTGTCCTGTCTGCACGCCAAAGGGCACATTCGGCAGGATGGCAACCTTAGCACCTGCTTCCCAAGCGATGCGGCCTGCCTCGGCGGCAATAGCATCGTTTTGTAGCGAGTCGGTAGCATACGGGAGATGCCAGTTATGTGCCTCCGTGGCTCCCCACGGTAGCACGGCGGCTTCATAACACGTGGCTTTGACGTGTTTCCAATTCGTTTCGGCGATGATCCAAGGTCTCGGGCTCATGGGGTGAGGCTAAAGAGGCAAACGGATGATGCAACGTTCGACAAACTCGTGCAGCAAGGTGGGGGCAAAGCGGAGCCGGTGTTGCAATTTGTGGCACCGTTGAGATGGTAGACGATCATGTTTGAATCACGCACAGAGCCACTCGCCCCACGACACGTCTTTCTAAGGCGTGCGGCGAAGTTTTTCGGCCTGGCGTTCATTGTGATCGGTATCGCGCTGGCCATTGGAGTGCTGGGCTATCATTTCATCGCCGAATTTGGCTGGATCGACAGTTTGCTGAATGCGTCGATGATTCTCGGTGGTATGGGGCCGGTTGGTGAGTTGCCGTCCGACGCGTCCAAGGTCTTCGCTTCGTTTTACGCGTTGTTCAGCGGCTTAGTGTTCATTTCGGTGATTGGCATCGTTCTGGCTCCAGCGGCGCATCGTGCACTGCATCTGTTTCACTTGGATGAGGAGGATCAAAAGCCATGAGCCACCAACGCGTCGTCATTGTGGGTGCCAGCGACAACCCGGAGCGCTACAGCCACCGTGCACTGCTGCTGTTGCGCAAGCACGGCTACGAAGTGGTGCCGGTTCATCTAAAGCTGACGGAGATCGAAAGCGTTCCGGTCATCGCAGACCTTGGTTTGATCAATGGTCCAGTCGATACAGTGACGATGTATGTCGGCAGTGCGATTTCAGCGGGGTTGCAGGACAAATTGATCTCCCTGAAGCCGCGGCGAGTGATTTTCAATCCTGGCGCGGAAAATGCAGTGTTGACTGAGGCTTTGCAAAAAGCCGGAATTGCCTCTGAGGAAGCCTGCACTTTGGTGCTGCTGAATACAGGGCAGTTTTGAACAGGTCAGACCATAGACGGTCTCAATTCACTACTTCCATGCTCGAAATCCATAAAGCCAAGATCCACGAACGTAGCCGCCTACGAGCGAAAGGCGCTTCGGACGAGGAGATCGAGCAACTGCAGCATCTGCCGTTCAAACCTGCTTTTGTGAATGGGAAACGGAAAGAACGTACCGCGAACTCACCTGATGAGATACCGACGGAGCAGTTCGCGTTTCGGCGGTAGAACTGAGCGCCGTCTTGCCCGCCAGCAATGACCTGCTAGCATCGCGGCACACCACGCATGCCCGAGAACCGTTTTTACACTGCCTTCGACTTCGCGACGCTCGACCCACGCCCCCAGCACGAGGGCGAGTATCGAAACGCTTTTCAGATCGACCGCGACCGCATCATTCACAGCAGCGCCTTTCGCCGTCTGCAAAACAAGACGCAGGTTTTTTTATCGGGCGAGTATGATTTCTATCGCACGCGGCTCACACACAGCATTGAGGTAGCACAGATCGGCCGCAGCATCTGCGCCTGGCTCACGCAGCAGAGCGAAGTACTTGGAGACGACTGCTTCATTGATGCCGATCTTGTCGAAAGCACCTGCCTGAGCCACGATCTGGGCCATCCGCCCTTCGGGCACGCGGGCGAACGCACGCTGCACAGGCTGATGGAGCCGTATGGCGGCTTTGAGGGCAATGCGCAGACGCTGCGCATCCTGACGCAGACTCTTTTTAGCGAAGGTCGCAACGGCATGAACCCCACACGGGCGCTGCTTGATGGTGTGCTGAAATACAAAACGCTCTTTGCTGAGAAACCCGCGAACAAGACCAACCACTATCTCTACAACGATCAGGAACGCTGGCTCGATTTCACGATGGGCGGCCAGGCGTTTCCCATCGAAATCACTCCCGGCAAGGCGCGCAACGGCTTCAAGAGCATCGAGTGCCAGATCATGGACTGGGCCGATGATACAGCCTACTCGCTCAATGACATCGCCGACGGCATTCATGCCGGATTCGTCAATGTCCAACGACTGGAGCGCTGGGCCGAGGAACAAACGCTCAGTGAGGATGACAAGGCCGATGTGGCCTTCTTGTGCAAAGCAATGCGGGAGAATCGTGTCGAAGGACGTCTCAACCGTCTCATCGGCGAATGCATCCGCGCCACCACGTTGGTGCCGGCGGCAAACTTCCTCAGCCAAAGCGCCCGCAGGCATCAGTTCGTGCTCGAGATTGATCCAGTGCAGCGCCGTCGAGCGGATCTACATAAAAAAATCGCGCTCGACCTCGTCTTCTTGAGTCCACAACTCCAGCAACTCGACCACAAGGCCGATTTTATTCTCACGCGTCTGTTTGAGGTGCTGCGCGACCGCTACATTGAGTCGGTGCAGCCCAAAGGACTGCACCTCATGCCTGCTGCGATCGAGAAGGAAATCCAAACGGGTGCCGACGCCAGCATCCGCGCCCGCCTCGTTTGTGACTGGATCGCCAACATGACGGATCACTTCGCCTTCCGCACCTATCGACGTCTATTCGACGCCGATTTTGGCTCAATCACGGATTTTGTGTAGCGGCACTAGAGCTTCGCGATGCGGCGGCAGACTTCTTCGACGTTCGCACGGCTGTTGAAGGCGCTGACGCGGAAGTAACCTTCGCCAGCACTGCCAAAGCCGCTGCCTGGGGTGATGACCACATTCGCCTCATTGAGCATCTTGTCGAACATCTGCCAGCTAGTGACGCCCTTCGGGCAGCCGACCCAGACATACGGTGCGTTCACGCCGCCAAAGACTTGCAGCCCGGCCTTCTGACAGGCTTCGACGAGCAGCTTCGCATTGCCCATGTAGTGCTCGATGAGCGCTTTGACCTGCGCTTTGCCCTCGGGGCTGTAAATGGCCTCGGCACCGCGTTGGACGATGTAGCTGGTGCCGTTGAACTTCGTGCTGTGACGACGGCTCCAGAGCGGATGGATGGCCTGCTTGCCACCGGCCTTCGTTTTGCCCATGAGACCCTTCGGAATGACCACGATGGCGCAGCGTATGCCGGTGAAGCCGCCGTTCTTGGAGAAGCTCCTAAACTCGATGGCGCAATCACGAGCGCCTTCGATTTCATAGATCGAGCGCGGCAGTTCGGGATCGCGTATGAAAGCCTCGTAAGCGGCGTCGTAGAGCAGCGTGGTGCCGTTGGCGAGGGCGTATTTCACCCAAGCTTCGAGCTGCGCGCGTGTGGCGACAGCGCCGGTCGGATTGTTCGGATAGCAGAGATAGGCGAGATCGACGGGCTCGGAGGGAATGTCCGGCACGAAGCCGTTCGCAGGCGTGCATTTGAGATAGTGAAGACCGGCATAAGCGCCGTTTTCGTCCGCATCGCCGGTGTTACCGGCCATGACGTTGGTATCGACATAGACGGGATACACCGGATCGGTGATCGCGATCTTGTTCCCTGCCCCGAAGATGTCGAGGATGTTGCCCGTATCGCACTTGCTGCCATCGGAGATGAAAATCTCATCCGCTTCAATGTTCAGACCACGAGCTTTGAAGTCGTGCTCGGCGATGGCGTTGCGCAGGAAATCATAGCCCTGCTCCGGGCCGTAGCCGCGGAAGGTGGCGCGATCGCCCATCTCATCGACGGCCTTGTGCATTGCTGTTCGGACGGCTTCAGGCAGTGCTTCGGTCACATCGCCGATGCCGCAGCGAATCAGGCGCTTCGCGGCCTCGGTGTTCGCCTCGGTAAAGGCTTTCACGCGGCGGGCGATTTCGGGGAAGAGGTAACCGGCTTTGAGCTTGTTGTAGTTTTCGTTGATGTAGGCCATGGCGTTGGAAAAAGGGCTGCTAGTGTGGCGAGTCAGCGGGTGGATGCAAGACTGTGAACGGCCCGGCACCTTTCATAGTTTCGACCAGGTTGGCTGCACCCAGCGCGGCAGCGACGGTCTTGAACAAACCGGCGGCGAGGGCGGTATCGACGATGTCTTTCGAAGCAGCCTTTGGCTCGCCTGCGGCAACAGGCGAGACAACGGCGAAGATTCCGAAGAGAACGGAAGTGAGTATTGATTTCATGATGTATTGTTTTGTTGTGTTGTGAGGTAGCCCGGTCGGACACGCATCACAGTCTTCGCTGAGTTCCAAATTTCGGATTCAAGCAGCGGATCTTTTTTCATTTTGGCGGCTCTCGCGATCTTGGCCGATAGCGGAGGGACGAGGGAGCAGCCGTCCGGCCAGGCCGAAGGACAGAGAAACTGGCGGGTCGATTTTGCATCGTCTCCGCCCTGCTTGACACGTCGCGGGAAAAGCAGAACACCTCACCCGAATCAGTGCGCCGATGCGGCGACCGCGAAGGCGAATTCTTTTCTGCAACTCAAGAAGCCTTCGCGATGGCAACGACAACCTGCTGCTTGGAAACCACGACGCCGCCGGGTTGCTCCATGGTAATGACGAAAGCCTTAGGATCGCTGACCGCAACCGGATTCCGAATTGGAACCACAACGGTGCCTGTGGCCGGGATGTCGAACACACCGCCATCGACGGGCTTCTCGTCCCGCTTTGGATCGACGATCCATAACTGATACTGCTTCACCGCCGGATCGTTCACCGGAAGATTGGTGAGGGTCATGTAACCTTCCTGAAGCGCATCACTCCAGATGACTTTGCCAGTCATCTTGCCGTAATCGGTGAGGCCACCGAAATCCGACTCTTTCAAATCGCTGGCCTTCCGCATCAACTGACTCTTCGCCTCGGCGGGCGGCAGGGCAACGCCAGCCAACGGAACAGGCTGGACCGACTGCGGCTCTTGGAAAAATGTCTTGGCGACGAGGAGTATCGCGAACGTCGCAGCGATGCCCCATGCGAATTGTGGAGCCGATAGAATCCTCCTCCATGCGGGTAAACTGTCGACTTTTACTGGTTCAGGAACCACGAAATCGGTGATGCCTGTCCGGAGTTTCTCTTTCAAATTCTGTGGTAGTTCACTCTGCCTGGATTGGAGGAACTCTGCTTCGACGGCGGCGGCCGTGAGTTCGAGCGAGAAGTCGCGCTTGCAGCGGGGATCCCTCGAGAGGATCTCCCACTCTTTGATTTCCTCGGCATCAAGGTCACCAAGGATACGACCGGCTTCGAGTTCCTCGAAGCGATTCTGGATATCATGGTCATTCATGAGTTGATGGAAATGGAAGGTTGAGCAGCCTCGCCGCTCTCGGCGTGGCGCAGCTTGTTCCGAACTTCGATCAAGCCGCGGCGCAGGCGGGTCTTGACGGTGCCCAGAGGCAAACCAGTCTTTTCGGATATTTCAGGATGAGTCATTCCCTCATCAAAGTGAAGGAAGAAAATCTGGCGGGTTTCTTCAGAAAGATCTTTGATTGCCGCTACGACGTCACCGCTTTCGCCGCGGATGAAAGGCGTCGGCTCCGTGGGGGAATATGGCAGCAACTCGGCATCGGGAAGCGGCTCAAATTGCGGGCGCCTGCTTTCCTTTCGGACAAAGTCGATAGCCCGCCGACGCGCAAGCATTCCTATGAAAGTGGACTCGCTCGCGACGGTTGGATCATACCGGTTGGCAGATTTCCAGAGGTCTGTGAAGGTCTCCTGAACGACGTCTTCAACACAAGTGTGGTTCTTCAGGTAACGGCTGGCAATTGACCAGACCAAGCCACTATATTGAGTGATGCATTGTTGCATGGCACGCTCAGCTCCCCGGGCAACCTCGTGGAGAATCCTGTCGTCTGATTTATTTGGAATTCTATCTGTCACGAACGATGGCACCGTATGCGGCGCGTTGGAGGCAAGTCAATCTCGGATGCCGCATCGACGCGGCATCCGGGACTGAATCGGACTGGTTTGTGTTACTTGGCTGGTGGCAGGATGACAGTGTCGATGACGTGAATCACACCGTTCGAGCATTCGATGTCAGCGGTCACGACCTTCGCGCTCTTGTTGAGGGTCAGAGCATTGTCCACGACAGCAAGAGCGATCTCCTGTTTGTTCAAAGCCGTGGCCTTGTCGAGGGTGACGGCGGTCTTGGACATCACCTTGCCCGACACGACGTGGTAGGTGAGAATCGCCACAAGTTTGTCCTTGTTCTCGGGCTTTAGGAGATCCTCAACAGTGCCCTTCGGAAGCTTGGCAAATGCTTCGTCCGTCGGTGCGAAGACTGTGAACGGCCCAGCACCTTTCATAGTTTCGACCAGGTTGGCTGCACCCAGCGCGGCAGCGAGGGTCTTGAACGAACCGGCGGCGACGGCGGTATCGACGATGTCTTTCAAAGCAGCCTTTGGCTCGCCTGCGGCAACAGGAGAGACGACGGCGAAGATTCCGAAGAGAATGGAAGTGAGTATTGATTTCATGATGTTTTGTTTCGTTTGTTTTGTTGTGTTGTGAGGTAGCCCGGTTGGGCACTCATCACAGTCTTCGCTGAGTTCCAAATTTCGGATTCAAGCAGCGGATCTTTTTTCATTTTGGCGGCTCTCGCGATCTTGGCCGATAGTGGAAGAGGGGCTTTAGCGCTGTAGCAGCTGGGTCTTCAACTCCTGCGGGAGGGCGGAACGATTGATCCACTGGGTCGCGGCGGCGGGGTCTTTCTTGGACCACTGCTCAAAAGTAATTTTCTGAGTTTCGGTGCGGATGCCTTTGTCGGCGATTCCGGTGGCCATGTCCATGGCTGCTTGCGGGTCATTTGCAGCCAGTGCTCGGCTCATACCTACCGCAACTAGGTCTTTATTCGGGCCCGCGGGGAGAGACTGCATCCACTGGGTCGCGGCGGCGCGGTCTTTAGAGCACCAATCACAGGCATAAGCATCCAAGAACTCAGTGCGTAAGCCCGTGTCACTGATTTTTAATTTTAAATCCATGCCATCTTGTCGATCAGACATAGACAAACCGTCGCTAACACCACTCAAAGCAACATCTCTAGCTGGGCCCTCGGGGAGCGACAGCATCCACTGTCGTGCGGCGGCGCGGTCCTTCTTGTACCACTCCCATGCTACAAACCTCTTCGACATGTCGCGTATGCCCGCGTCACCGATTACGGAGGCCAAATACCACGCTGCTTGCGGGTTATCGCGGTACATACCTTGGCAGATACGGCCTAAAGCCAAGTCTTTAGACTTGCCCACGGGGAGCGACAGCATCCACTGAATTGCGGCATCGGGGTGTTTCACGGCCCACCACGTTAATATATCTGCATTCTGCGCTGCAGGGCATTCCAACTGCAGCTCAGTGCGTATGCCCGTGTCATCGATTCCCGAGACCATATCCCACGCTGCTTGCGCGTCGCGGTCGCCATCCCCACAGATACTCAAATGTAAAATGATACCCTTCGTAGCTAGGTCTTTAGTCCGGCCCTTGGGGAGCGACTGCATTACGGCGAGAGCTCCCTGAAAATTATGGCCCGCTGCCATTCTGAAAGCCTCAGGGATCGTGCTATCTTGCGAAGCGCCGGGCGAAAGTGACTGAATATAAGCAAGCGCCCTTTTAAAATCTTTAGATGCAATGGAGACAATTACCCCTCGAAGAATCAAGTCCTTGACCTTCGTGTTGGTCTGCTGGTTAGCCCAGGCGAAAGCCGCCTCCGGGTCGGACTTGGCCCAAGCAGCACCGATAGCTTCCACCACCCAATCAAGATCTTGCTCGCGAACCTGATCAAGCAGAGCGATCGCCAAGTCTGGAGCGCTCTGAACAAACAAACATCCATAATCAGTAAAGCCAAGCCACCCCCCTTCCTCCTTAATATTCAACAGCAAGCGGAGCACACTCTTACGGTCCTTTTTAATACCGCTCTCTATCGCGGCTTTGAGGGCGGCTTTCTTTTCTTGGATTTGTTGCACACTCCCAGACCCTTTTTGAAGGGCCTGTAGTTCGGAGAGGGCCTGTCGGATCTCTGAGAACTCAACCTTCTCCCCAGTGGCAGGCAGTAAGTCCTTCTTCTCCACATTCACCGTTGGTGGCTTACTCTGGGTAGCCAGGGGGGGCTTGATGCTCTTTTTAATGGAAGTCGATTGGCTCACGAGGCCTATCGTGACTAGGACTCCGAAAAGCAGGACGGCCGTGAGGATGAGGATGGAGTGAGTCTTCATGATGTTGGTGTCTTTTTATGGAGAATTTCTGTGATGTGCGGCACGTTGTCGCGGCGGGTGGTTTAGGCTTCGGGAAGTTCCAGCAGGTAGAGCGCAAAATAATAGGGTCTGACCCCATGATGGGGCCGGCGGTCTTCACCGACTACTGGAGGGGGGGGATTATTATAGGTAGCGGTAGCGGGGTCTCTGGTGTCAGCTGGGTCTTTGCTAACAGCTGGGTCTTCACGTCCTGTTGGAGGGAGGAACTATTGATCCACTGGGTCGCGGCGGCGGGGTCTCTCCAGGACCACTCCTCCACTACATTTTTCTGAGCTTCGGTGCGTATGTCCGAGTCAGCGATCTCAGAGGCCATATTCATGCCCGCTTGGGGGTCAGCGTATGCCTTGCCAAGGCAGATGCCAATCACAGCTGTGTCTTTAGACGGGCCGACGGGGAGCGTCTGCATCCACTGAATTGCAGCAGCGGGGTCTACTCTATACCAAAACTGGACTGCGATTTTCAGAGCATCGGTGCGCATCTTGGTGTCACCGATACCCGAGGCCATATTCACGGCTGCTGGCCGGTCCTCAATTTTTCGCATAGACAACTCATTGGCAATATACATCGCAGCTAAGTCTCTAGTCGGGCCCACGGGGAGCGACTGCATACACTGCATCGCGGCGGCGCGGTCTCTCGCGAACCACCTATGTAGTACATTTGCCTGCGCATTGGTGCGCATCTCGGAGTCGCCGATTCCTGTGGCAATATCCATGGCTGCTTGGGGCTCAGCCGTAGTTGGAGCCTGCGACATAGAATTGCTGATACCACTCGCAGCTAAGTCTTTAGTCCGACCCGCGGGGAGCGACTGCATCATGGCGATAGCTCCCTGGACAGAGTTTGCTTCAAAAGCCGCTTGGGAGAAAGCCAAACTGATCAAGCCATCTTGGGAAGCACCGGGCGGCAGTGACTGGACATAAGCTAAGGCCGCTTCAAAATTGGTCTTAGCCCAGTCAGAAATTACTCCCACAAGAATCTCGTTCTTGATTTTGGAATCAGTCTGCTGGTTAGCCCAGGCGAGAGCCGCCTTCAGGTCGGACTCGGCCCATGTAGAACCGATACTGTTCACCAATATACTACGACCACGCTCGTTGGTAACCTCATCAATCAGAGCAATCGCCAATTCTGGATCTCTCTGAATAAACGACCTAACTTCATCAGTAATGTAAGGACCTCTCGACGACGTCCCCCGTTTGCTAATAAATTGTTCAAAACCAAAAAACAATTTTATCACACTCTTAGGGTCTTGTTTAACACCTCTCTCTACTGCGGCTTTGAGGGCAGCTTTCTTCTCTTGGATTTGTTGGCTGCTCCCAGCCCCTTCCTTAAGGGCCAGTAGTTCGGAGAGGGCCTGACGGATCGCTGAGGTGTCAAACTTCTCCCCAGCGGCAGGCTGTGAGTCGCTCTTCTCCACAGCCACCGCTGGTGCCTGCGGTGCCGAGCCCGAAATTGGAACGGGCGGCGTTGCAAGGGCGCTGGCGCGCAGTAGCGCCTGGAGTTCCCAGGTGCGTTTGATCTCGGGTATTCCGGGGCCGTTATATCCGAGGAGGCGAAATCCCTTTGCCTCGGTCTTGCGGTCTTTCAGTGCGGCTTCGAGGGCTGATTTCGCCTTGGCGATATTGGCTTTATTTCGATCGCCCTGCCATGTGTAGCTGAGGGTTTTCATGGCGGGGACGTCGCGGACCTCAATTTTCGCCCCATCAGCCCCGGTTTTTCCGACGCCAGGGTCCTGATAGAGAAACGCGAGCGATGTTTGGCGCAGGTTTTGTCCGTCGCCCTCGGCCATCGCTATTTCGACCGGTGCGGTCATGGGGATGTCGTTCCTCTGGAGGTGGGAAAACAACGTCCCGAACGCGCCATCATCCCTGTTTTCCGTGGTGAAAGCGGCGCGGTAGGATGGATAGGATTTCTCGCTGACCTGATCGTAAGGGCCGGGCTTAGGCCAACCCTTGGGAAGAGGTGCTTCATCGACATAGCCAGGCGGTTGCGAGGGAGTGGGATTCTGCGCCGGGGCGTTGGAAGCAGCGAGGCACGCAAGAACGAGAATTAAGAGGCGGTTACTTTTTTTCATAGGATATTTGAGTGTTTATTTCGACTGTTCATCGACGAGCAGGAGACGGATTTTTGCAGCAGTCATGGAAGACAAGGATCACATTCCGCCGGTCTCCGCCATGGGCCGAACGGCCACTGGCGGCGGTGGACCGGCGGCAAAGACTCGCGCGGGCACGCTCGCCTCGATGCGTGTGCCTGCTCCCGTCCTGCTCTCGATCTGTAGCGTGCCGCCGATGCGTTTCATCCGCTCGCGCATCCCTTGCAGGCCGAAGTGTGAGGTAGCCCGGTTGGGCACTCATCACAGTCGTCGCTGAGTTCCAAATTTCGGATTCAAGAAGCGGATCTTTTTTCGGCTATAAAAAGGGTATTCAAACTCCGTGGGTGATTGGATACGAAAATGGTTGCCGGAGAAACTTAGCATTTGGGCTTTGTGCCTTTGCCAAGTTGGAGTCTTGCCGCGGCGATGTTCAGCCCATTGCGCAGGATCCAAGCCTTCTTGCTGGCCGAACCTTCGGCGCGGGCGGCTTTCAGAGATTGGGCAAGATCCGCGCGGGATTTTTCGGAAACATCATCCATGGCCAGCAGGGCTTCGCAGGTCACTTCATAGATGGCGGCGCATGCGGCCTGTTGGCCTGCATTGAACAACGGCACTCCGCGTTCAATCGCCAATTCAATGACTCCCAATGCTTTTTCGGTGGATGTCTCGGCATTGGAAGGGATCAAGACGGTGTCGATCACGTGAATCACGCCGTTGGTGGTTTTGATGTCGGCATTTGCCAGGGTGGCTTCACCGATCTTCACGCTACCATTATCGAAGCGGATACTGACTTTGGAACCCTGCAGGGTCGTGCCTTCGCCCGCTTCTAGGGCTTTGGACAAGGGGATCTCGCCGGCCACGACGTGGTAGGTGAGAATCGCCACGAGTTTGTCCTTGTTCTCGGGCTTTAGGAGACCCTCAACAGTGCCCTTCGGAAGCTTGGCAAATGCTTCGTCCGTCGGTGCGAAGACCGTGAACGGCCCAGCACCTTTCAAAGTGTCAACAAGTCCGGCGGCTCCAAGTGCGGCAGCAAGCGTCTTGAAGGATCCTGCTCCGACGGCGGTATCGACGATGTCTTTCGAAGCAGCCTTTGGCTCGCCTGCGGCAACAGGCGAGACGACGGCGAAGATTCCGAAGAGAACGGAAGCGAGTATTGATTTCATGATGTATTGTGTTGTTGTGTTGTGAGGTAACCCGGTTGGGCACTCATCACAGCCTTCGCTGAGTTCCAAATTTCGGATTCAAGCAGCGGATCTTTTTTTGGCTGCTCTCGCGATCTTGGCCGATAGTGGAGGAGGGGCTTTAGCGCTGTAACAGCTGGGTCTTCACCTCCTGCGGGAGGGCGGAACGATTGATCCACTGGGTCGCGGCGGCGGGGTCTATCTTGGACCACTGCTCTACTACATCTTTCTGAGCTTCGGTGCGCAGGTTGGAGTCACCGATTCCCGAGGCCATATCCATGGCTACTTGGGGGGCCTTGAAAGCCATACCTTGGCTGATACCACCCACAGCTAAGTCTTTAGTCGGGCCCTCGGGGAGCGACTGCAACCACGGAATTGCGGCAGCGGGGTCTATGGAGAAAAAATCTCTTGCTGCATTTAGCGCTTCTTCAGTCCGTATGCCCGTGTCACCGATTCCCGAGGCCATATCGAAGGCTGCTTGGGGGTTACTATTATTCCAATAATGATAGCTGAAACCCAGCAAAGCTGAGTCTTTAGTTTGGCCCACGGGGAGCGACTGCATCCACTGAATTGCGGCAGCGGGGTCGTGCGACATCCACGCTGTTGCCACTGTTGTCTCGGCTTCAGCGCGTATGCCCGTGTCGCCGATTCCTTTGGCCATATCCATGGCTGCTTGGGGGTCCTTTTCAGCCATACTTTGGCTGATACCACTCGCAGCTAAGTTTTTAGTCCGGCCCTCGGGGAGCGACTGCATCCACTGGGCCGCGGCGGCGGGGTTATTCTTGGACCACTGCTCTACTACATTTTCCTGAGCTTCGGTGCGCAGGTTGGAGTCGCCGATTCCCGAGGCCATATCCATGGCTGCTTGCGGGTCCTTTTCAACGATACTTTTGCTGATAGTGCTCGAAGCTATGTCTTTAGTTTGGCCTACGGGGAGAGACTGCATCCACTGAATTGCGGCAGCGGGGTCTTCCTCGGACCACTCCATTGCTACTCTTTTCTGAGCTTTGGTGCGCAGGTTGGAGTCGCCGATTCCTGTGGCCATATCCATGGCTGCTTGGGGGTCCTTTTCAACGATACTTTTGCTGATAGTGCTCGAAGCTATGTCTTTAGTTTGGCCTACGGGGAGCGACTGTATCCACTGAATTGCGGCAGCGGGGTCTTTCGAGAACATCGCTCTTGCTGCATTTTTCTGAGCTTCAGTGCGCAGGTTGGAGTCGCCGATTCCTGAGGCCATATCCATGGCTGCTTGGGGGTCATTTTCAACCATACTTTGGCTGATACCACTCGCAGCTAAGTCTTTAGTCCGTCCCTCGGGGAGCGACTGCATCCACTGGGTCGCGGCGGCGGGGTTTTTCTCGGACCACTGCTCTACTACCTTTTCCTGAGCTGCGGTGCGCAGGCTGGTGTCGCTGATTCCTGAGGCCATATCCATGGCTGCTTGGGGGTCAGTGTAAAACATGCTGCTGCTGATACCACTCGCAGCTAAGTCTTTAGTCCGGCCCTCGGGGAGCGACTGCATCCACTGGGTCGCGGCGGCGGGGTCTTTCAAGAACATCGCTCCTGCTGCATATTCCTGAGCTTCGGTGCGCTGGGTGTAGCTGCCGATGCCTGAGGCAATATCGAAGGCTGCTTGCGGGTCATTTTGAGCAATTTTTCGGCTGAACCTCCACGAAACCCTGTCTTTAGCAGCGCCCTCGGGGAGCGACTGCACCCACCGGGTCGCGGCGGCGGGGTTTTCACTGGCCCAATACTGTAACTGCTGTCCTACTTTTTCCTGAGCTTCAGTGCGCAGGTCGAAATCGCCGATTCCTGAGGCCAAATCCCACGCTGCTCGGGGGTCCTTGAAAGACATATCATCGCTGATACCCTTCGCAGCTAAGTCTTTAGTCCGGCCCTCGGGGAGTGACTGCATCATGGCGAGAGCTCCCTGAGCACCCTGCGCTGCATTTTGGAAAACCTTACTGATCGTCCTGTCTTGGGAATCGCCGGGCGGCAGTGACTGGGCATAAGCAAATGCCCGTTGAAGATCGGTCTTTGCCCAGGAGGAAATAACTCCTTCAAGAATCGCGTTCTTGATCTTGGAATCGGTCTGCTGGTTAGCCCAGGCGAAAGCCGCCTTCAGGTCGGACTCGGCCCATGCAGAACCGATACTTTCCAGCAATAGACTACGACCAAACTCGTTGGGAACCTGATCAAGCAGAGCGATCGCCAATTCCGGGGCTCTCTGAATAAACGACCTAACTTCATCACTGGTGGACGGACCACCCACCGAATTGTCACTCATTTGTGTAAAACCAAACAACAATTTCAACACACTCTTAGGGTCCTTTTTAATACCTCTCTCTACCGCGGCTTTGAGAGCAGCTTTCTTCTCTTGGATTTGTTGGTTACTCCCAACCCCTTCCTCAAGGGCCAGTAGTTCGGAGAGAGCCTGACGGATCTCTCGGATCTCTGAGGACTCAACCTTCTCCCCAGGGACAGGCTGTAAGTCGCTCTTCTCCACATTCACCGTTGGTGGCTGACTCTGGGTATCCGGGGCGAGCTTGATGCTCTTGGCTCCAAGCCCGGTTGCACCCTCGGCAGCTCTTGAGGAGTCGGTTTTTGTATTGGAAGTCGATTGGCTCACGAGGCCTATCGTGACTAGGACTCCGAAAAGCAGGATGGCCGTGAGGATGAGGATGGAGCGAGTGTTCATGATGTTGGAGTCTGCTTGGAGAGGAACCCTGTTTTAGGAGCCAGAAGCGAGTCGGATCAGGTGCTCGGAATTTGCTTTTGGGTGAAGGCCGTTGGAAGAGCGGGTGGCCGGACCGGAGGTCGAGGAAAATGGGGTTGATTGATAGGGGTTGATTGGTGTGTGAGAATCATTTTCGCAGAATTCTCCGCACTGCACTATGGGCCGAAAGGCCACCATTGTTGCATCGCTGACTGACGCTCCCCAACGCTGGCGCCGGGTGGCCGTGCCGCTACTCGATGTGCAGCAGCCCGCGCTCAAAGCCCGCCGCCACCGCTTCCGCGCGGTCGGCGACTTCGAGCTTCAGGAGAATGCCAGCGACGTGCTTCTTGATCGTGCTTTTCGAGACGCCCAGCGCCGTGCCGATGTCGTCATTGGAAAGTCCGCGCCGCAGCAGGTCGAGCGTTTCGACTTCGCGCTGCGTGAGCCTCTTGTGCAGGCCGCGCTCGGCGAACCGCCGCTCTAGTGAGGCCGGGAAGCACTGGCCGCCTGCGTGGACCTGCCGAATGGCGGCGACCAATTCCGCCTGATGGATGGATTTCACGAGATAGCCCGCCGCGCCCGCTTCCAGCGCGGTGATGACGGTTTCCTCCAGGTCGTAGGTGGTCAGGAGAATGATGCGCGCGTCGGGAAATTCCACGCGAATCCGCGACAGCGCCTCGACGCCGCTGCCACCGGGCATCCGCGCATCCATGAGGGTGATGTCCGGCCGGTGCAGGCGAAATGCCTGCACGGCCTGCGCTGCGTCCTCGGCCTCGGCGACGACGCGCAGGTCCTTCTCCAGACCCAGCAGCGCGGCAAAGCCCATGCGCACCATCGAATGATCATCGACGAGCAAGAGACGGATTTTTTCAGCGAACATCGGAGATAGGTATCACATTTCGTCGGTCTCTGCCATGGGCCGAACGGCCACTTTCTGCGGCTCCGCCGGCCCGGCGGAAAAGGCTCGCGCTGGGACGCTGGCCTCGATGCGCGTGCCTGCTCCCGTCCGGCTCGTGATCTGTAGCTTGCCGCCGATGCGCTTTATGCGCTCGCGCATCCCTTGCAGGCCGAAGTGTCCAGAGCTCTGCCCCGGAGCAAGCAAGGGATCGAAGCCCGCGCCGTCATCCGTCACGCGCACCGTCACGCCATCGGGGAGAAAGATGATGCGCGCGGTGATGTTGCGCGCTCCGGCGTGTTTGAGCGCATTCGTCACCGCCTCCTGCGCGAGCAGGAGCAGATTGCCGGC
>Ga0114970_10000244_pt1 | contig 39098 bp, 40 predicted proteins | sample M_140205_XF_Meta_FD_87030 | JGI IMG/M metagenome (GOLD analysis project Ga0114970, IMG submission 87030) | Freshwater microbial communities from Lake Montjoie, Canada to study carbon cycling - M_140205_XF_MetaG | ecosystem: Environmental > Aquatic > Freshwater > Lake | place: Lake Montjoie... | reverse complement strand
ATGCCTTCATGGAAACAACTCAGTGATACCGATCTTGCGGCGGTCATTAGTTTTACCAAAAACAATTGGTCCAATCAAACCGGTCAATTGGTTCAGCCCTCCGATGTGTTGGCCCTTCGCAAGTAAACGATTCAATAAAACCTTAGATCAAAGGAACTTAGCATGAGCGCAGTATTACACCCACATGAATCCATGGTTGGAGATCATCACGATGATCACCACGGGGCTCCTCATGGTTGGCGCAGATGGGTTTTTGCAACCAATCACAAAGACATCGGCACACTTTACTTGCTTTTTGCGTTCACGATGTTGATTTTGGGTGGCGTGTTGGCCCTTGTCATTCGCGCTGAACTCTTTCAGCCTGGTTTGCAATTCGTGAACCCTGAGCTCTTTAACCAATTGACCACCATGCACGGGCTGATCATGGTGTTTGGTGCCATCATGCCGGCCTTTGTGGGTTTTGCAAATTGGATGATTCCTTTGCAAATTGGCGCCGCCGACATGGCCTTTGCCAGGATGAACAATTTTAGCTTTTGGTTGATGATTCCTGCTGCGGCCATGCTTGCGAGTTCCTTTTTCTTGCCTGGTGGCGCGCCTGCTGCGGGTTGGACTTTGTATGCGCCTTTGACCCTGCAAATGGGCCCCTCTATGGACTCGGGTATTTTTGCCCTTCACATTTTGGGTGCCTCTTCCATCATGGGGTCGATCAACATCATCGTGACCATTTTGAACATGCGTGCTCCTGACATGTCGCTCATGAAAATGCCCATGTTTGTCTGGACTTGGTTGATCACGGCCTATCTTTTAATTGCTGTGATGCCTGTGCTCGCTGGTGCGATCACCATGACGTTGACGGATCGTCATTTTGGGACGACCTTTTTCAATCCAGCCGGTGGCGGCGACCCCGTCATGTACCAGCACATCTTTTGGTTCTTTGGACACCCCGAGGTCTACATCATGATCTTGCCCGCTTTTGGCATCATCAGCCAGATCGTTCCGGCCTTTGCGCGTAAAAGACTCTTTGGGTATGCGTCCATGGTGTATGCCACTGCATCGATCGCTATTTTGTCCTTCATTGTCTGGGCGCACCACATGTATGCAACCGGCATGCCTGTGACGGGTCAGTTGTTTTTCATGTATGCAACGATGCTGATCTCTGTACCAACAGGAGTGAAGGTTTTCAATTGGGTGGCCACAATGTGGAAAGGCTCAATGACCTTTGAGTCGCCAATGCTCTTCTCCATAGGTTTTATTTTCGTGTTCACAATGGGAGGCTTTACCGGCTTGATCCTTTCAATGGCGCCCATTGACACGCAACTTCAAGATACCTATTACGTGGTGGCCCACTTTCATTATGTGTTGGTGGCAGGTTCTTTGTTTGCCATGTTTGCAGGTTTTTACTATTGGTCACCCAAGTGGACCGGTTTCATGTACAGCGAAACACGTGGGAAAATTCACTTTTGGTGGACGCTCATTTCTTTCAACGTCACTTTCTTTCCAATGCATTTCCTAGGCTTGGCTGGTATGCCAAGGCGCTACGCCGATTACCCCATGCAGTTCACAGATTTCAACATGCTGGCCTCTGTGGGTGCGTTCACCTTTGGATTGGCGCAGGTGTATTTCTTCTTCTTTGTGGTTTTGCCCGTGATGATGGGCAAAGGCGAGCACGCCCCTCAGCGTCCTTGGGATCACGCTGAAGGGTTGGAGTGGGAAGTGCCTTCTCCAGCGCCTTTTCATACGTTTGAGACGCCTCCGAAGTTGGATGCGACTGCAACCAAAATCCTTGCCTAATTTCATTGATTGAAGCCCTAGACATGAAAACTGAACAAAAAAAAGAAAATTTGAGACTGGGTCTCATTTTGGCATCGGTGGCATTGGTTTTTTTCTTGGGCTTCTTGGTCAAAATGGTGTTGCTCACGGGCCAATGATTCAATTTACATAAAGCACTAGGCACATGCCAAATCAAGACAACCTATTGATGCTTAAAAAGTTGGCTGTGGTCGCTTTGGGCATGTTCGCATTTGGCTATGCTTTGGTGCCAATGTACAAGGCCATTTGCGAGATGACGGGAATCAATATTTTGGCATTGGGTGAGAGCGATACGACCAAAGGCGAAGATGCAAAAAGACGCTTGGCTAATAACACTCAAATTGATTTGAGCAGGACCATCACCGTTGAGTTTGATGCAAATGCACGCGGTCCTTGGCACTTCAAGCCTGAGAAAAGTTCAGTTCAAGTGCATCCCGGTGAGATGACGACCATCATGTATGAGTTTCAAAACGTTCAAAACCGGGTCATGTCCGCACAGGCCATTCCCAGTTATGCGCCCAATCAGGCGGCCTCCCACTTCAATAAGTTGGAGTGCTTTTGCTTTCAGCAGTACACATTGGCGCCTGGAGAGAAGAAATCTTGGCCGGTGGTTTTTGTGATTGATAAAAAGTTATCTAAAGATGTGTCAACGATTACCTTGTCTTACACATTTTTTGAAGTGGGTTCTAAAACGCCTCCTGCACCCCAGACATCCCTTGGGGTGTCTTTAGGCGGGGGAGGACGTTCATGAATTTGTTCAAGGCCATTGGTCAAAGCACCCTTTGGAGAACCATTGTGGCGGTTTCGTGGTCCTTTGTGGGGATCAGAAAAGGCAGTGACTTCAAGGAAGATATGGTTCGCATCACGCCCCTTCACATTTTGGTGGTGGGTGTGGTTGCTTGTTTTTTATTTGTCGCCCTATTGATTGTGATCGTCAATGTGGTGGTTACGAAATGATGAAAAGGAGTTGAGATGAGTTCTTCAAGCAACGGGCAAGCGCCTTACTACTACGTGCCCGAGCCATCGCGCCATCCTGCCATGGCGGCTTTGGGTTTGTTTTTTGTGATCTTGGGTGCATCTCAGTGGGTCAATGGCCATGACTGGGGTCAATATGCTTTGTATTTTGGCTTGTTCTTTTGGCTCTTTGTGTTGTACCAGTGGTTCAGTGACTCCGTTCACGAGAGCGAGAGTGGGCAGTATGGTTACAAAGTAGACTTGTCATTTCGTTGGAGCATGAGTTGGTTTATCTTCTCTGAGGTGATGTTCTTTGGGGCATTTTTCTCAGCCCTGTGGTGGGCTCGTTCGCACTCGGTGCCCATGCTTGGAAACTTGGAGAATGCAGTGCTTTGGCCAGACTTCAAAGCAGTATGGCCCTCAGTTGTCGCAGGAGCCACTGCCTCGCCAACTGGCACGATTGAGCCCTTTCAGACCATGACGCCCTTTTGGTTGCCAACGATCAATACGGCCTTGCTTTTGTCGTCTGGAGTCACTTTGACGATCGCTCACCATGCATTGCTTGCATCGGATCGTGCCAAAACCATTTTGTTCATGTGGTGTACCGTGCTGTTAGGAGTCGTGTTCTTATTTGTGCAAGCCTATGAATACCACCACGCGTATACCGAGATGAACTTAAAGCTCTCATCTGGAATTTATGGCTCGACTTTCTTCATGCTCACCGGTTTTCACGGCTTTCACGTGTTTTTGGGCATGTTGATGCTTGCGGTCATCACCTTGCGTTTGCACAAGGGTCACTTCACGTCAGACAAGCATTTCGGCTTTGAAGGAGCGGCTTGGTATTGGCACTTTGTGGACGTGGTGTGGTTGGGTCTGTATATCTTGGTCTACTGGACCTGAATGCCCTGGCAGAGCGGCTCTTTGCTTGAAAAAAAAGAGTGCTCTGTACACAATAAAAAAAGGTCTTAGTGATATTCACCAAGACCTTTTTTACTGAAGCCGCAAGCGCTTGGGGTGTGAGTCTACAGGTCGTGTGTCGCATGTGTCATTGTCCAGCCTTGATGCCAGTGGGCTCGATCCAGCCGATTTTCCAACTGATCAAAATGCAAAGAAAAAGTGCAACCGACAACCCCACTCGAAGTGCAAGCGCTTTGGACATGTGGTTGGATTTGGAGTTCTCAGTGTTGCCCCCTTTGAGCATGTAATACATGGCCAAACCAAGGCTTGCGATAATGGCGATGAAAGCCAATGTAGATATAAAGACCATGGACAGATTATCCCTTTAAAAAGATGAATTTGAAATTTTTGTCAATTCAGTTCAGGTTCAAAAAGGTCATTGTATGGGTGGTGACGATCATGTGCATGGCGTTGACCGCTAGCCTAGGACATTGGCAGTGGTCCAGGGCCAAGCAAAAGTGGGCGCTTGAAGAAAGTGTACAGGCCATGCAGGCCTTGCCCGCACTTTCGCAGCAAGCCTTTTTGGCGCTTGCTGATCCGCTTGAAGCACTTCATCGCCACGTCAAGCTCAAGGGCACTTGGATGCCTGAGGAGACCCTTTTTTTAGACAATCGACCCTTGAACGCGCAGGCTGGTTTTTGGGTGGTCACGCCCTTCAAGCTCAGTGCCCATGAGCGTGTTTTGGTGCAGCGTGGATGGATCCCAAGAAATGCCAACGACCGTACTCAGATGCCGCCATTTGAGACGCCTGAGGAAGAAGAGGAGATTGATGTGCGCATCAGTGAGGGTCCCAGCAAAATGTTTGATTTGGGCGAGTCTGGGCGTCAAGACCCTAAATCAATTGAAGAGGCCAGGTCTTTGAATATTCGACAAAATGTGGAGTTGCATGCCTTTGCCAAAGAGAGGGGCTTAACACTGATAGGCAATGTGATACAAATCGGTTCTAATTCACAAGGCCTACGCAGGGATTGGCCGGTGCCTGCGAGCACAGCCTATAAAAACGTAGGATACTCAGTTCAATGGTTCGCCATGTCGCTTATGATGGCGGCCCTGTTCATTTGGTATCAAATTATTCTTCCTAAGCGCAATGCAAAAAGACACCCTTTCAGCAACTCCTGATCAGCCCTTGTCCATGAGTGTGCATGAGTTGCCCGACGTGATCCATCAAGGAGAACTCATTGAGAAAAGGGGTTCGCGTTGGGTGATGTGGATGGTTTTAATGGTGTGTGCTGCCCCAGTGCTCATGTCTTACTTGACCTACTATGTGATCAGACCGCAAGCGCGGTCTGTGAAAGGTGAACTTATCGAGCCTGCGCGAAGCTTGCCTGATATCAATGCCATTCAAGAAGACGCATCGCAACTTAATTTGTTGAGCTTAAAGGGACAGTGGCTTTTGATCAGTGTGGACTCGGGATCTTGTGACCAAGCCTGTCAAGATCGTCTCTACATTCAAAGGCAACTGATCGTCTCCTTGGGCAAGGAGCGAGAACGGGTGGATTGGGTGTGGATGGTGAAGGATCAAGCACCCATCGCCCAAGAGATCAAGCCCGCACTTGTTCAAGCGCGCATTCTTCGAGTTCCTCAAGCTGCATTGAGAAGTTGGCTCTTGAATGAGTCTGAGGGGCAAGAAAAAAAAGAGGCCGATCGACTTGAGGATTATTTTTATTTGGTCGATCCCATGGGTCAGTTGATGGAGCGCTTCAAAGCGGGCCAGGGCCGCGAATCGGCCCTGCATGTCAAAAAAGACATGGACAGGCTGCTAAGAGCGTCATCGGCTTGGGACAAGGCGGGGAGATGAGCACATGAAGTGGGCCAATGGCATTGATTTGAGACCGAGTGTGCCCTTGCTTTGTTTGGGTTTGGTCATCGGTGTGGGGATTGTCTGCTGGGTGTGGCTTAGAGGTGCTTATGATGAAAATCGCCAGGTTCGTTTAAGGCGCTTGTGTGCATTGACTTTATTTTTGTGCTTTGATTTGGTCTTGTTTGGTTCATTCACGCGTTTGAGCGATTCGGGGCTGGGCTGCCCCGATTGGCCAGGTTGCTATGGGTTTGCTTCTCCCATGGGTGCGGGAGTAGACATTGCTGCGGCTGAGCAATTGATGCCCCAAGGTCCAGTGAGTGTGAGCAAAGCGTGGATTGAGATGATCCATCGCTATGCGGCGATGACGGTGGGCTTTTTGATTTTGATTTTGTTTGTTGAGACTTGGCGCCATGGCATCAAGCAGTTAAGGTCACCCGTGGCGCATGAGCCTTGGCGTGCCGCCCTTTGGTGTTCAAGCTTGTCGATGTTTTGGGTGATCTTGCAAGGTGTATTTGGTGCATTGACGGTCACGAGTAAATTGTTTCCAGCGATCGTGAGCCTGCATTTGCTTGGAGGCATGGTGCTTTTGGCGCTCTTGGTGACGCAGTGGTTTGCGTATGGTGGACGGCCTCATGCAATGCTTGAAAAAAGTGCGATGGACAAAGCAATTGCTCATTCAGGCCAGTGGCGTTTGGGCACATGGTTGATGGCGGGTGCTTGTGTGCTTTTCATTCAACTCGCTTTGGGCGCTTGGGTGAGTACCAATTACGCCGTGTTGGCTTGTCAAACATTTCCCATGTGTCAAGAGGCTTGGTGGCCAGAGATGAACTTTACCCAAGGCTTTGAGCTTTGGCGACCTTTGGGGCAGACTGCACAACAAGAGCCCTTGGTTTTTCAGGCCTTGACAGCCATTCATTATGTGCATCGCTTGATGGCCTACGCGGTCTTTGGGGTGCTTGGGGTTGTGAGCATCAGGATGTTCAAGTCAGGGTACAAATGGCTGGGTCTTGCTATGAGTGCCCTTTTGTTGCTGCAATTCTTCAGTGGCTTGTCCAATGTGGTCATGGGTTGGCCAATCATTGGTGCTATCCTTCACGTGGCTGGTGCCAGCGGTTTGGTGATCGCGCTGACTTGGGGCGCACTTCAATTTTTCCAAGATCAAAGCGCAGCTCGTTCAAGGCTCCCGAAAGACTTCACGGTTTAAGTCTTGAGCTCAAACTTTTAAAAACAAACCAAACAAACCAAACAAAGAGATTGCATGAGCATTTTGGGATACGATATTTTGCCGAGATGGCGACAATTCAACGCATTGACCAAGCCGCGCGTCATTCAATTGATTGTTTTTTGTGCTTTGATTGGGATGGTTCTGGCCGTTCCAGGCCTGCCCTCTTTGACGGATCTGAAGTTGTCGGCCTATGCATGTGCGGGTATATGGTTGGTTGCGGCGGCGGCGGCGGTGTTCAATTGTTTGGTTGAAAAAAGAATTGACGCGTTGATGAAACGCACTTCTTGGCGGCCCACGGCCAAAGGAGAGTTGACGGACACGGAAGCTTTTTTGTTTTCTACCGTGTTGTGTGCAATGGGGTCCGTGGTGTTATTTGTGCTGGTGAACCCCTTGACCATGTGGTTGACCTTTGCGACCTTTGTGGGCTATGCGGTGATCTACACCGTGATCCTAAAGCCCTTGACGCCTCAAAACATTGTGATTGGGGGTGCGTCTGGTGCGATGCCACCCGTGCTGGGTTGGGCGGCCATGACGGGTGAAGTGGGGCCAGAAGCGCTGATCTTGTTTTTGATCATCTTTTTATGGACGCCGCCACATTTTTGGGCTTTGGCGCTGTACCGTGTCGAGGACTATAGAAAATCCGGTCTACCCATGCTACCGGTCACGCACGGCAATGAGTTCACCAGGCTTCAAATCATGCTCTACACCTTTGTGTTGTTTGCAGCGTGTTTGTTGCCCTTCATTTATCAAATGAGTGGGTGGCTTTACTTGGTGAGCGCGGTGATTTTAAGTTTGGTATTTTGTGCGTATGCCTACAAATTGTGGCGTCATTATTCGGATGAGTTGGCGCGGGCCACTTTCAAATTCTCGTTGACCCATTTGAGTTTGCTTTTTGCCGCTTTTTTAATTGACCACTACATGTAGGCGAGAATATTTTGAAGACTTCAAATCAAAGGGCGTTCTTACGCGCCATGTTTAAAAGCGCTGTGATGCTCATCTCGGTGCTGGGTGTGTTGGCCTGCACACCGAGTAAGGTGAGTTTCAACTCGGTCGATATCACAGGAGCGGATTACGCGCGGGACTTGACCTGGCAAGACAAGGCTGGGTTGACGCATCATTTGCAAGACTACAAGGGACAATTGGCCTTGGTTTTTTTTGGCTATACACAATGCCCAGATGTGTGTCCAAGTGCTCTGTCTGAACTCAAAACCATCAAGACTTCGTTGGGCGAGCAAGGCAATAAAGTCAAGGCGTTTTTTGTCAGTGTGGACCCTGCGCGCGATACGCCCGAGGTGCTTGCAGCGTACATGGCCAATTTTGGAGAAGACTTTACGGGCGTGAGCTTGGGAGAGGAGGAACTCAAACAAGCGGCTAAAGCGTACAAGGTGTTTTATCAAAAGACCCCTGGGCCCACGCCAACGAGTTATGGAGTCGAGCACACGGCTGGGTTTTATGTCTACGACACCAAGGGCAAATTGCGTTTGTTTGTGCGCCATGGCACATCCGTGGAGAGTTTGACGCAAGATCTCAAAAATTTGTTGGATCAAACTTAAGGGCTGTAGAAATTGGAACTTCTGAGCAGGCCTCAAGCTTTGAGCTCTCGAGCTCAAAGCCAGCGATGAACGCTGGCTTTTTGAGTCTCTAAGCGAACTCTGAAAGCGACTCTTTCATCTTTTTCATGGCGGCGGTTTCAATTTGACGAATCCGCTCAGCGCTTACACCAAACTCTGCAGCCAAGTCGTGCAAGGTCATGCCCCCGCTGCCATCGTCTTTGACGTTGAGCCAGCGCTCTTGCACGATTTTGCGAGACCTCGGGTCCAGGGCCTCAAGTGCGAGGGTCAACCCATCGCTTGCGAGCATGTCGCGTTGATGCGACTCGATCATGGCGGTGGGCTCATGGTTGAGGTCGGTCAAATAGGAGATGGGTCCATAGGTCTCGTCTCCGTCCTCGTTGGGGGCGGGGTCAAGCATGATGTCTGCGCCACTCAGGCGAGTCTCCATCTCCATGACCTCTTCACGCTTGACGTTCAACTCTTTGGCGACTTGTTCGATTTGAGACTCGGAGAGGTTCAAGCGATGTGCGTTGCTGTCTTCGGTACCTGCTTTAAAGCCTTGTTTCATGGAGCGAAGATTGAAAAAAAGCTTGCGTTGTGACTTGGTGGTGGCGAGCTTGACCATGCGCCAGTTTTTCAAAATGTATTCGTGAATCTCGGCCTTGATCCAATGCATGGCATAACTCACCAAACGCACCCCTTGCTCGGGGTCAAAACGCTTGACCGCTTTCATGAGGCCCACATTGCCTTCTTGAATCAAGTCTGCATGGGGCAAACCATAGCCTAAATATTGCCTGGACACGGAGACCACCAAACGCAGATGGGACATGATCAATTTTCCCGCCGCTTCCAGGTCATTGTTGTCTTTGAGTAGGCGTGCAAAGGTTTGCTCTTGCTCCAAGGTGAGCATGGGCATGCGGTTGACCGCGGAGATGTAGGCGTCCAAGTGGCCAAGGGGCGGAATAAGTCCCCAGGACGTGGCTGGCAGAGTGTTGGGTCTAGACAAGGTGGTTAAAGCAGTCATGGCACAGATCCTTTCTTACAGGAAAGTATTTTAGCACTCTCCAAAGATGAGTGCTAATAATCCCATGTTGTTTTTAGGGTATTCCCTGAGCCCTGCTTAGATTGATGCCTGAAAAGCAGTCGAACACCCCACCCCCCCAAGCAACCACTAGCAACCCCAAGGTGCTCAGCTGGGTAAACACCGCTTGAGCAAGGTGTGCAGATTGGGACTTTGGCCCAAATTCCAGCAAGATGCGATGAGATCGGTGCTCATTTTTTGACCGATGACGGGGTCACTGAGGTCGTGGAATTTTTTCTCAAGCAAGCTGTCCGTCATCGGGTTTTCCAAGGACCCAATGGCGTGATCGACGCGGATATGAATGGGCGAGCCCGATTGAAGGTAAGCGGTCACATCCGCGCTCGCTTCATCGATGGAGTCGTCCACGATGGCGACCACCTTGCGTCTAAGTTGCGTCGCGGCTGGGCTTGTGACCACAGCGTCGGCAAACTCCTCCTCTCCGGCGCGTCCAAACAGCAAGCCCGCTGCACAACCATGGTAGACGCTGAATTTACTTTGGAGCCCATCTTTGGGCTCTTTTTTGCCGGTGAGTTCAAGCACCAAGGAGTGGACCTTGAGTTCAATTTTTTCAACTTGGTCTGCAGCCACACCCATGTTTTTGAGTTGCACACAAGCATCGATGCTTGGGTGAATCACAATCCCACATGCAAAGGGCTTGTAGGTGTTAAAGCTGATTTCAAAACGTTGGCCCAATTCAGAATCGATTTCACTCCAGTCGTATTTTGTGGATGCGACTTGGGCAAAGCCTCTAGGGGCTTCAATGGCTTTGGGGCTGGCTGTAAAGCCTTTGGAGGCCATCAAAGCCGACATCAAACCCGCCCTGGCTGCGCCACCAGGGTGAAAGGGCTTGGTCATGGTGCCAAATTGTTCTCTAAGGCCAATGGGTTGTGAGGCGGCAATGCCCAAGGCCATTTGAGTTTGGTGGGCATTGAGCTTTAAGAGCCTGGCGCAAGCGGCTGCAGCACCAAGCATCCCTGTGGAGCCGGTGATGTGCCACCCACGGTCGTAGTGGTCTGGGTACATGCAGTTGCCCACGCGACAAGACACGTCAATGCCCAGGACCAACGCATCGATGACTTCTCGTCCTGTGGCGTTCAAATGCTCGGCCAAAGCCATGATGGCTGAGGCCACCGGTCCGGCTGGGTGAATGATGGTCTTGAGGTGGGTGTCGTCAAAATCAAACGTATGCGACGAGATCCCGTTGATCAAGGCGGCGCTGGCCATGTCAACGCGCATGCTCAAACCCGCCAAAGTGGCCTGAGGTGCGGGCTCGAGCATCTTTACCGCGGCCAAAGCCGCTTGAGTGGACTCGTGGTGAGCCGCGCCCACGGCACACCCCAACCAATTCAAAAATGTGCGATGCGCTTCATGCTCAACGGCATCGCTCCAGCCTTTGGAGGGGTGATGGACGACGAACTCGGCCAAGGTGCGAGTCACTTCTGGGGGATTGAGATCGGCTAAAACTTGTGTATTGCGTGCCATGTTGATAAAAAATAAAAAAAGTAAATGAATTTTTTGGAGTGAAGCTTCAAGCCTCAAGAACTCAAGCCCACCTTTAAAGGGGGACTTTTAAAGAGGCTAGGTTCAGCTGTCCAACTCAATGTGACGCTCTTTGGCCAAATGGGTCCAACGCTCCAGGTCTTTTTTGATGTAGGCGCCAAATTGTTCGCTGCTCATGGGCATGGGGTCAACCGCTTCAATGGAGAGTTTTTCTTTGAAGTCTGGGACCTTGAGCACAGCGTTCAAGCTCTCGTTGAGGGTTTTTACAATCCCAGCAGGCATGCCAGCTGGGCCGCAAACGCCATACCACTGAAGGGCATCAAAGCCCTTAAAGCCCAACTCTTCCATCGTTGGAATGTCCTTGAGCTGCGCGTGACGACCCGATCCTGTGATGGCCAGGGGCTTGACCCGTCCCGACCTGATGTGAGGCAAAGCGGCAGCGAGGCCAGGGAACATGGCCTGTGTTTGGCCGGCAATCAAATCGGTGAATGCAGGTGCCACACCCCGATAAGGAATGTGCACCAAAAAACTTTGCACTTGAAGCTTAAAGAGCTCCATGGTCAAGTGCGTCAAGGACCCTTGCCCCGCGGAGGCGTAACTCACGCGACCAGGGTTCTTTTTGATATAGGCCAAAAACTCGGTAAAATTTTGCGCGGGCAGCTGGGTGTTCATCACGAGCACATTGGGCGTGCCCCCAATCATGCCAATGGGGGTAAAGTCTTTGATGGGGTCGTAGGGCAAGTTCTTGCGCGTGGCTGGTGAGGTGCCCAAAGTGGCCACATAGCCTTGCATCAAGGTGTAACCATCCGCTGGCGCGCGAGCTGTGTTTTGACACGCAATGACGCCGCCCCCACCGCCTTGGTTGTCCACCACGATCGTTTGTCCCAGGGCCTTGCCCCACCTCTCGCAAACCGTGCGCCCCACCATGTCGCTGCCCCCGCCTGCGGACACAGGCACAATGTACTTGATGGGTTTATTGGGATAAGCCACTTGTGCGCTCAAGGGCCCGCCCAAGGACAAGCCAAGGCCGGCCAGGCCCATGTTTTTAAGCAATTCGCGACGTGAATTCATGGTGTTTGTTCCTTAGGGGTCCATGGCCGTGCTTGACAAGCCCTTCATGGACCAAGACTGCTATTTTAACCCTTTCTCTGGCGCATGAAGGGTTTGAGGGCCTGTGCAATGGGCGAGTAAAGCTTGAAAGAGTCCCATCAGTTGAGCAGTGCATCACAAAACTCTTGGGCATTGAAGGCTTGGAGGTCTTCAAGCTTTTCGCCAACGCCGATGAAGTAGACGGGCAAGGCGCCTCCCTTGGACACTGCACGCTCCAAGCCCCAAAGGGCGATGGACGCAATGGCACCACCTTTGGCGGTGCCGTCCAATTTGGTCACAATGAGCCCAGTGAGGTCCAAAGCTTCGTCAAAGGCCTTGACTTGCGTGAGTGCGTTTTGTCCCGTGTTGCCATCAATGACAAGAAGCGTTTCATGGGGGGCCAAGGCCTGTGCTTTTTGGATCACACGTTTGATTTTTTGCAGCTCCTGCATGAGGTGAAGTTGCGTGGGCAAGCGACCCGCTGTATCAATCAAGACCACATCGCGGCCTCGGGCTTTGGCCGCACTCACCGCATCAAAACTGACCGCTGCAGGATCCCCCTGCGCTTGAGAGATGATGTCAACTGCACTTTGAGTGGCCCAACTTTGCAGCTGCTCTTTGGCGGCCGCGCGAAACGTGTCTGCTGCAGCCAAAAGCACGCTTGCACCAGAGTCGCTGATAAAGCGTGTGAGTTTGCCAACCGAGGTCGTTTTGCCCGCCCCATTGACCCCCGCCACCATGATCACAAAGGGGCTTGCTCTGGAGAAGTCCATTTTGCCTTCCAAGGGTGTCAACAATCGACACATGGACTCGCTCAGTAAGGCTTTGACGGCTTTGGGGTCAACGAGACCGTGCTTTTTGACTTGGGCTTGGAGCTCTTTGAGTAAATAATCGGTCGCCTTGACGCCTGCGTCTGAGAGCAGCAAGGCCTCTTCGAGTTGCTCAAAAAGCGCTTCGTCAATTTGAGTGCCGACAAAGACTTGAGCGAGGTTGGAGCTGGTTTTTTTGAGCCCTTGGGCCAAACGTTTGACCCAAGGCAGGGCTTGAGCGTCTTCTTTGCCGAGGACCTCTTGTTTTGTGGCAGAAAGGTCTTTTTTCTTAAATAAACTAAACATTGACAATCAGTTTCTACAATAGCGTGTATGGGGTACTCTTCGCTAAGCGTGTGGTGCTCTTGAGTGAGACAAGGATCTTAAACCTTTTACAGGATCGGCAAACGGTGATGCAGGGAAAAAACAAAATAATGCAATACGCTTTCAAAGCGTCTCGAATTTTAGGTGTTTTCGTGTCGATTGGCGCGGTCTTGGCCATGCCCAGTTGGGCTTTGAGCCCAGACCCCATGGCTTTGAAAGCGCATGGGATTCATGTGAGCACCTTGGACAACGGCTTGACCGTGGTGGTCAAGCCCGATTCAAAAGCGCCCACAGCCGTTCACATGCTGTGGGTCAAAGTGGGCTCCATGGACGAGGTGGATGGGTACACTGGCATAGCGCACATTTTGGAGCACATGATGTTCAAAGGCACGCCAAGCGTGCCTGCGGGAGAGTTTTCTAAAAAAGTAGCCGCCCTTGGAGGCCGTGAGAACGCCTTCACCGACAAAGACTTCACGGGTTATTTCCAGCAAATTCCATCCTCCAAGTTGGAAAGTGTCATGAAATTGGAGGCCGATCGATTTGCCAATAACAGTTGGCCCGATGAAGAGTTCGTCAAAGAGTTGGAAGTGGTCAAAGAGGAGCGGCGCATGAGAACCGATGATGCACCTCGTTCAAAGTTGTATGAGCAATTGGAGGCCACCCACTGGCTGGCCAATCCCTACAGGCGCCCCATCATTGGTTGGATGGAGGACTTGAATTCAATGACCCCCAAGGACGCCAGAGATTTTTATCACGCATGGTACGCGCCCAACAACGCTGTATTGGTGGTGGTGGGCGATGTGGATGTCAAGCAGGTTCAAGACTTGGCCAAGACCTACTATGGCCATTTGCCACAAAAGGTCTTGCCTGTGCGAAAGCCGCGCAGCGAGCCACCACAACATGGTGTACGCCGTGTGAGTTTGAAGGCGCCCGCTGAGCAAGCCTATGTGTTGCTCTCTTGGCGTGTGCCTGGTTTCACGGGATTTGACCATCAGCAGCACAACAAAGAGGCCTTGGCCTTGACGGTCTTGTCTGCCGTGCTCGATGGGTATGAAGGCGCACGTTTGGACCGTGCGCTTACGCAAGGCGCCAAGAGCGTGGCTCAAGAGGCCAATTCCTACTACGACTTTGCGGGGCGAGGGCCGCAAATTTTTATACTCGAAGCCGTGCCCAAAGCGGGCGTTGGATTGTCCCTTCTTGAAGAGAGGCTCAAAGCACAAATCCAAAAAATTGCAAAAGAGGGCGTGAGTGAGTCCGAGCTCAAGCGCGTGAAAGCACAATATGTTGCGCAGGCCGTTTACAAGCGCGATTCTTTTTTCAATCAAGCTCAGGAAATGGGCGCATTTTGGGCAAGAGGATTGCCACTGGATACGAACGATTTATTGATGGGTCCGCTTCAAGAGGTCAGCTCTAAAGAAGTGCAAGCAGTCGCTGCCAAGTACTTCAGCGACGACACCTTGAGTGCGGCCTATCTCTTGCCTGAGCCCCTGGACCCCAAGACCCAAAAAAGACAAGAACAAGCCAAGCGCATGGCTGGAGTTGGGAAATGAACGCTCAGCAAAACACAGGTTTAAATTTTTTCAAGTTCTCCATCCCAATGGGGTTCTTGGCGCTTGCCTTCTTCGCCCAAGAGGCTTGGAGCGCTTTACCCATCGAGCGCGAAAAGCTGCAAGGCGGCTTGGAGGTGTATTGGGTCAATGTTCAATCCTTGCCCATGGTCGATATCCAAATTGATTTTGATGCGGGTTCTCGAAGAGACCCTGTGAATAAAGTAGGCCTGGCCTCGGTGGTTTCATTGATGCTCAACAAAGGCGTGACGTCTCAGGGCAAAAAGCCAGCCCTTGATGAAAACGCACTGGGCCAAGCCTGGGCTGATTTAGGGGCTGTTTTTACAGCAAGCGCTGGGGACGATCGAATGAGCATTTACATACGCTCCTTGAGCCAAGCGTCTGTATTGAACGAAGCCATGGCACTGGCTTATCGACAAATTGCCGCGCCCGCTTTCAGCGCCTCTATTTGGTCTCGTGAAAAAACACGCTTGTTGTCTGATTTGAAAGAAAGCTTGACGCAACCCGCCCCAGTGGCGGCGAGGGCTTTTAAACAAGCCGTGATGCAATCCCACCCGTATGGGCGTTCGATGTCTGAGGATTCAATCCAACGCATTGATGCGCGCGATTTAAAAGCGTTTCACTCGAGTTTCTTGAGCGCATGTGGAGCCAAAATCAGTTTGGTCGGTGCTTTGAACCGCGAGCAAGTGTTAAAAATTGCCAACGGCTTGGCTCAACAACTCAAACCCAGCCCCCGGTGTGCTGATTCTTCTGCGCTTGAAGCCAGCCATGGACCCGCGCACAACGACACGCTCAGTGCGAGTGGGTTTGAAGCGGTCAAACCCCTTGAGAAAGCACAACGCATCCATATCGGTTTTAACTCCGCACAGTCACATGTTTTGATCGGCCAACCCGGCATCGAGCGGGCAGATGCAAGGTATTTTCCATTGACCGTTGGCAACTATATTTTGGGCGGAGGGGGCTTTGTGTCAAGACTTACGGAACAAGTTCGTGAGAAAAGAGGTTTGAGCTACAGCGTTTACAGCTACTTCACCCCAGCATTGCAAGCGGGACCCTTCACCATTGGACTGCAGACCCGAGGCGATCAAACCGAGCAGGCAATAAAGGTGGTGCAAGATGTCTTGCAAGAGTTTGTGAGTGAGGGGCCCACGCAAGAGGAGCTTCAGGCGGCCAAAGACAATTTGATCGGTGGTTTTGCTTTGAGAATTGACAGCAATAAAAAGCTTTTGGACAATGTGGCCAATATGGCGTGGTACCACTTGCCACTGGATTATTTGCAGACGTGGAGCGCTCAGGTTCAAAAGGTGAGTGTCAAAGACATTCACCAAGCCTTCAAAGGGCTCATTGACCCCCACAAACTGGCAACCGTTGTGGTGGGCGTCAAGCCTTGAGCACGCATGAGTTGCGCATCATTGGCGGGCTTTGGAAGCGCTCCAAAATCAAGGTCTTGGAGCGCGAGGGTCTTAGGCCGACACCTGACCGAGTGCGTGAGACGTTGTTCAACTGGTTGGGGCAGGATTTGACGGGTTTGTCGTGCGTGGATGTCTTTGCGGGGACCGGTATTTTGGGCTTAGAGAGCGCCTCGCGCGGTGCAAAGTCGGTTCAACTCTTTGAGCTGGACAAGGCACTGTGCCAGGCCATTGAGCTTCACATCCAACGCTTCAAAGCCCAAGGGCTGGTGTTAAAAAAAACAGATGGTGTGCAAGGCCTGATTCACTTGCCCAAAGCGTCCCTGGACGTGGTGTTTATAGACCCGCCCTTTCAAAGCGAGTTGTTCGCTCCAGCAATGAAAGCGGCCACGGGCGCGCTCAAGGCCTCGGGCCTGATGTATGTGGAGTCCCCTCAAAAGCTAGCTCCTGATGTGCTCATGGGCTTGGGACTTGAGTGCCTAAAGTATTTAAAAGCGGGGCAAGTACACGCTCACTTATTGAATAGAATAAAGCCAGACGGCTAAAGCCCCTCTCCGAATGCCCGCAGGCTAGAGCAGGCGCAGAGTGGATTTTTTTCTAGGAAGCGAGGTCCTTGGATGTCTCAGACTGTCAAAGCTATTTATCCCGGTACGTTTGACCCCCTGACATTGGGTCACGAAAACATCATCGTGCGAAGCGCGCAGATGTTTGAGCATGTCATTTTGGCGGTTGCTCATGCGCATCACAAAAAAACTCTGCTGACTCTTTCCCAGCGCATTGAGCTTGCGCAAATAGCGCTTAGAGATCACCCCAATGTTGAGGTCCTTGGATTTGAGGGCTTGGTCAAAGATTTTGCCCTTGAGCAAGGTGCCAAGGTGATGATTCGAGGCGTGCGCTCGATGACGGACTTTGATTATGAGAGTCAATTGGCGGGGATGAACCGACTGCTGGCCCCTCAGTTGGAGACAATTTTTTTAACCCCAGAGCCACAATTTCAGTCTTTGTCCAGCACCCTGATCCGAGAGATTGCAAGCCTTGGGGGTGAAGTTTCCCAATGGGTCTCTGCACCGATTGATCTTGCATTGAGAGAAAAATTCAAGGCTTGAGTGGCGAGCTTTCTCAAGTTGGGTTTCATTTGTTTAAAGAAATGGTTTGTTTTTTTATGGCTTTGATGATCACCAGTCAATGCATCAATTGCGATGTGTGTGAGCCCGAGTGTCCCAACCAAGCCATTTACTTTGGGGAGCAGATCTATGAGATCGACCCGCATAAATGCACAGAGTGCGTTGGACATTTTGACGAGCCCCAATGCGTGCAAGTCTGTCCTGTTCAATGCATTCCTGTCAACCCCGATGTGGTTGAATCCCAATCCGAATTGATGAACAAATACCATCGACTGATGGCGTAAGCTGCCTCCTCTTCAGATCAAACCCTTGCCCTTAAGAGCCATCTTATTGAGCGCAGGACTCAGGACTCAGGACTCAGGACTCAGGGCGAGGGGGTTTGGGTCTTGGTGGCTTGGAGGTGTGAATTTTTAAGGTCGCACGGCTCATCTCCCCAAGGATCAGATCTTCAAATGCGCCCAGCGTGCGCTCAAGACATTCATCGATGGCCAAGCGTTGTTCGGTCGAGGGTTTTTTCAACACCCAGTGAATCACCTCAGACTTGACGCCTGGGTGACCAATGCCAAGCCGAAGCCTCCAATATTGATCGCTGCCCAATTGCGCGTGGATGTCTCTCAGACCATTGTGTCCTGCATGAGAGCCCCCGAGCTTTAATTTGGCTTGCCCTGGTGTCACATCGAGCTCATCGTGGACCACTAAAATTTCTTGTGGTTCGATTTTGAAAAACTTGGCAAGTGCACTCACCGACTGACCCGACAGGTTCATGAAGGTCTGGGGCTCTAAAAGCCACAAGCTTTGCTCCTTGAATTGCACTTTGGCACACAGGGCTTTGAAGTTTTTCTCGTAATGAAGCGGTGTTTTTAATTTTTCGCTTAAACGCTCAATCCACCAAAACCCTGCGTTGTGTCGAGTTTGGCTGTATTCGCTTCCCGGGTTGCCGAGTCCGACAAAGAGTTTGATCATGATGTGAGCGATTGTAAAAGAGGACCGAGCCAGGTGGGGGCTTGGATTATCGTAAAACGCATCAAAAAAACGGCCCCAGGGGCCGTTTCTTGATGGGTTAAATAAAAGGCCCTTTGGCGTTTATTTTTTACCTTCGGGTTTTTTAGCGTCCGCAACTGGCGCAGCGGCAGCCTCTACCTCAGCGGCCACGGACACCACAGAGACCAAAACGGGGTTTTTCTTGCCGTGTGTCACAGCAGTTACGCCCTCGGGCAGCTTGATGTCTTCCAAATGCAAGGAGGTTCCCTTTTTGAGGTTCGACAAATCCACGGCAATGAACTCAGGCAACTGAGAAGGCAGGCAACTCACCTCAAGTTCAGTGATCACCAAGTTGATCAAACAGCCATCCGCTTTGACAGCGGGTGAGGTCTCTTGTCCACTAAAGTGCAGTGGCACTTTCATGGTGAGTTTGGTGGAGGCGTCAACACGTTGAAAATCCACGTGCATGACTTGTTGCTTATAGGGGTGGTACTGCACATCTCGCAAGAGCACTTTGCTCTCCTTGCCACTGATCTCCATGTCAAGGATGGTGGCGTGAAAGGCCTCTTTCTTCAAGGTATACCACAAGGCATTGTGATCGAGTTCGATCAACAAGGGTTCGGTGTTTCCACCATAGACGATCCCTGGGGTACGTCCAGTAATGCGCAGACGGCGGCTCGCACCCGTCCCATTTTTAGCGCGTTCAAAAGCTACAAATTTCATAAATCACTCCAATTGAGTCCACCGCGACCAGTGTGACTCGGTCTTTTAAATAACAAGCACGGTAAGGTGCCCATCCCCCTTTTTTTGCTCTCCGCTTTGGAGGAACTCAACGCTCCTTAGAACAATTGATCCTGATCGGAGAACAAACTCATGACCGACTCTCCTTTGGCGATGCGTTGAATCGTCTCGGCGATCAACGCGGCCACAGAGAGTTGGCGAATCTTTTTGCATTGCTGCGCTTCCTTGCTTAAGGGAATGGTGTTGGTGATCACCACCTCATCCAAAGCGTCCCCTTTGGCAATGCGTTCAATGGCGGGGCCGGAAAAAATCGGGTGCGTGCAATACGCGTAAACTTTCCTAGCCCCCCTCTCCTTTAAGACCTCGGCTGCTCTGACCAAGGTGCCTGCTGTGTCAATCATGTCATCCATGATGACGCAATTTCTGCCTTCAATGTCTCCAATGACGTTCATGACTTCGGACACATTGGCCTTGGGACGGCGTTTGTCAATGATGGCCAAATCGCAATCGAGTTGTTTGGCCAAGGCACGCGCTCTGACCACACCACCCACATCGGGAGAGACCACCATCAAATTTTCATAATTCTTTTGCCTCAAGTCGCCAAGCAACACGGGAGAGGCGTAAATGTTGTCGACTGGGATGTCAAAAAAACCTTGGATTTGATCTGCATGCAAATCCATGGTGAGTACGCGAGCGACACCCACAGTTTCAAGAAGATTGGCCACCATCTTTGCTGAAATCGGCACCCTTGACGAGCGGGGTCGGCGATCTTGCCTGGCGTATCCAAAATACGGGATGACTGCGCTGATTCTCTCAGCCGATGCTCTTTTTAAGGCGTCAACCATGATCAGCAATTCCATTAGATTTTCATTGGTCGGCGCACAGGTTGATTGAACAACAAACACGTCTCTCGCGCGTACATTCTGATGCAACTCAACCGTGACCTCGCCATCTGAGAATCGACCCACCGTTGCGCCGCCCAGTTCAGTGCCCATATGGGTCGCAATTTCCTGCGCCAATGCAGGGTTTGCATTGCCAGTAAAGACCATGAAATCGGGGTTGGTGAGGTTCGACATAAAGACGCTTGTTGTTAAAAACGATCAGCAGACTGCATCAACAAAGCTCTAAGCGTCAGGGTCTTAAATGAACTAAGACAAAAACTCCAAGGCGATGCCACTCAAAAAAATGGCAGGGGAGGAAGGACTCGAACCCTCGCATGCCGGAATCAAAATCCGGTGCCTTGACCAACTTGGCGACTCCCCTACGCGACTCCAAGACAAACATCTCGAAGTCTTTAATCGTCCAAGGAAATCCATTCATTTAAAGGATGGATTTCCAAATTGCTGCAAACCTTCAACTGCCAATCTTCAGGCGCCTTTGGCAGCTCAAAAGGGCGATCCAGTTTCGCAAAAACTGCACTGCCAGAACCGGTCATTTTGGGACTCAAGCCCAAGGATTTTATCCAATCCATGGCGCGGTTCATCTCAGGGCATAGTTTTTGAGCCACGGGCTCTAAATCGTTGCGCCCAAAGTCAAAGACAGCATCAGCAAAGTCTAATAGTGTAGCAGTTTTAGTCGACCTTTGAAGAGTGGGATCGCTAAAAATCAAGCGAGTCTCCAAGCCAGCGAGGGGTTTGACGATTAAAAATTGTGCCCTGGGAACCACAATGGGGCTCAATTGCTCTCCAATGCCTTGTGCGAAGGCATTTTGTCCAAATAAAAAAAATGGCACATCCGCACCCAATTGAAGTCCCAGGGGGAGGAGTTTTTTGACGGGCCACTTCAAGCCCCACAATTGATTGAGCGCGAGCAAGGTAGCGGCCGCATCCGATGAGCCACCTCCCATGCCTGCTTGGGCCGGGATGTTTTTTTCAATGGCAATGGTGGCGCCAAGCTTTGTTTGAGAGACATGTTGCAGCAATCGAGCGGCTTTGACAATCAAATCATCTGCAGGCAGAGCTCTATTGAGATCGATGCGTTTGATTTGTGGACTGTCAGAGAGTTCAAAATTCAAGACATCAAACCAATCGATCAAGGTAAAGACAGACTGAAGTTCGTGATAGCCATCAGCGCGTTGAGCGGTGATGTGTAAAAATAAATTCAGTTTGGCTGGAGCCAAGACGTGTTGAAGCACGGGTGTGGTTTGGGTTGGGGTGTGCATGTGCGTTTGCGTATGCGTATGCGTATGCGTACTTTGACTCATGGGGACGCAGCTTCGTTCAAAATCATTTTGATGCTCACAGCAGGCTCTCTTTCTGGACCAGAAATTCTGAGCGCGACTTTGGTGTTCCCCCCCAAGTCCATGAGCTGCCAACCGGGGATCTGTTGATCTTGACCTTCAAGCCAACGCAAAATATTTTGCAAAGGAAGCTCTGTCCCTAGCCACTGCTGAACCAAAGCAGACAAGCTAGGGTACAGACGCGTTGGGGGGCTCATATCGTTGCTTTGAAGCAAAGCGGAGGCTTGGCTCCAAGTGATCAGGGCTGAGGTCGTGCCGAAAGGGCCCAGTAGACGCAACTCACCACTGTTGACATCCGTATCAAGTTCAAAAGATGCACTGATTCTTTTGGCAGGTGTTGATTGAATTTCAATCAACAGTCGCCCCTCAAAGTGTGAGCCAGGTGTGTGGGTCGTTTGGTGCTGGGTTTTGGTGCCCGGTGTTTGGCAGGCACAAAGCATGAATGTGCAAAGCACCAAGGTGAGTACAGTTTGACTGTAAGCGGTGAAGGCATTTTGGACCGAGTGTTGAAAATCCTTTGCACCTTGGATTTTTTGCAAGGCTTGGCAAAAAGAAACTCCAAGCTCAAGCACGAAGCCCATGCCTATGCCCATGCCCATGCCCATGCATCTCACCAAAGAGGAGGGGCAGCCAAGGGTTTTCAAATCTTAATGCCCAGACGTTTAAGCGTTTCTTTCAAGACTTCATTGTCCGGGGATTTGGCCAAAGCGGTTTGCCAGAGTTTAAGGGCTTCTTCTTTTTGCCCTAGGAGAAACATCACTTCGCCAAGATGGGCGGCAATATCGGCATCGGGTTTAAGGCTGTGGGCTTTTTGTAAGATGGCCAAAGACTCTTTGAGTCGTCCCAATCGGAACTCCACCCAACCTAAGCTGTCCATGATAAAGGGGTCTTCAGGAACCAATTCGAGTGCTTTGACGATGTATTCCCGTGCTTGATCAAGACGAATGTTGCGATCAGCCAAAGAGTAGCCCAATGCGTTCAAAGCTGCATGGTAGGTGGGGTTTCTTTTGATGATCATCTTCAGCGCCAATTCCATCTCTTCAACGAAATTGAGCTTTTCATAAGCCATCGCCAACTCGTAGGCGATATCGTCATCCTTTGGATTTTCTTTAAAGCCCTCTTTGAGAATGTCCAGTGCTTTCGAGAACTCTTTTTGATCGCGATAAATTTGCACCAAAGCCATCCATTTGCTGCGTCGCTCGGCAGAGGTTTGCTCAGGCAAAGTTCCAATCAAGTCAATGGCGCTTTGCGCTTGACCTTTCTTGTTCAGGATCAATGCGCGTTGAACGAAGGCATTGACTTTAGAGGGCCCCTCAGTGATCATTGCAAGCCATTTTTCCGCTTGCGCGAGATCGCCACTTTGGTTGGCTATTTGAGCCAGGCCAAAGTAAGCCTGGGAGGCCTCTCGATCGTCCATGGCAACGGGTTTGGACGCTTGGACATCAAGAAATTTTTTGAAGTGGGTTTCTGCCTCTGTGAGAGATTCATTCTCTAATTGAGCAGTTGCCAAATAAAGCCAGGCCGGGGAGAAGTCTGCGTGTTTTTGCACCAAAATTTGCAACTGCCCAATGCCATGCTTGAGTTGTTGATTTTGAAGCAGGACTTTGGCATATGCAAAATGAAGATCAAGATCTGCGGAGGGTGACTTTTGCGAAAAAAAACGTTGAAGAAAGTTCTCAGCCTCGACGTGTCTGAGCTCCATGAGGCCCAAGGCCAACCAAAGGGGGTCGGAGGATTTTGGCTCGAGTTGATGGGCTTTTTGAGCCGCCGTCATCGCCGCTACTTGGTCATTGGCCAAGAGGCGCATGTGCCCGATGGTGGTCCATACAGAGGCGGACAGTGGTTTGGTGGCTTTAAAGCCCTCTAGGGCTCGCTCCACCACTTGAGCTGCCAAGGCTTTGTTGCTTACTCTTGCAAACTGCCTGGGAATGGAGCGGATCAACTCAAGCTTTTCTTGCATGGGGGTGATTAAAAGCAGTCGACCCAAGGCTTGTTCTGTCTCAGGCAATTGATTGAGGGCAATCAATATTTGAACCACATATTGATTCGCACCTTGGGAGTTGGGGTGAGATTCGCGCCAAGACAAGGCCGCCTCTAAAGCGGCCTGACCCGAGCGTGACTTCAAGGCAATCTCAATGGCGCGCTCAAAGGCTTTCTCATCGCCTGACTTTTTGGCAACGTCCAAAAGCAAAGCGTAACCCGTTGGGGCCTGTCCTTGGAGGACATTCATTTCTCCCAAAAGAATCTCAAACATCCACTGTGCGCTCAATGCGGAGTTGCCAGCGCTTTGTTCACCGTTGACTTTGGGCGCTTTGCTGGGGGTCGCTTTGGGTTGGGCCCAGGACAATTGAGTAACCAAGCACATGGCGAGTACGCCCCACATGGCATTTGATCTTTGGGGCGCACTGCGGGGTGCTTGAGCGCGTTGGATAAGGATGTCGTTGAGGGTCATGTTGATATTTAAAGCGGTTTGCGCTTGGGCGTTTTTATTAACCCTAAGTACAAGAGACAAAGGGTGTGGACAAAGGATTTGGGTGTGCAACGGACATATTAAATGAAAAATTGGATGTTTTTCACAGCTGCTCGGGGTAAAGAGGCCCCACTCAAGACAAGTGGTTGGCTGTGCTTCATAATACTTCAACTTCAAAACCCATTTTAAATATGCCGGAATTGCCAGAAGTTGAGGTGACTCGACTCAGCTTTGTTGATCAAATTAAAGACGCAAAGATCACTCAAGTTGTGATGGGCAAACCCCTGCGTTGGCCACTTTCTTGTGATCCACAGATTTTGATTGGGCAAAAGGTCAAAACAGTCAGGCGGCGATCAAAGTATTTGTTGATGGATCTAGAGCGAGGTCTGCTGATGCTTCATCTGGGCATGTCGGGCTCCTTGAGATTTTCCAGTGATCTTGGCCCCCTGGGGCCTCACGATCACTTTGAACTTCAAACCAACAAAGGCACTCTGAGATTGCATGACCCCAGGCGCTTTGGAGCCGTGGTCTATGCCTACTCAGAACAGGACCCTTTGGCGCAAAAGCTTTTGGGCCATCTTGGGGTGGAGCCTTTGGAGTCAGGCTTTGAGGACGCTTATTTTATGAGATCGCTTAAAGCGCATGTGATGGCCATCAAACCTTTGCTTTTGGCCGGCAAAGTGGTCGTAGGTGTTGGAAATATTTACGCCTCTGAGGCCTTGTTCATGGCCGGTATACGTCCTACATTGAGTGCCAAGCGGATCTCAAAAGCAAGAGCGCAGCGCTTGCGACTGTCGATCATTGAGGTCCTCACCCGTGCAGTGCAGTTGGGTGGATCGAGCTTGAAGGATTTCTCCAATGCGGATGGGCAAAATGGATATTTTCAATTGCAAACCAATGTCTATGACCGACAAGGTCAAGCCTGTAAGCAATGCCAAACGCCCATCAAAATGGTTCGCCAAGGACAGCGATCCACCTTTTACTGTCCCTTATGTCAAAGGAGATAAACCCAAGTGTGGCTTTAAGCGCCGAAGCCATTGCGCCAGAGCAAATGGGGTTTGCCAAAGCCTTGGTCAAGTGGCAACGAGTGCATGGCCGGCATGATTTGCCTTGGCAAGTTAATTTGCATCCCTATCCTGTGTGGCTTTCCGAAGTCATGCTGCAACAAACCCAAGTCAGTACCGTCAAGGCGTACTTTTCTAAATTCATGCTGCGTTTCCCAACGGTGCAAGACCTCGCACATGCCCAGGAGGATGAAGTCATGGCTTTGTGGAGTGGTCTGGGCTACTACAGCCGAGGACGAAACCTGCACGCGTGTGCCAAAGCGATTGTTGCTCGCTTCGGCGGTGAGTTTCCTAGAGACCAAGAGAGTTTGATGAGTTTGCCAGGCATTGGGCCCTCGACGGCCGCAGCGATTGCATCCATTTGCTTTGCTCAAAAAACGGCCATCATGGACGGCAACGTATCTCGAGTCCTAGCACGATATGTAGGCTATGAAGGCGATTTATCCCAAAGCGTGCATCAAAAGATGTTGTATCAGTTTGCCTGCACGCTCTTGCCAAGCAAAGCCCAAGACATGCCTACTTATACGCAAGGCATCATGGATTTGGGCGCCACAGTGTGCGCGCCCAAAAGAGTGCTTTGCAATCTCTGTCCGGTGCAAAAGACCTGTCAAGCGTACGCAAGAGATCAAGTCCTTTTGTTGCCATTTAAAAGCCGAAAAGTTAAACGCAAGCAAAAATCGATTTTTTGGTTGATAGCATCCAATGCGCGGGGTGAAGTCTTGGGTGGTAAAAGAGCGTCTTCAGGGGTTTGGGGTGGGATGTATGCCTTTCCCGAATTTGAAAGTGAAGGGGACTTGCGTGACGCCGTTCCTCAAGGTGTCAACCTAAGGGTCTTGACTGTTTTAAGACATGAACTCACCCATCAATCCTTGTCCATCCATGGCTTTGCCAGTTTGTCTGAGCCAAAACATCGACCCAAAGTCCGCACGGCATCCCCCAAAACCGCTTTAGACCCTTGGGGGAGTTGGGCGGGCTTTCAATGGATGTCCATGAAGGATTGGGCTCAAGTTGGGCGACCAAAGCCTGTAGAGGATTTTTTAAATCAAACCGTTCAAGCTGGCCATGCCTGGTGAGTCAAAGGTGCTGATCGAGTTCACGGTGCCTTTTAAGAGTCACCCAATCTTTGTTAAAAAGAGGGGCGAGCTGTTCAACCAAATAGACGGAGCGATGTTGTCCACCGGTGCAGCCGATGGCCACAGACACATAGCTTCGATGGTCTTGATTCAATGCGGGAAGCCAATTGGATAAAAATTGATGCAGCTCGGATTGCATCTTGACGACGCTGTCGTGGGACTTAAGCCAAGCCGAGACGCCAGGGTCCTTGCCACTTAAATGTCTGAGTTGTGCTTCATAGTAGGGGTTGGGCAGCATGCGCACATCAAACACATAATCTGCGTGGACTGGGATGCCTCGCTTAAAAGCAAAGGACTCGAAGATCAGGGTCAATTGAGCTTGAGGGGCAAACACCAAAGATTTGACGTAACTTTGCAACTGAGAAGACTTCAAGAGGCTCGTATCGATGATGTGCGCTTGGTCTCTGAATTGAGAGAGCAGCTCTCTTTCAGTCTCAATGGATTCATTCAAGTCTCTCTCAATATCACCTCGCGAGTCGCTGGTTTTGGAGAGCGGGTGACGTCTTCTGGACTCAGAGAAGCGTTGAATGAGGGTTTGCGTCTGCGTGTCTAAAAACAAAGTACGGATATCAATGCCCGTTCTCTTGAGGGTCACTATTTGCTGGGGGACTTGTGGCAAAGAATTGGCGCTTCTTGAGTCCATGGCGAGGGCCACTTTTTGTGCGCCTCGGGACTGTTCGAGTTTCACAAAGTCTTGCAGCAATTCTGGGGGCAAATTGTCCACACAATAATAACCTGCGTCTTCAAGCGCTTTTAACGCGACCGATTTGCCAGAGCCAGACATGCCGGTGATCAAGACCAGTTCCAAATGACTTGGGTTTTCACGGTGCGGGCTAGAGGTGTGGGCTTGGCTCATGTTGGTGCAGGTAAAACTTTTCGCGAATTGATCTTCCAAACCATTCAGGTAGGCTTGAGTTTTTTGGCGATTGCTGGCTTTGCAGGTTTTGCAGGCATCGAGGGTTTATTGGGCAAAGCTTGGGGATTGTTTTCTTTGAGATCGTAGCGCATGTTGAGCATTTCCTTGGCATGCGCAAGAGACGTGTGAGTGGTGTGCTCCCCACCTAGCATTCTGGCAATTTCTCTCTCTCGGTCCAAGTCCGCTGTTCGATTGACATGACTGAAGGTTTCATTGCTCTGGCGGACTTTGCTCACCACCCAGTGTGTGTCGGCGCAAGAGGCCACTTGGGGCAAATGGGTCACGGCCAAGACTTGACGGTCTTGACCCAATTGCCTGAGCAGTCTGCCAACGGTATAGGCAACGGCACCGCCAACGCCTGAGTCGACTTCGTCAAAGATCAAGGTGGGTGTGCTGCCCAGTTTAGAAGTGGTGACAGCAATGGCCAAGGCAATGCGAGAGAGCTCACCGCCTGAGGCCACTTTGCTCACAGGCTTTGGAGTGCTGCCTGCATGGGCGGCAACCAAAAAACTCACCTCTTCTGAGCCGTAACTCGCAAGCTCTGGCAAGGCCGTGAGCTCTACTTCAAACAAACCGCCTTGCATGCCCAGCTCTTGCATGGCCGAGGTGATGGATTGAGCCAAGTTGGGCGCGGCCTTTTTGCGTTCTTTGGACACCAACTGGGCTTGTGCTTTTAAGACTTGCAGGGCTTCTTGCGCTTGGGCTTGAAGCTGCTCAATGTCCAAGGCCTGGTTCAATCGCAGCAACTGCTCGCGCCACTCTTGAAGGACAGAAAACAATTCTTCAGGCGCCTTTTTAAATCTCCTGGCCAACGATATCCACATGGACATGCGTTGGTCAATCTCATGCAAGCTGCTGGCATCGAGATCGACGTGTTTAAGCCAAGAGTTGATCGAATGGGATGCATCTTGCGATTGTGCTAGGCAAGAGTTCAAGGCTTCGAGCCACTCGCCAAAGCTGGGTTCAAACCTTGCGTTGCTCTCGAGTGCCTGGATGGCTTTAAATAGTTGTGCCAAGACCCCGGTGTCTTCGTCTTGCAAGCAATTCAGGCTTAAAGTGGCACTCTCCAAAAGGGACTGAGAATTGGACAAACGTTGGTGTTGTGCGTTTAAATCCTCCCATTCCCGCTCTTGAGGGTTGAGCTTTTCAAGCTCTGTAATTTGCCAAAGCACCCTTTCTTGCTCTTGGGTCTGCGAAGCTTGAGAGTCTAGGGCTGCTTGGAGTTGGTTTTGGGCGTCTCGCCACTTTTGCCAAGAAGTTCTCAAGGCTTCCAGAGTAATACCCGCATATGCATCGAGCAAGGACCTCACCTCTTGTGCCCTGGTGAGACTTTGCCATGCGTGTTGCCCGTGTATGTCAAGTAAGAATTCTCCAAGCTGTTTGAGTTGAGAGGCGCTCACTGGGCTTGCATTGATCCATGCTTTACTTTTGCCTTGGGTGTCAATGACTCGTTTGATCAACCAGTCTTGATCGTCTTCAAAACCATGGTCTTTGAGCCAAACCAAGACGTTTGCTGGTGGTGAAAATTCCACGCAAATTTCTGCTCGAGTTGCCCCCTCACGGATAAAACTTGGTTCAGCACGAGCGCCAAAAGCAATTTGCAGCGCATCAATCAAAATGGATTTGCCCGCACCCGTTTCTCCCGTTAGCACGGTAAATCCATTAGAGAATTCAATTTCTAGCTCTTTGACAATGACAAAGTCTCTCAGGTGAATTCGCCCAAGGCTCATGAGTGCCCCTCATTCCAATGTAATTTTTTTCTTAAAGTGTCAAAATAACTCCATCCCTTGGGATGCAAGAATTTGACCTGCAGATCAGACCTTTTGACCACCACCTTGTCAGCGATGACCAAGCTAGCCAATGACTGCATGTCAAAGTTGACACTTGCGTCACGCCCCGCAACGAGTTCCATCACGATTTCTACAGATTCGGGTAAGACGATGGGCCGGTTAGAGAAGGTGTGGGGCGCAATGGGTACCATTAAAAGGCCCGGCAAAGAGGGGTAGAGCAAGGGGCCACCAGCAGACAATGCGTAGGCGGTAGATCCCGTGGGTGTGGCAATGATCAGGCCATCTGCGCGCTGAGTGGCCACAAAGTGGCCATCAACCTCCACCTTGATTTCGACCATGCCCGATGTTGCGCCACGGTTCAAAACGACGTCGTTCATGGCCAATGTATCAAAGACATTTTTGCCTTGGCGCCAAACCTGTGCATGGAGCAAGGTTCGAGTGTCTTCGGTAAATTCGCCTTTTAACATGGGTGTCAGGGCTTGCTCGATGCTGTTTAAGGCAATATCTGTGATAAAACCTAACCTACCTTGGTTGATGCCGATCAAAGGAACGCCAAAAGGGGCCAATTGCCGACCAAAGCCAAGCATGGTTCCATCTCCACCGACGACAATGGCCAAGTCACAGCGTAGGCCGATTTCTTGAATATTGAGGATGGGGTGGCCTTTGAGGCCACCATTGTTTGCTGTATCGTGTTCAACATAGATTTCTCGCCCTTGATTGGACAGGAGCTGAGCAACGCGCTCTAAAACCTCCTGAGAGGAGGGGATTGAAGGGGCTGCGTGGGCGGATTGGTGTTTCCCAATCAGAGCAATATGTTGAAATTTTGACGTCATGTGCAAATTAAAACACTAAAATGGTCACTTAAGAAGACAAAGATGGATGATCGTTCAAAGTTACTCTTAAAAGCCTTGGTTGAGCGCTATATCAGCGATGGACAACCCGTTGGTTCAAGGACCTTGTCCAAAGCCTCTGGCTTGGAGCTGTCGCCTGCAACCATTCGAAACGTGATGGCTGATCTTGAGGATTTGGGCTTGATTGTGAGCCCCCACACCTCTTCTGGGCGAATCCCGACCGCCAAAGGTTACCGTTTATTTGTAGACACCATGCTGACTGTGCAGCGTGATGCCTTTCGCACACCCAGTTTAGCCCCAGACCAACCCCAAAAAGTCTTTGCCAACGCAGCCCATATTCTGTCTGACCTTTCCCATTTTGTGGGGGTGGTCATGGCGCCAAGGCGCAGCATGGTGTTTAGACATTTGGAGTTTTTGAGATTATCTGACAAGAGGCTTTTGGTGATCATCGTCACGCCTGAAGGGGATGTGCAAAATAGGGTTATTTTTCCGGAGGTGGATTATTCACAGCAGCAACTTTTGGAGACGTCCAATTATTTAAACGCTCATTTTGCCGGCATGGCATTGGATGAAGTCAGAACGAAGTTGCATGGAGAAGTGGACCGTTTAAGAGGAGAAATTGCAACGCTGATGAAGGCCGCCGTTGAGGTCAGTACGGACGCCATGGCGCAAGATCAAGGGGATGTGGTTATTTCTGGCGAAAGAAACTTATTGTCGGTGAGTGACTTCTCTAGCGACATGGGGCAACTCAGAAGGGCGTTTGATCTTTTTGAGCAAAAGGCCCAATTGATGCGTTTGCTGGACGATTCGGCCAAAGCCCCTGGGGTGAGAATTTTTATTGGCGGAGAGAGTCAAGTCGTGCCTTTTGAGGAGTTGTCGATTGTGAGCGCCAATTACCATGTCAATGGTGAAGTGGTTGGCACCCTTGGGGTGATTGGGCCCACTCGCATGCCGTATGATCGGATGATCCAAATTGTTGACATCACTTCAAAGTTGGTCACCAACGCCTTGAGCCATCAGTAGCCACAAGGGATGCTCTAGAGGAAAATTTAATTGGCTGCGCTAAAAGAAGATCTCAAAGTCCTGCGATAATGAGGAACTGACTCTTTACGCTTAGATGGTTTAAGTCGAGAACTCTTTGGCCATTCGGTTGCACGAATTGTAGAAAAATTCCCAATGAAATCAATGAGTTATTTGGTTGCAGCTTGCACAATTTTCGTTCACTTTGCGCCCACATTTGGCTGAAATTTTCAGCTCGGTTTGTGAGAAAAAAAGGGGCAAAGTATAATCCGTCTTTCGGGCCCATAGCTCAGTTGGTTAGAGCAGAGGACTTAAAGAGCAAGTGACCTAAAACACACAAATGTCATGGTCACTTGTCGTTGGGTTGCATGCAAGTAAGTTCACTCTGCTGGCATGTAGAACTACTCAAATTCGGGGAAGCCTGTGCTGCTTGCAGCGTGGTAATCCCGAGCCAAGCCCAGTCGCAATACTGGGAAGGTGTAGAGACTGTACGGGTAGGTCGTAAAGACAAGAGACAGTCCAGACTACGAACTGGAAACAGGCGGCGAAAGCTGAAGTAGTAAGCATAATCCTTTGGTCCCTGGTTCGAGTCCAGGTGGGCCCACCAATCGCAAAAAGACCACCTTCGGGTGGTTTTTTTCATGGGTTGCTTTAATCGTTTGGTGCACATCTATTTAAGTTTAAAGGAGGGCAAAGTAATCCAATGTTAATGTTATTCTTGGCTTTGCCTTGGCCGCATCAAACTTCAAACCATTGGTCTCAGTTCGTTTAGAAATGGATCACTAACATCCTGAAAAATTCAGAATCATAATATGACACTCATCAAAAAATCTCTGTCTTATATTTTTATTTCCTGCCTATTATTGATCTCTCATGGGTGCTCGATCTTGGAGGGAAATAAAATTTCATCTGAATATAAACCCGTCAGAGGACAGTTCGGTAAAGACGTGATGTGGATAGCTACAACGCAAGAGCTTGTAGACAAAATGCTTGACATGGCCAACGTGTCAGACAAAGACGTTTTATATGATCTGGGCTCAGGCGATGGGATTGTCCCAATTACAGCGGCCAAGAGATTCAACGCTCAATCAGTAGGAATTGAATTCAATCCCAAATTGGCTGACTATGCCCGGGCGAAAGTGATCCAAGAGAATGTAAAAAATAAAGTGACCATCATTACTGGAGATATATTCAAGGAGGACTTTAGCAATGCAACAGTTGTCTTTATGTATTTGTTGCCAGAGTTAAATCTTGAGCTCAGGCCAAAGCTTTTGAATATGAAACCGGGTACAAGAATAGTCTCCCATTACTTTGATATGAGTGATTGGTATCCAGATCAAATAATTAAAACGAGCAATGACGCAGCTTATCTTTGGGTAATTCCTGCCAAAATTGCTGGCAAATGGGAGTTTTTAAATCTAGAGACAAAAAAACGCTCGTTCATTGAAGTCGATCAGATTTTCCAGAAAATTGGTGGAACTATCACAATGGATGGTGTGGCGCAGCCTTTGTTGAGTCCTCAACTCAGTGCAGATCAGTTGAGCTTTTTCTATCAAGTCCCGAGCCTTGGTCTTGTCGGTGTGACATTAAAAATAAAAGACAATCAAATGCAAGGTGTTCAAAGATTTTTTGAGCAAGAAGTCTCTGTTGAAGCCAGGCGCTTGAAATGACAGTGACTCATGATTAACTGCTTCAGTATTTTTAAGACTTCTTAAGAAATTGTTTCTTTCTAATTTGTACGCTCTTTTAATTGAAGTATCAAGAGTATTGCCAAACCACTCAACAATAAAAGTAAAGAGACATGGATGGCATTTTGGCTGATTGCATAACCTAGGCTGGAGTATGTTAAGTAGGCGCAAGCAATAGTAAACAAAGCTGGTGTGATTGGATAGAGCGGCACTTTAAAGGGCCTTATCCTATCTGGATCGCGTATACGAAGCAAGAACAAAGACAAGCCGACCAAGCAAAGAAAACTCCAAAAGACTGGCGCAGTGAATTCCACCATGGCCGCAAAGCCATCGGCCTCTTGAGTGCCCATCACAATTAACCCTAGACTGATCAAGGTTTGTAACACGTAGGCACGTGTTGGACTTCCTGTTTCGCTTTTCCAGTGTCCCAATTGGTGCAGAGTTGACCAATCTCTTGCCATTGCAAAACTTGAACGCGCCCCTACAACCATGGTCGCATTGATGCTAGTTAGCGCAGCTATTGCAATAAAAAGGGCCAACGCCTTTTGTGCCCAAGAACCAAAAGAGACGCCAACCATATCAGCTGCTGCTGTTTTTGTATTGGATAGTCCGTCAAGGCCTAAGCCATAAAGCAACGCGACATTAACCAATAAGTAAACTGCGGTGAGAATACCCATACTTATCAAAATTACACGCACCATTATTGCGCTGCCACCTTTGAGCTCAGCAGAAACATAAGCGGCTTCATTCCAGCCGCCAAAGGTTAGCAATACGAAAACCAAACCAAGGCCCAGGTCAGACCAAGATGGGTGAGCGCTAAAGTAAAGGCTAGGTGATAAAGTGGTGGCAACGGGAGAGGCAAAGCCAGCGATAACAACGGCGACCAAGCCAAGAACTTCAAAAACAGTCAATAGCATCTGTATGCGTGCAGAGGTTTTTAAGCCGCGAATATTGATAAGGGTAAGTGTTACAACGATAGCAAATGCCCAAGTTGCATTGGAGTGTTCTCCAATAGGCCAAATTTGTGAAAAATAGTCTCCAAAAACAAATGATAGCAACGCAATAGAACCTGGATTGATAATCGTTGCTCTCGACCATGCGTACAAAAAAGAAGTACGTCGACCAAAGGCGCAATGTATAAAATGATAGTCCCCTCCAACATGTGGGTATGCAGTACAAAGTTCGGCATAACACAGGGCGCCAAGCAGTGAAACCATCGCGCCAGCTAACCAGATTACAAGGGTCCAGCCAACATCGCCAGCAATGCCTGCCACCATGGATGGCGTTTTAAAAATACCTGCACCTATAACAATGCCAACAATCAGTGCAACGGCTCCGACAGGACCAAGTAGACTTTGAGGTTGAGAAAGTTCTAGTGGTTTTAAATCCATGTTTTAATTAAATCAAAAGGTAGTCAAATTCAACTTAAACATCGAAACGAATTTAGGTCTATAAATAAGTCGGGTTTGGTTGATGGCTCGCGTAAGCTCATCACCATTCTTGTTGGGAGGTCAAAAACAATCACTCAATCCTTAAATGGAGAGACTGCCGAGTGAGGCTTGTTGTTTTGCTCTTCAAGTTTTGCTTTAAAGGGATCAGTGCCTGGAACAATTGTCTTATCCTGGCTTGGTGCCAATTGATTGGAGTTCGCTTTATTTTCAAGAAATGCTTTGAAAGGATCTTTTTGCTGTGAGAGTTCACCAGTTGCTTGGACGCTTGGACGGTTCTCAACGGGCAATGGTGAGTCAGTTAGGGCACCCAATTGTTTATCTAAAGGATTTGGAGATGCACTAGTTTTTTGAAAGTAGTGTCCAATCACAAAAAACAAAATGCAACATGTAACTATGCCGATTACAAAAACCTTTTTTCTTTTGATCATTTGTTAGAACTTCATAAGAGTTTTATTTTAAGCTTAAATCCAAAAGGGAATTTCCCCGTGAGCGTCCATATTGTCAGCAAAGTGAGTTGAAGAAAATTAGGGCGCTTTTAATTGAAATTTTGTCAAAGTCTTTTGTCGTTGTTACATTTATCTCGGTTTTTGAGTCGATAACTTTGAATTTCTTCTTTGTTTATCCAATCTTGAAGGGGGCTAGCCAGTCCTCAGTTGATTGTGATTTTGCCCAATTTCTTATCTGCGTGCTACAATATGCATATTGTGCGGCTGTAGCTCAGTTGGATAGAGTACTTGGCTACGAACCAAGGGGTCGTGGGTTCGAATCCTGCCAGCCGCACCATTCACCCTAAGGCCTTGATTTATCAGGGTTTTTTTGTGATCAATTGAATTTGCTACACGTGTCTGCTTCGCACGGGGTAACTTCTATGTGTCACACACCTAATTTTATCCGCCGCTCAGACATTTATTAGGGCGAGCATGAGAGTTTCTGGAGAATTGTCCCTCTTAGTTCAAAAGGGCTATATATCCTATACAAGGGGAAATTTGAAATAACTCAAAACATCCATTTAGAGGATAATATTTTTATCCAGATAAATCGATAAAGCCCATCCGTAGCAAAGCACTGGTTAAGTCAAAAGAGATTGATGACTATCTGACTTAACAGAAATACAGTCTCGTCAAAAAACCATATAAATTAATTTATTCAAAAATTTAAGAATTTCCGGAACGTGACAAATTAGCAATGGTTAATATTATCAATTGCGTTGGAACGCCGTCTTAGTGATAAGTCAATAAAATAAAAAAGTTAAATTAAAAAGTGAGTCTAAATTGAAAAATCTCTTGTCCATATCATTTATTTATCTAAGCATGGTTAGTTTTTCAAACGCTGAGACGCTAATTACACAACAGGAGGCGAAGTTATCCCCGGCTACTAATGTCAATACAACTAGGGGAATATCAAGGGGACCTGCTGTAGTCATACTTTCGCCAAACTTATCAACTGGACATATTAAATCACCTTTTGATTTAAAAATTCAATTTGAAGGCAGAGGTGGAAATAAGATTGATATGTCTCAAATAAAGGTAACTTATTTAAAATCTCCAGAAGTTGATTTGACAGATAGACTTAAAAATTCTATAACTGAAGGAGGAATTAACTTTTCTCAAGCAGAAGTTCCATTAGGAGAGCATGCTATTAAGATTCTTGTCAAGGACAAAGAAGGTCGAGAAACTGCGACGGTACTCAATTTCACCGTAGCAAAATAATGCTTTGCCCTTATTGCTTTTCTACTGTTGATGACAAAGCTTATGTTTGTAAGGTATGCACAAAGGACATTTATTTATTTAAAGATCTACTAGCTAAGATAGATTCTTTAGAGAAAAAAATTGAAGATCTTTCAACCTCAGAGGATTTATTAATTAAGGTAAATGAATTAGAGAATCAGCTAAGGTTGGAATATATAAAGCAAGAAGAATCGAAGAAAAGTAACACTACAGCTCTGATGGATTTTTCTAAATTTCTAATTCTACCTTTTCTTTTATTGCTGATTTCGCATGCTCTTATAACAGTTGTTTATGATGTAAACATGATATATCTTAGGTTGATATCGATCATATTACCACTACCTTTTGCATATTACCTTTTCAGCTCACAGAAAAAAAACTTATTTAAATGGTTTTTTTTAACTGCACTACTCTCCTTGGGGGCAGTGATTGGAATGAGTTCAATAACATCATTGGCGGATAAAACTCCGATACTTCCTCAAAACAATTTAGAAGTTAAAGAGTTTCTTGAGTATTCATCAAGTATTTTATTCAGCTACTTCACAGGAATGCTTCTTGGAAGCTTTCGATATGCAAAAAAACATCAAATTAAAAGCAACACCAACAACTTTGCTCTACGTTTGATGATTAATATATTTACAAGTGGAAAAATTTCTCCTCAATCAATGCAAAATATAATGTCAAAGATTAATGAATTCGGCGGAACCATTGTTGCTTTAGGTTCGACGCTTGTATCTGTATACACGGGATTAAAGGCACTAAATTAATTACTGTAAGAAATAAAAATCACCAATCGCTTGATCATAAAGTGCAGGAGTCTGCTCATGACCTACAGTTTTTGCCAATCGGACAACTTCATTGCGTACGTTACGCAACACTTTGTCTACAGGGATGCCGGGTTTAACCATTTCTTTAATAAATAGTCTTGTAAATAAACCATTTTTTTCTTTGTCATTTGCTCCTAACTTATCTAATGCTTGTTGCCCCGCTCCCGCTGAAAACATAACCATTTGACCAGTTGCCGCAGTTGTAGGTGCAAGTCCTCTTCCGCCAAGCGCTCTTCCGCTACTTTTAAAAGGATTGTCTCTGCAAGCGTCAATAATAGCTAATGCAAATTTAACTTTCTTCTCATCTAAGTCGTCTAGTATTCTTTGAAGTTGAATCGCCTCATCCTTGACTTGCTCTTCGTTATCTCCTTTTAAATCTATGGGTAATAAATAATTCGCAGAGCCAAGTTGTACACCATGACCAGCGAAAAAAACCAATACTTCATCTCCACCTTGGAGTTGAAGCCTAAAGTCTCGTAATGCTTGTTTGAACATTTTTTCATTTAAATTCTTATGAAGGAAGACTTTATAGCCTACGCTTTCAAGTGTTTTAGCAATTCCATTGGCATCTTCAACAGCGTTATTTAACTTGTTAACATAAGTGTAGTCATCATTACCAACGACAAGTGCTTTTCGATTTGCAAAAACAATTTTTTTGTCTGTAATTTCCGTTTTGATTGATGCTGTATTGGCAGAGGCTTGAAGAGACTCCAACTGTTTTTGCATTTTTTCTAATGTTTGTGTTAATAATTTGCGCTCTTTTTCTGATTGCTCTCTTTCAAGTTGGGTTGACTTTAGTACCTCATCAAGAAATTTTCTTGAGTCATCATTTCCAATAGGTTTTGTTTGAGCAACGGCAGTTGTAGTGACTTGTTCTTGAGTATTTATGGCTTGAACTAATCCATTTTTTTGGGATTTAGAGTTCATGAAATTTTCAGCATATTTGCGCGTACCTGTCCCTAGGGTCTCTTTCTTTAATGCTGCAAGTATTAGTTGCTCAGCTTTTTCTAGATTTTTATTTTCACCCAAACCATCTACATAGATAACAGCTAGGTTCACTAAAGCATCTGCATTATTTGCTTTGATGGCTTTTTCAAATAGTTCTTTTGATTTGGTGAAATTTCTTGTAACTCCTAATCCTTCTCTGTACAAGTAACCTAAACCATTAAGTGCTGGGATGTTGCCAAGTGATATAGCTCTTTCGAAATATTGAGACGCAAGCGTGGGATTTTTGCTAATACTTTTGCTTCCATAGACAAAAATCCAAGCCATTAATTCAAATGAATTGGCATTGTTTTGCTCAATGCCAATTTTTAACCATTTAGCTGATTCATCGTAATCAATCGGTAACCCTATTCCTCTGTAGTAAATGAATGCCAAATTTGCACAAGCTACTGGTTCCTGTTTTGATTCAATAGCTAGCTTAAAAAACGAAATCGCTTGTTGTGTATCTTGTTTTACTCCGGTGCCATCTCTAAAAAGTAGCCCCATTAAATTATGTCCAGAGGGATTGTTTTGCTTGCTTGACTTTAGAGCCCATTCAAAGGCCAAGTCAAGATTTCTATCCACGCCTTGTCCTAAACGATAAGCATTTGATAAGTTCGCTTGACCGTAGGCGTTTCCTTTTTCTGCAGCTAACTTGTAGTATTTAAAAGCTTCTATGTAACTTTGCGGAACGCCAACTCCTAACCTAAATGAGTTGCCTAAGTTATTTATTGCTGGTATGTACCCTTGGTCAGCGGAAAGTTTAATTAATCTATACGACTCAGTATTATTTTTATCAACACCCTGTCCGTTCCTATACATCACGCCTAATGCTTCTTGAGCAGAAATTTGATTTTGATCAGCTGCTTTTTTAAACCATTCAGCCGCAATTACAAAGTCCTGCGTAACTTCTAACCCGAACCTATATAAGTTGCCAATATGACTTTGACAATTTTTTTCTCCCTTTTGAGCGTCATCAATACAAGATGAATAAACTGCAGTGTAATCTTTTGATTTAGTAAATGCATCTGCTTGTTTAAAATCCGAATATGCAGGAAAGCAGACTGTTGTTAATAAAAGTAAGATCAACTTTAGATGTTGCATGATTTTTTGTAAAAATAGAGAATCCATATTGTTTATTTCATTTTTTTATAAATTAAAACTTCCGTCACTTCATTTGTAGTTAAGATTACAAGAATTTCGCATAAGACACAACCAACCAAAATACCACTAAAGTACCAAATATGCATAAGTTAATTTTTACTATCTGTTGTTTCATATTATCTCTAATAGGGTGCGCAAGCAAGCCTATTAATTTATTTGAGCCTGGACAGTCCAAGCCAAAGATGGAGTTCATCGATATTTCTAAATTTGACCGAGATTTGTCCACCTCTCTATCAGATAAACACGATTCAGTCGAAGTGGCTTTTTATGACAAAGTAAGCCCAAACAGTGTGCCTGATCGGCTTCAAAAATGGCTCTCTTCTATTGAAAAAACGGGCGGAAAGGTGGAGGTCAGAAGACCCGAAGGTGAGTTTGCTTCCAAAGATCCATTCGCGTTACTGAGCCTTGCAGGAACTCTTTTTTCTACATTGAAATCATTGGCTGCTAAACCCTTCGAACAGGATTACGAGACGGCTAAAGGAAGGAATGCAATTATCCAACTTGAGCGAAATAAAAATGGGGACGCTGTTATCTCTAAGATCACTTTCGTAAAGCCAGAAAAATGATGAAATGCTTAATACTGTCATTATTTGTATTTTTTGGTTTTGCCTATTCTCAAGTTTCGGAACGAAAAGCCTTGATCATTGGTGTGGGTGAGTATAGCAACTCTGAAATTGAAACACTTAGAGGTGTACCCCACGATATGCAAAGTGCCACAAAAATAGCTGTCGCTATGGGCATTCCAGAAAAAAATATCAAATACATAAAAAACAGTCAAGCAACCAAAGTTAATATCATGGCGGCATTAAAGGAAGCTGGGGACTCCACTACTGAAGGGACAAGGGCATT
>Ga0114970_10000242_pt1 | contig 39198 bp, 32 predicted proteins | sample M_140205_XF_Meta_FD_87030 | JGI IMG/M metagenome (GOLD analysis project Ga0114970, IMG submission 87030) | Freshwater microbial communities from Lake Montjoie, Canada to study carbon cycling - M_140205_XF_MetaG | ecosystem: Environmental > Aquatic > Freshwater > Lake | place: Lake Montjoie... | reverse complement strand
TAAAAGGCTATGTCGTCTTCGGAATTACTCGCTCGCATCGCCGCCGCCAAGGTCGCGGTCCTCGCGCAAACTGCACTGCTGCATCGCGAATTCGGTCGAGCTGAAAGTAAATGGAAGAGCGATGGCACGCGGGTGACGGCGACGGACGTGGCCATTTCAGAAAATATTTTCCGCGAGCTCGCCACGCAGTTTCCGGCTGACCAGTTCTTCAGCGAAGAACTGGCGGCGACGGAGGCGCCGATCCCGGTGACGGCGCGTTTTTCCTGGGTGCTCGACCCGATCGACGGCACCAACAATTTCGCGTTGGGATTTCCTCACTGCGCGATTTCGCTGGCCCTCTGCGAACACGGGGCGCCCATTTACGGGGTCGTCTACGATTTGAGTCGCCGGGTACTCATTCACGGTGGGCCGGGATTCGGACTCCAGGACGGAGCACGCGCGGCGAGCGTGAAGTGTGCAGCGTTCTCCCGAGAAACGCTGATTGGTTTTCACAGTCCCAGCGACAAACAGCTGATACCCATGGCCAGCGGCGTGCTCTCGCACTTCAAGATTCGCGGTTTGGGCAGTGCGACGTTGCACCTCGCCTATGTGGCGGCAGGCATCCTCGACGGCTGCGTCGATTTTAACGTGAAGATCTGGGACCTCGCGGCGGCGATCCCGCTGGTGCGGGCGACGGGCGGCGAGGTGCATTTTCTCAATGGCGAGCAATTACCAATGCGCGTCTTTGATTTGCAGATGAAGCCCATCATCTACGTGGCGGGCGGTCCCTCAATGTGCGCGCGGTTGCGCGAGCTGATGAGCGGTTAGGCTGCTGGCGAGGCCAGCCTGACCGCACCGCTGCGGATGCGCCTACTGGGAGCGCACGAGAACCGCGAGCATGGCCAACCCGGTTGCGGCGAAGGTGGGTGGCGGTGCCAACGGGCAGCCGCCACGGCTCACACCAAGTAGGTCTGCAGTGGGACCGGATCGAGCACCTTGGATTTGGGCGCTTTCTCGGCGAGTTGGGCCGCAAACCAGTCGCGGGCGGGTTGGTCGCCGTGGGTCAACACGATGCTGCGCGCGCCGGTCTGGATGGCGAACTCGAGGAGTTCTTCGCGGTCGGCATGACCGCTTAATTCGAAGCGTTCGACGCGGGCTTTGATTTTCACCTTCACGTGCGCGGTTTCGAACACGAAGGTGTCGCCGGCCTTGGAGGCAAGTAGTTTGCCGCCGGGAGTATCTGGATCGCAGTAGCCAACAAAACCGATCGTGTTGTGCGCGTTGCCGAGCAGGCCTGAGGCGAGCGTATAGCTCGGAGTGCGCTCGACGAGCATGCCGGAGCTGATGATGTAGAGGGCGTTTTGCTTGGGGTCTTCGCCGGCCACGAGCTTCCGCGGGGTGGGCTTGATTTTCAGGTCCTTGATGATGCCGCGGTTGAAATTCACGTGCTTCGTCTTGCGGCTGATTTCGTCGAAATAATCGGCGAGATCCATACCCAGACCGGAGGCGAAAATCGGACAGTCGACGAGGCGGCCGAACTTGCGGGCGTCATGGATGATCGCGAGCACCTCCTGCATGCGCCCGAGCGCAAAGACGGGAAGGAGAAAGGAGCCGCCTCGCTGGATGGTGTCGTTGATGGTTGAGACGAGGCGGGCGACTTCGTTGACGCGTTCCTTACCGATCGGGCGCTCGGTGGTGCCGCGCGTCGTCTCGGTGATGAGCGTGTCGAAGTGGCCGGAAGGAAATTTGGCACCGAGGAGGGTGCGCTGGTTCTCGAAGAGAACGTCGCCGGTGAAGAAAATCTGGCGGTGTTTGTGGTGCAGCTCGACGGCGGCTGCGCCCGCCACGTGACCGGCGGGGTGAAAGATAATTTCGATTTCGTCCTTCGCGCCGCGAAAATGTTTGGCATGGCCGTAGGGGAGGCCGTTGAGGCGTTTGCCGATGCGATCAATCTCGTCGTGGGTGAAGAGCGGATAGTCGGGGATGTTGGCCTCGTCCTTCTGGCGCATCATGACATTGGCCGAATTATGCAACATGCGCTCGATGAGCATGCGGCTGGACGTCGTCATGATGACCGGCGTGTTGGGGTGCTCGCGCATCACCACCGGCAAGCTGCCGATGTGATCGAGATGGCAGTGTGTGATGATGATCAGGTCGAGCGTGATGCCACGAATTTTGGAAAGATCAGGGGTCGCCGCGCGGCCGATGCTCTTGGGATTTAGGCCGCAATCGACCAAAATATTGAGGTCGCCGATTTGGACGAACAGCGAATTGGCACCAATGCCGCCGTCGCGGTTCAGGTCTGTGAGTTTCATGAACCGAACAGGCAAAACGATAACCCGACGGAGAACGAGGACGAATTTGCGCGAATGTTTTTTGGGTTCAGTTGCCTGGCGGTTTCATGTCGAAAGGGGGCAAGATAACATGAACCTTCTCGCCGAGTTCATTCACACCGTGAAAACTCCCGTGGGCCTGGGCATCGGCGCCGATGACATGATAGCTGTTGTAGGAAAACTCTTCGCCGGGGGTAAGCCGCGGCGTCTCACCGATGATCTTGTCTCCCTCGGTGACGAGTCGGGTGCCGTCGGCGTGAGCGACGACCCATTTTCGACCTAGGAGGGTGACCGTGTGTTCGGACCGGTTCTGAATCGTAATAAAATAGATGAACGCATGGGGCTTGTCGACCGGCAGGCTCGCGCCGCCCCGGTGATAGTGGAGTTTGTTCAGGCGGGCGGTGAGACCCGGGAGTTCGCAGGAGGAGCTGGACACGCTCTGAGCAGACCGGGAAACGCCGCGTGGGCAAGCGCGGTCTGCAGGGGTTATTTTTCGGCCTTGCCGCACGTCGTGCCGCCGCGCAGAAACGGGAACTCATGGTCAAACTCGCCTTGCTCTCTGTCAGCGACAAACGTGGTCTGGTGGAGTTCGCGACGGTGCTCGTGCGCACGCACGGCTACACCTTGCTCTCGACCGGAGGCACGGCGAAACTGCTCGCCGAGAGCGGTTTGCCGGTGACGGAGGTTAGCCAGCACACCGGGTTTCCCGAAATTATGGAAGGTCGGGTCAAGACACTGCACCCGAAGATTCACGGCGGCTTACTCTGCCGGCGCGACAAGGCCGACCACCTCGCGCAGGCCAAGGCCAACGCCATCGAGCTGATCGATCTCGTCGTTGTGAACCTCTATCCCTTCGAAGAAACGGTGGCGAAGCCGAACGTTCATTTCGAAGAGGCGATCGAAAATATCGACATCGGCGGTCCCTCGATGCTGCGCAGCGCGGCCAAGAATCACGAGAGCGTGAGCGTCGTGTGCGACCCGGCTGATTACGGCGCGGTGCTCGCAGCGATGGCCACGGGAGCCAGCCCGGATGGGTTGCTCGAACTCCGTCGCAAGCTCGCGCTCAAAGTGTTTCAGCGCACCGCGAGTTACGATGCGGCGATCGCGCGCTATCTGGAGTCGCAGGCGGTCGAGCCCGACCTTGAGGCCATGAGTGGATTTCCCCCGGCGTTGACGCTGTCGTGGAAAAAAGTGCAGTCCCTTCGCTATGGAGAGAATCCGCATCAAAAGGCGGCGCTGTATGGCACATTCCACGACCATTTTTCGCAGCTCCAAGGTAAGGAACTGTCGTATAATAATATTTTGGACATCACGTCGGCCACATACCTGATCGGTGAGTTTGAGCGACCGACGGTGGCCATCTTGAAGCATACGAACCCGTGCGGCGTCGCGAGCGCAGACACGCTCCTGTCGGCGTGGGAACAGGCCTACGCCACTGATCGGCAGGCACCGTTCGGCGGGATCATTATCGTCAATCAAACGCTCGACGGAGCGTTGGCTAAGGCTATTGCCGAGATCTTCACGGAGGTGATCATCGCGCCGCGCTTCAGCGAAGAGGCGATGGCCGTTTTTTCGAAGAAAAAGAATCTGAGGCTGATGATTGCCAAGGGTGGCATCGGAGCCGACGCGTTGCAGGAAGTGAGGTCGGTCGTCGGCGGTGTGCTCGTGCAGGATCGCGACCGCACCCTAGGCAACGTGAAGGAATTCAAGGTCGTGACGAAACGCGAACCGAGCCCCGACGAGTGGGCCGCGATGCTCTTTGGCTGGAAAGTCGGCAAGCACGTGAAGTCCAACTCGATTGTCTACTGCCGCGGCGAACAGACCCTCGGTGTCGGTGCCGGACAAATGGCTCGGGTGGACAGTTCGCGCATCGCGGTGTGGAAAGCGGGCGAAGCAGGGCTCGATCTGCGCGGATCGGTTGTGGCGAGCGAGGCAATGTTTCCGTTTGCGGACGGCCTGGTCGCCGCAGCGGCGGCTGGGGCCACGGCAGCGATTCAGCCCGGAGGTTCGGTGCGTGACGCGGAGGTCATCGCCGCGGCTGACGAACGCGGAATGGCCATGGTTTTCACGGGCTCGCGGCATTTTAAGCACTGATCCTCGTGCGCACCGTGGTCTTGGACATTGCCAAACCGCCCGGCCGAGGCTCCTTCATTCAAATCCACTTCTCCATGAGGGTTCTCTTTCGTCCTGCCGTTCATATCCACTCAGCCTGCGGGTGAACTTCCGTGCAAACCCTGACGTCCCATGCTTGAGGTGCTTGAGGCCATTCTGGATCAATTTCAAGGGACCCCGCTGTCCCTCTGGGGACCTTTTTTTGTGTTGTTACTCTGCGGGTTGGGCCTGCCGATCCCCGAAGATATCGTCCTCATTGCGGCCGGTGCCTTGGGCGTGTTGGATGAACGGGCTTGGATGCACGTCAGTGCCCTCATGTATGCGGGGGTGATGGGCGGAGATTCGATTATCTTCTTTGCGGGCCGATATTTCGGCATGCGTTTGCGGACCGTACCGTGGTTCCAGCGGTTGTTTCCCGCCGACAAACAGGCGAAGGTCGAGGTCCTGTTTGAACGTCATGGCTCGAAGGGATTGTTCTTCGGGCGTTTCTTGCCGGGACTACGTGCGCCGATTTTTTTTACGGCGGGGTCCATGCGGGTGTCGTTTTGGAAGTTTTTCTGCTTCGACGGGTTTGCCGCGCTGATCAGCGTGCCGGTCTTCGTGTGGCTCGGTCATTGGCTCTGGGTGAAGTTTCAAGACGACATTGACCAGCTCAATAGGAGTCTGGCCGTGACGCACTCATTCTCGAGGTGGATCGTGGTCGTGGCCGCACTCGCGTGCATCGGCCTATGGTTTTGGTCCCGGCGCGGGAAGAAGAAGATTCCCTGACGCATCGGGTGCACGTTACCGAGCGATTGTCGCTCGCGGGGAACGACCCTTCAGCGGTGAAACGGACTACCGACTTTCCGGCGTTGAGGCCGCCGGTGGTGCGCGCTGCGCTACAAACCGAGCGATGAGCCGCGCGAAATTTTCGGAGCCGTGTTTTCCGATTGGCCTGGCAGCGAATTGGTCCACGTTGGGGACATGTTCGATCCCGTTGAGAAACTAAAAGAATTTATCCGCTATCCCAGCGTCTCCGCCGACTCCACGTTTCGGGATGGAATGCAGGGGGCCCAAGTATTCGTCTCGAATCTGTTGGGCTCGCTCGGTTTTACTGTCGAGGTGGTGAAGACCGATCTTCACCCGATCATTTTTGCTCAGCGGGGCGGGGATGCGAGCTGGCCGCACGTGGTGATTTACGGACACTACGACGTGCAGCCCGCCGATCCGCTAAATTTGTGGAAGACGCCGCCCTTCGATCCGACCATCATCGGCAATCGGATCTATGGACGTGGAGCGGCCGACAACAAGGGTCCGCTGATGACGAACATTGCCGCGGTCGCGCAATTATTGGAGGTCAATCCGAAGTTTCCGCTGCGGATCACGTTTCTGATCGAAGGCGAAGAAGAGATGGGGAGTCCCAGTTTCCCGAAATTTCTAGAGAGCCACAAAGACCGGCTGCAAGCGGCGGATTTCGTTTACCTTTCCGATACCGCACTGCCCACGGCGGACCAAGTCGTGCTCACGTGTGGTCTGCGGGGGTTGGCGCTGTTCGATCTGCACGTAACGGGTGCGAAGGGGGACTTGCACTCGGGTCTCCACGGCGGCGTCTTGCGCAATCCGATTCAAGCGCTCGCGGAAATCATTTCGTCGCTGCATACGCCGGAAGGTCTCGTGAACGTGCCGGGATTCTATGCAGAGGTGCTCGATGTGCATCCGTGGGAACGCGCCGAATTGAAAAAATTGGGTGCCGACGAACAGAGCTACAAAGACTTTCTCGGGATCGATGCTTTCTATACTTTGCCGGGATTCTCGCCGTTCGAAGCGCTGCGATTTCAGCCGACGCTCGAGTTCAATGGGATTGGCGGAGGCTACCAAGGGGAGGGGACCAAGACGGTCATTCCGAGCAAGGCGTTTGCGAAAATCAGCTGCCGGCTTGTGCCCAACCAGGAGCCCGAAAAAATCAAGCACCTGGTGATGGCCGCGATCCGGGCGCGCACTCCTTCCGGGGTGAAAATCGAGTTCGTGGACCAGCACAAAGGCGATCCGTACGTGGTGGTGCCGCCTGACCGTGCGAACACCCCGTCGGACCAGTCGCCGGTGCTCGCGCGGGCATTTCGCGCGGCGGACCAAGCTGTCATGGAAGTTTGGGGACGGGCCCCGCTGTATCTGCGCGAAGGCGGCAGCGTGCCGATCATCGCTCAGATTAAACAGGTCACGGGATTGGATTCGGTCATGTTCGGGCTCTTCCTGCCGGAGGATAATCTGCATGCGCCGAACGAGAGCTTTAACCTCGATGTCATGCGGAAGGGGATTGAAACATCGCGGCGTGTCCTCGCGGCGCTGGCTGAGTAGGCTGGCGATTTTTTCTCATAAAAAAGCCCCGGAAAATTCCGGGGCTTTTTCGTCTTTGGGAAAATGTCTGTGAGCGGGAAACTTATTTAGCCTTGATAATGACCAGTTCGACGCGGCGGTCTTTATCCATCGACGCGGCATCGGCATTGGATTTGGCCTCGAGGCTGCCCTTGGAGTTCGCCTCGAGTTTGTCGGCGAGAACTCCCAACGAAAGCAGGTATTTTTTCGCGGCGTTCGCGCGGCGATCACCGAGCCCCAGATTGTATTCCGCCGTGCCCCGCCAGTCCGCGTGACCTTCCAAGAGGAGGCGCTGGGCGGGGTTCTTGTCGAGATACTCTTTGGCCGCCTTCAGCTTCTCGCGTTCGCTCTGCTTGATGGCTGACTGATCAAATTCAAAATAGACGGGCTGGAGCAATCCACGGATCGTGCTCCCATCGTCGATCACGCCGTCGGCCAGACGCGACTGCAACGAGGTGTTGAGATCCGACACCGTTGAAAGATTGCTCGGAGGAGCGACGTTTTCGCCGCCACCCAATGGTCCGAGTACCGTGGCGCCCGGATTCGGACGCTCGGGTTTCTTGCTGCAGCCGGCAGTCAGGAGCGCGGCGCTAGCGAGGACGAGGCAAAGTTTTTTCGAGACAAGTTTCATGAGAAGCAGAGAGGTGTGAACGGAATGAAAAAACGATTGGTCAATCGCCTCCGTTGCCGCAAGGTTTTTAGAAGTTCTTTTTCGGGTGGATGAGCCCCGTTTCGAGCGCAAACCGCGTAAAGCTGGAGAAAACGTCGAGGTTGAGCGTTCTCATGAGAGTCGTGCTGTGGCGGTAAACGGTCTTGGCTCTGATGCCGATTTCAACAGCGAGTTTTTAGGCGCTGTGGCTCTCAGCCACGAGCTGATCATGGGCGTCCCGGCGAAGAATCGCGACCAACATTTTGCGACGGGCGGTGGGGGCTTCGATGGGGACGAGGCTTTTCATTCACTGATGGGGGAACGGGACGGTGGTGGGCCGGCCGGGATTCGAACCCGGAACCAATTGCTTAAAAGGCAACTGCTCTACCATTGAGCTACCAGCCCTCCTATCCGTGGGAAGGAGACAAATGGATTTTTGTCACGGGGGTTGGCAAGGAATTTCGCCCTGAATGAAGCGCGCGGTCATTGACCAGGCTCGCGGCCGCGCATATGCACTCCTGACTTTCATCTCAACGTGGGAACAATCCAGAAATATTCCAATCAGAGTGAGGTAGAACGTATGACCTCCAAAGCTCAAGAAGTTGCCTTCGATCGCGTACTAGTGGATCGATTTAAGAGCGGTGATCAGGCCGCTTTCGACGAGATGGTTTCCCGTTACTGGGACCGCATTTATTCGATGGTTCACCAACTTCTGCGCAACCAGCAGGATGCGGAGGAGGTGACGCAGGACGCGTTTATCCGCGCGCACCGGGGCTTGGTCAATTTCCGAGGGGACTCCGCGTTTTCTACGTGGCTCTACCAGATTGCGACCAACCTCGCGCGGAACCGTTATTGGTATTGGTGGCGCCGGAAACGCGACAAGTCCGTCTCTTTTGACGCGCCTGTGAGCTCCGAAAACGATATGACGTTGGCCGACATCATCCCTGCTGAGGTCGAGTCGCCGGACGACATCGCGGTCAATCAGGAGTTCGTGAACCGCATCGGCCAAGGGATGGAGAAAATCTCGGCAAAACACCGAGAGATTTTGGTCTTACGCAACGTCAAGAATCTATCTTACGAGGAAATCGCGGCTATCTTGGTCATTTCTGTAGGCACCGTGAAGAGCCGCATTGCCCGTGCCCGAGAGAGTCTTCGTTCCAAGCTAGGCGAGGATTTCAAAGCCTAACGACCATACCCATTACCGACCTGACCAACCTGACTAACCTGACCGCTATGAACGACTCCGAATTTATCGAATACCTCAATCTCTACCTCGATCACGAGATCACCGCTGCCGATGCAGCCCGGCTCGAGGCCGAGGTCCAGCGCAGCCCGGAGCGCCGCCGGATATACCGAGATTATTGTCGCATGCAGAAGGCGTGCACGGTGCTCGCGAAAGACTTCAATGACGAGGCGGCGAGTGCTGCTGCGCCGGAGCGCGGACCGCTCGAAGTTGTCGGGGCGCGTCGCTTTTCGTGGGGCACGGGCGTTTGGGGGGCTGCGGGACTGTGCGCGGTGGCCGCGTGCGTCGCGATCGTTCTCATCGCTAACCGCAAGCCCGGGGCGAGTCCGGTGGGCCGTCCGGTGGTGTCAGCCGTTGCCCCTGAGCTCGAAACGGGTGTGATTGTTGGCCGCAGCGAATACATCGCAGCTCAAGCGAGTTTTGCCGGCTCCGTGACCGTTCCGGCTTCGCGGCGTAGCGAATTGCAGCCCGGCCTCGCCCCCGGATCCCTCTCGCTCGGCACTCGTATTGCCGGAGGGGAATCGCCAGCGGAGGGTTCACTTCCTGCGCAATTCGATTGGCTGAGCAGCCTCCAGATCGCGCCCATGCAGAGAATCCAGTTGGAAGGCTTCCGCTTTGAGGCGCGGCCTGCCGAGGCGGCGCAGAACTCCGTCTACGGTGGCCGTCCCCATCCCGCCCAGCAAGGCGTGGTGGAGATGACGGCTTTTCAAATTACGAAATAGTCCGAGAAATCGTCTGCGGCGGACGCCATTCTCCTGCTCACGGCTGCAGCGCGGACGTTGCTGGTCGCTTAGTTCAGCGCTTTTTTGATGAGCGCTTCGGTCGTTGCTTTGGCCCCGAGGGCGAGTGCGGCGTGGCGAATGGCTTGGTCGGCATCGGCACCTTTGTAACCGAGGGCGATCAAGGCGGCGACGGCGTCGCGATGGGTGCTCTCCCCGGCGGGCGCCGGGGAGGCCTCGCCATTGAGATTTGTCGCGGCGGCACCGTCCGACGTGCCGACCTTTGCACGGAGTTCGACGACCAAGCGTTCGGCCGTTTTTTTGCCGATGCCGGGGACTTTGGCCAAAGAAGCAATGTCCCCCGAGCGAATCGCGCCTTCCAACGAGGGGAGGGACAACCGGCCCATGATCCCGAGCGCGCCTTTGGGGCCGACACCCGTTACGTTTTCGATCATCAGTCGGAAGAAATCCCGCTCGGCGGGAGTCGTGAATCCGTAAAGGGTCTGCGCGTCTTCGCGATAAATTACGAGGGTATGGAGCTTCACATGGGCGCCGGGCAACGAAAGCTTTTCGGCGGTGGTCACGGGGATGTTCACCTCGTAACCGAAGCCGTTTAATTCGATGATCGCGTGCGACAGCGTTGAGGAGGCGAGGGTGCCTTGGATCGAAGTGATCATCAATGAAGTATCGAGGCGGGCGGGAGGGGCGAGAAAAGCGGCCGAGGAGGGGGACGACCGTAGCGGGCGGCTCGGTCTGCTCTATTTCAGGCCGAGCACATCCTGCATATCGTAGACCCCAGGCTTTTGGTGGACGACCCATTGGGCGGCGCGCAGGGCACCACGCGCAAAAATTCCCCGGTCGCTGGCTTTGTGCGTCAGCTCGATGCGTTCACCGAGCGCGGCGAACAACACGGTATGATCACCGACGACGTCGCCGCCCCGCAGTGCGTGAATCCCGACTTCGGTTGGCGTGCGCTCGCCGACAATGCCCTCGCGGCCGTGGCGCAGCGCTGACGCGGTCAGATTGCGCTCTTCCAAGATAATCTCGAGCAGTCGGGCGGCGGTGCCGCTCGGGGCGTCTTTTTTGAAACGGTGGTGCATTTCGACGACCTCAGCGTCGTAGTCAGAGCCGAGCACATTGGCGGCGCGGCGGGTGAGGGCGAAGAGCAGATTTACCCCGACGGAAAAATTTCCGGCCCACACGCAGGGCACGTGGGCAGCGAGTGCCAGCAGTTGTTTTTTCTCTTCGGCCGCGTGGCCGGTGGTGCCGAGGACGACGGCCTTGTGATTGGCGACGGCGAGCTCGAGCACGGAGCGGGTTGCCTGATGTGAACTGAAATCGACCACGACGTCGCTGTGAGCGAGGCCGGCCGCGATATCGTCCCCGAGGTCAACCGCGCCGCCGATGGCGACGCCCATTTCCTTGGCGGCGTCCGCGAGGGCGTGGCCCATGCGACCGCGGGAGCCGTTGATCAAGATTGAGAGAGGCATAGCCGGTGAAATTATTTACCGAGGGCGGCGAGGGCCTTTTCGAGGAGCTGGGCGTTGGCTGCGCTCATTTCGCACAGCGGTGCGCGCACTTCGGCGGACGCAATCATGCCGGCCCGCAGTACGGCGACCTTGATCGGCACCGGGTTCGGTTCAATGAACAGAGTCTTGAAGATAGGGTAGAGCTTGCGGTGCAGCTTGGTCGCTTTTGCAAAATCATTGGCCAAGGCGAGCCGGACCAGTTGCGAGACCTCGCGGACTAAGAGATTCGATGCGACGCTAATGACGCCTTCGGCCCCGACGGACATGAAGGGCAGGGTGAGCGAATCGTCGCCGCTGAGCACCGTAATATCGGAGCCGAGTGCTTGTTTCAATTGATCGACGCGGTCGACGCTGCCGCCCGCTTCCTTGATCCAGCGCACGTGGGTATATTTTGCCCGGAGGCGCTCGACGACGGGCACGCCGATTTCGATGCCGCAGCGGCCCGGGATTGAATAAAGAATGATCGGTCGGTCCGTCGCCTCGGCGACGGCGCTGAAGTGGCGGAACAGGCCCTCGGGGCTGGGTTTGTTGTAGTAGGGCGCGACGACGAGCATGGCGTCGGCACCGGCTTTATGGGAAAGTTTGGTGAGTTCGACCGCTTCGTGGGTCGAGTTGGAGCCGGTGCCGGCGATCACGGGCACGCGACCGGCGGCAGTCGCGATTACGGCGCGAACGACGTCGAGGTGCTCCTCGTGGGAAAGCGTGGGCGATTCTCCAGTGGTGCCGACCGGAACTAACCCGTCGATCCCTCCTTTGATTTGGTAGGCGACGAGTTTCTTGAGGCTGGCATAGTCAACCTGGCCCTGGTGGAAGGGCGTTACGAGCGCGGTGATCGTGCCTGTGAGCGGACGGAGTTTCATGGGAGCGGGCAGTGTTGCCGTGCGGAACAGAGCACGGCGAAATACGGAATCCGCAACGCTTTTTTACCCATGTCCACTGTCACGCCGCATACCGAAATCATTAAGGACCTCCTCAGGCTCGCGGTCGACAGCGGGGCGAGGGACGTGATGATTAAATGCAACAAGCCCGGCTACGTTCGGCTTTCCAACAAGTTTAAGCGTGTTGATGGGGATCCGATTACTTGCCTCGAGGCGGAGGCTTGGGTCGTGGAGCACGTGCCGAAAGTATTCCGGTCAAAGTGGGAGGATTGGGGGGAGGTCGACTTTGCCCATGGGCTCGAGGGCATTGGGCGGTTCCGCGTCCACGCGTTTCACCAGCGCGCTCGTCGGCATTGTGCTGCGCCACATACAAGAGCACCGTGCCATCATTCTTATCGGTGAAATGCGCGACCGCGAAACGTTGGAGACTGCGATCAGCGCGGCGGAGACCGGTCATCTAGTGTTGTCCACGAGGCATGTCTCGACTGTCGCCCAGTCGCTCACGCGGGTGTTCGCGTTTTTTCCTTCCGAGGAGCAGATCCCAGCCCGAGGAGTGATCGCGGGCTCGTTTCGCGGGTTTGTTTGCCAGAAGCTGGTGCCGAAAATTGATGGCTACGGCCGACTGCCGTAATCGAAATCCTGACTATCGATGCGACGGTGAAGACCCTCATCGTCGAAGGTCAGTTTGCGGAAATCCAGGGCCTGTTGGCGGGGAGCAGTGACTCCGCGAGTGGTTCGTTTAACAAAGACCCGTATCGGCTGTGGAAGGCGGGGGGGGCATCGGCAAGGCGCGGATGGGCGGCGGAAAATCCTGGGGCGGAAGCGCCCGCGCCGCCCTGCGAAGGCCGTATCGCCTCGGCGTTTGGCAAACCGGACGCTGCCGCAAAGTATTTCAAGCTGCTGAAACGCTTTTAGGGCTTGGATTCCGAGAGGGCGGGCGATTGTCTCGCGAGTTCCTATCATGGCACTGGCATTTTTATTTGCGGGACAGGGCTCCCAAAAGGTTGGCATGGGCAAATCGCTGTTTGCTCAGTCGGCTGCCGCGCGGGCGCTTTACGAGGAAGCCGGCCGTGTGCTTGGTTGGGACTTGGCCAAGGTGAGCTTTGAGGGCCCGGAGGTCGATCTGACCCAGACAAAGGTGTGTCAGCCGGCTCTTTTGGTCCACGGGCTAGCTCTCGTGGCTGCGCTCCGCGAGCAAGGGAAACTGCCGTCCGGCGAACCGCAATTCGCGCTCGGCCTGAGCCTCGGTGAAGTCACGGCTTACTGCGCGGCGGGGGTGTTCGATTTTGCGACGGGCGTGCGTATCGTGGCAGAGCGTGGTCGGCTCATGCAGCTGGCGTGCGAGCAAACGACGGGTGGAATGGCCGCGATCATCGGGGAGGACCGGGGGAGAATCGCCGATCTGTGCAAGGAATTCGACATCGAGGCCGCTAATTTCAACGCGCCCGGCCAGATCGTCGTTTCCGGGGAGAAGGCGAAAGTCGAGGCGGCGGTGATCGGAGCAAAAGCTCATGGCATGAAAAAGGTCATCCCGCTCGTCGTCGCCGGTGCCTACCATTCGCGCCTGATGGAGCCGGCGCGCGTGGCCTTCGCGGCGTATCTCGAATCGATCCCGTTCGCTGCGCCGCGCTTCACCGTGTTCACGAACACGACGGGCCTGACGGTCAGCGATCCTGCTGCGATCAAGGCCGCGCTCGTGAAACAAGTCGTTTCGTCGGTGCTCTGGGAAGATTGTATGCGCAATGCGGCCACGGCGGGCGTGACAGAGTTTTGGGAGTTCGGGCCGGGCGGAGTCCTCGCCGGACTCGCGCGCCGCACCGAAAAAACGTGGAGAGTGAAGAGCTTCGCTGAATTTACCGATCTGACCACCGCCGCCTGAACGATGTCTGCCAAAAACACCCGCAATTTCTGCATCATCGCCCACGTCGATCACGGAAAAACCACGCTCTCCGACCGTTTGCTCGAGCACACGAACACCGTGGCGATGCGCTCCATGACGGCGCAGCATCTCGACTCGATGGATCTCGAGAGAGAACGCGGGATCACCATCAAGTCACACCCGGTCACGATGACCTACCGCGCGAAGGACGGGCAGGACTACAAACTGAATCTGATGGACACGCCGGGCCACGTGGATTTTTCCTACGAGGTCTCGCGCTCACTCGCGGCGTGTGAAGGCGCGGTGCTGTTGATCGATGCGGCGCAGGGCGTCGAGGCGCAGACGGTCGCAAACGCCCACTTGGCTTTCGGCCAAAAGCTCAAAGTCATCCCGGTCATCAACAAGATCGACTTGCCCAGTGCGAATCTCGAGCTCTGCACGCGTCAGTTGGAGGATATTCTGACCATTCCCGCCGAGGAGGCGATCCTCGCGAGCGGCAAGTCAGGCATCGGCATCATTGATATTCTCGAAGCCGTCGTGGCCCGCGTGCCGGAACCCCGCTGGCAGGACTATCCACAAACGCGCGCGCTGGTGTTCGATTCGCTCTACGACTCTTATCGCGGCTGCATCGCCTACGTGCGGGTCTTTTCCGGCGCGATCAAGGCCGGCGATATGATGATGCTGATGAGCACGGGCCAGAAGGCCGAGGTTAAGGAAGTGGGCGTATTTATGCCCAAGATGGAGAAGATCCCTTCGCTGGGTGCCGGCGATGTGGGCTACATCGTCTCGAGTATCAAGAACACCGCTGACGTAAAAACCGGCGACACCATCACGATCGCAAGCCGGCCGGCGACGGACATGCTGCCCGGCTACAAAGAGGTGCGCCCGCTGGTTTTTTGCGGTCTGTATCCGCTCGAGAGCGACGACTACGAGAAACTGAAGGCCGCGCTCGGGCGGCTGCGTCTGAACGATGCGGCCTTCGTTTACGCTTCGGAAAGCTCGCTGGCGCTCGGCTTTGGTTTCCGCTGCGGCTTCCTCGGTCTCCTCCACATGGAGATCATCCAAGAGCGCATCCGTCGCGAGCACGACGTGGAGATCATTTCGACGTATCCGAGTGTTATCTACCACGTGATCAAGCACGGTGGCGACCTGATCGAAGTCGATAATCCGGTTAACATGCCGGACCCCGGCACCATCATCGAGATCAAGGAACCCACGATTCGCGCGCAGATCATTTTGCCCAACGATTCGATGGGCGATATCCTCGCGTTGATCATGGAAAAGCGCGGTATCTGCGACCACACCGACACGTTGGACATGAACCGCGTGATGCTGAAGTGCTCGCTGCCGCTGAACGAAATTCTCGTCGATTTCAACGACCGCTTAAAGAGCATCACTCACGGCTATGGCTCGATGGATTATGAACTCGGGGACTACATGGTGGCCGACCTGGTGAAGATGGACATCATGATCAACGGCGACCCGGTCGATGCCTTTTCCTGTATCGTGCATCGCGACAAGGCCGATAGTCGCGGGCGCCAACTGTGCGAGAAGCTCGCTGAAATCATCCCTCCGCAGATGTTCAAGGTCGCGATTCAGGCAGCCATCGGCGGCAAAGTCATCGCCCGCGACAACGTGAAGGAAATGCGGAAGGACGTCACTTCAAAGTGCTACGGCGGCGACATCAGCCGTAAGCGCAAGCTCCTCGACAAACAGAAAGAGGGCAAAAAGAAGATGAAACAAATCGGCAAGGTATCCATCCCACCAGATGCCTTCATCAAAGTGCTCCAAAACAACTAAGCGATTCGAAGCCATGTTTGGCCTATTTCATTCTCAGGAAAAGAAAATGCGGGAGAACGCGACGAATTGGCTCGAGGTCGCTGATCGCGTTTACCACTTCCGTCGCGATATCCTCGCCGCTCCCTTAGTGGGCGAATTGCAGGCCCATATCGCGACGCTCCGGGCGCTGCTCAAGGACAAGGTCGGGGCCGAAAAGCTGAGACTTGAAATTGAAGCACTCGAGGAAGTGCTGCGCCGCACCGGTGGGGCTATCTACCCCAAGAGCGCGCTCGTGGAAAACGTCGAATTCTTCCTCGTGGCGGCGATTGTCATTCTCGGGATCCGCACGTATTTTGTGCAGCCCTTCAAGATCCCGACGAACTCGATGTGGCCGACCTACAACGGCATGACGCCCGAGGTGTTTATGAAGCCGGCTGACGAACCCTCGTCGGCGGCGGTGGCGGCGCGGGCCGTCCTCTTTGGCGCCTGGCCTCATCGTCTGGATGCCCCGATGGAGGGCGAAGTGTTGGTGCCGGTATTTGGCGGGCAGAGCCGCGGGGCCGTGCGCGCGCGCATCGTCTCGGGACGATCCTGGCTGGTGATTCCGACCGACTTGCGCGAATACACGCTCTTTGTCGGCGACAAACCGGTGAAAGTGCGGTTGCCGCTGGATTTTGACATGGACTGGGTTGTTTCCGAAGCGCTGGTTTCCCCGGGCAACAAATTCACGACCCAGAGCTTCAACGCTGAGGTTGAAAAAAAGCTGCGCGCGGGCCAATTCGAGGTGCGGAATGTCGATGGAGAAAACGTCCGGTGTATCCGCACCGGCCGCTTCGTGCGCGGTGGAGAGCGCTTTTTGTCGTTCGATGAATTGACCGGCGACCAGTTATTCGTCGATCGGATGAGCTACCATTTCGTGCCGCCGACTGCCGGCCAGGGTTTTGTTTTTCGCACCGGTAACATCAAGGGTATCGCGGATACGTATGGAGACCAATATTACATCAAGCGCCTCGTGGGAACGCCCGGTGACGAACTTGAAATCGTGAGCGGTAAGACCACGGCTGCTGCACCTGCGGTGGTAAAATCGGGTGGCACGGGCGTCTTGCTTCGCAATGGGCGACCGATCGAGGGTGCAGGGGCTTTTCGCGGCAACAATGAGCAGAGCGGGAAATACGGTGGTTACCAACCGCTCGGCCTGCTGGCGCTGGGCGAAAAAGCCAAGGTCCCTCCGGGGCAGTTTCTCGCGCTAGGTGATAATTCCGGCAATAGCGCGGATGGCCGTTACTGGGGGTACGTGCCGGGCAAGGATGTCGTCGGCCGGCCGCTGTTTATCTACTTCCCGTTCACCAGTCACTGGGGCCCGGCCCGCTGAGGTGGGGCTGAGGGCGGACTTCAGCCCGCTGTTTCGGCCTGAAGTGCTCGCACGAAGGCAAACGGACTGAGGCAGACTGACGTTCGCCCTACTTCCGAGCCGGCGTTTGGTTGGCGAAGACTGCGGACATGAAACGCCCCACGCGTTTCGCATCGACCTTTCCTGACCAATGGCCGCCGGTTTTGAATTCTGATCCCACGATAAATCCGTCGGCTTCTCCGAGGAACGTGCCGACATTTCCCGCAGTCACACCGGAGCCGAGATAGACCGGGAGCCGGGTGGCCTGTCTCACTGCGTGGACGTCGGCGGGCTGCGGGGCGTCCCCCGTGACAGCGCCAGTCACGATCACGGCATCACCGCGCATGAATTCGACGGCGTGCGCGGTCTCCCCGATGGCGACGTCGGCGGTGATCGCGTGCGAGCTGTGCTTCTTTTTTACGTCCGCCCACACCTGCACGTGGTCGGCGCCGATGGCGCGACGGTAGCGGAGCAGCTCGGCGGCTGACGACTGGATGATCCCTTCGTCGGCGACGTGTGCGAAGGCGAACCCCTCGGCCCGTATAAACTCGAGGCCGGCGGCATGGGCGACGGCGATGGCCTCGGTATTGGCGGCGGCGAGGATTTGTAGTCCACAGGGCAAGCGAGCTGCGTCCTTGATGGCACGGGCGATGATGGCGATGGCCGCGACGATTTCGGGTCCGACGTGCCCTCGGAGGTAGGGCGTGTCGTGCATGTTTTCCAGCATGAGGCCGTGCACGCCAGCCTCGCGGTAGATTGTGGCCTCTCTTAACGCCTGCGTCTCGATCTCGCGCAACGAGCGGCGGCACGCGGGCGTGCCGGGCAGTGCGCCCAGATGGATCATGGCGACGACTGGCTGGGCGGTAGCGAAGAGGTTCATCGATCGGCGTAGCCCCGGGGATGGGCTGAGTGCCATTTCCAGGCCGTAGCGACAATCGATTCGATGTCACCGAACTTTACGTTCCAATTGAGTTCGCGCTGGGCTTTCGCGGAGTCGGCATAGAGGGCAGGGGGATCGCCGGGGCGACGAGGCTGTGCGATGACCTTGACGGGCCGGCCGACGATTTTCTCGACGGCGCGGATGACTTCGCGGTTGGAGGTTGGTTTACCGGTGCCGAGATTATAGAAGAGTTGCGTGCCGGGGGCTGACAATGTGTCGAAAGCTGCGATGTGGGCGCGGCTCAAGTCGTCGACATGCACGTAGTCGCGAAGGCACGTGCCATCAGGGGTTGGGTAGTCGGTGCCGTAGAGCTCCAGATGCGGGCGCTTGCCCGTCGCGACGTCGATGGCCACGGGGATGAGGTGCGTCTCTGGGTGATGATCCTCGCCGATCGAGCCGTCTTCGGATGCGCCGGCGGCATTAAAATAGCGGAAGACCGCGAAACTGAGGCCGGTCGCCGGCGCGAGGGCTTTGAGGGCAATTTCGATGTCGAGCTTGGTTTGGCCGTAGGGGTTAATGGGAACTTGCGGAAGGTTCTCGTGGATGGGCAGCGTCGCCGGCACGCCAAAGGTCGCGCACGTCGAGGAGAAGATGAATTTCTTCACGCCCACAGCGAGCATCGCGTTGAGCAGGTGCAGGGTGGCCGCGCTGTTGTTGAGGTAGTATTTGATGGGGTCGGTGACGGATTCGCCGACGTAACAGAAGGCCGCGAAGTGCATGACCACTTCGATTTTCTCGGCGAGGAGGATCTGTTTGACGGCGACTTCGTCACCTAAGTTTGCGTCGTACACGGTCACATTGGGCGCGAGGGCTGCGCAGTGACCGTAGACGAAATTGTCGAGCACCACAGGGCGGTGACCGGCCGCTGCGAGTTGGCGAACACAATGACTGCCGATGTAACCGGCGCCTCCGACGACGAGAACGTTCATAGAGAAAGGAGGGTTGTATTGCTTTCGGGCGGAGGTTGGCTAGCGATTTCCCTTCCACCTTAATGAAGCTCTCGCGCATCGTCATCACAGGCGTCGGTCTGACCGCTCCCAACGGTAATTCGCTCCTCGAATTCCGGGCCAATCTCCTCGCGGGCGTGGCTGGAATTCAACGCCGGGAGATTCGCTACATGGGCTCGCAGCTCGCCGGCGCGTGCGATTACAACGCCCAGAAGTACCAGACGAAAAAAGAGGTGCGGGTCGGCACGCGAGCCGGGAGTATTTCGATTTACTGCGCGCGCGAGGCGCTGGCGGATAGTGGGCTCAGGTGGGAGGCGGTGGCGAAGGACCGCGTGGGTATTTACATTGGCTGCACGGAGCACGGCAACGTCGAGACCGAGAACGAAATCTACAACATCTCGAAGTTTAACTACGATACGAAGTTTTGGTCGCACTATCACAACCCCCGGACCGTCGCGAACAACCCGGCCGGTGAAGCGTCGCTCAATCTCGGCGTGACGGGCCCCGCCTACACCATTGGTGCCGCGTGTGCGGCAGGAAACATGGGACTGATCCACGCCACGCAGATGTTGCGTTTGGGCGAGGTGGACCTCGCGATCTGTGGTGGCGTGAGCGAGAGCATTCACACGTTTGGGATTTTCGCCGGCTTCAAATCCCAGAACGCCCTCGCGACGCACGCCGACCCGCTCAAGGCATCGCGGCCCTTCGACAAGGCCCGCAACGGTATTGTGATCTCTGAGGGTGGCGCGCTCTACACGCTGGAGCGTTTGGACGATGCCCAAGCGCGTGGTGCGAAAATCTACGGGGAAATCGCCGGCTACCACGTGAACAGTGATGCTAGCGACTACGTGCTGCCCAATCCCGCGCGCCAGGCCGAATGCGTGCGCGCGGCGATCAGCCGAGCCGGGCTCGTCCCGCGCGATATCCACATTGTCAACACCCACGCCACCGCCACGCCGCTCGGAGACATTCAGGAGTGCGAAGCGATCCGCGCGGTCTTTGGAGAAGGCTGCCCCGACACCTCCATTAACAACACTAAGGGCTACATTGGCCACTGCATGGGCGCGGCCGGCGCGCTCGAATTGGCGGGCAACTTGCCGTCCTTCGACGACCTGATTGTCCATCCGACGATCAACGTCGACGACCTCGATCCGCTCTGTGCGCTGCCGGGCTTGGTGCTTAATCAGCCCCGGGCGGTTGCGAAAGTAGACACCATCCTTAACAATTCTTTCGGAATGTTGGGGATAAATTCCGCGTTGATTGTTAAACGGTTTGTCCCCTAATCCCCGCTCCCGACTATGACCAAAGACGAATGCAAGCAGGTGGTGCTCGATATTATTGCCGACATCGCCCCCGACGAGGACTTGAGCAACGTGAAGCCTGAGGTGCGGCTGCGCGACCAGATGCAGCTCGATAGCATGGACTTTTTGGACATCGTGATGGAGCTCCGTAAACGTCACGGCATTGAGGTCCCTGAGAAGGATTATCAACAGCTCGCGAGCCTCGACAGCTGCGCAGACTATCTGACGCCAAAGTTCGACGCCCTGACGGGCAAGAGCTGAGGGCGAGCAGCCGAGCGAATGTTTCGGCCGGGACGATTCCCGGCCTTTTTTGTAGCCGCGCATGAACACCCGCTCCCACTACGACGTGGCCATCATTGGGGCGGGCATGTCGGGCCTCGCCGCTGGCATCCGCCTCGCGCACTTCGGGAAGAAGGTCTGCATCTTCGAGCGGCACAACGCCGTCGGCGGGCTGAATAGTTTTTACAGTATCGCGGGACGGAAATTCGACGTGGGCCTCCACGCGATGACCAATTTTGTGCGGCCCGGGGTCAAAGGCACGCCACTGGGCAAACTGCTGCGCCAGCTCCGCATTGACCGCGATGAGTTTGCCCTCTGTGAACAAAAGCAGTCGCGGATCGCGTTCGGCCCGCGAGGCGAATGTTCCCTGCGCTTCACCAACGATTTTGCCGTCTTTGAGAGCGAAGTGGTGGCGGCGTTTCCCGCGCAAGCCGATGGATTCCGGAGACTCGCGGCCGCCGTGCGGACGTTTGATGATGTGTCGCTCGACGCCGCGCCGATGTCGGCTCGTGAAGCGGTGCGTCGGCACATTTCCGATCCGCTCTTGGAAGACATGTTGTTTTGCCCGCTGATGTATTACGGGAGCGCGACCGAACGTGACATGGAGTTCGGCCAGTTCGTGATCATGTTCAAGGCGCTCTTCCTCGAAGGATTTGCGCGACCGTTTGAAGGGGTCCGGGTCGTGCTGCGCGTCCTTTTGGAGAAATATCGTGCTGCTGGGGGTGAGCGGCGGATGAAATGCGGAGTGCGAATGATCAGCGCCCACGCGGGCCGCGCGAGCGCGGTGATCCTCGACAGCGGTGAAGAGATTACCGCCGACCATGTCATCTCTTCCATCGGCGCGCCGGAGACCGATCGCCTGGTAACGGCGAGCCCCGGCGAGCCGACGACGGCTGCGCCCACGCTCTCCTTCGTGGAGACGATCAGCATGCTCGATCGGCAACCGGCGGAACTAGGCTGGGGGAGCGATACGATCGTTTTTTTCAATGATTCTACGCGGTTCGATTACGTGCGGCCGACCGAGCAGGTCGATCCCCGCAGTGGCGTCATCTGCATTCCCAATAACTTTGATTACGGCGCCGACCGCGTCCTGCCCGAGGGCATTTTCCGGGTTACCTGCCTCGCCAACTATGATCGCTGGGCAACCCTGCCCGAAGCGGATTACCAAGCTGACAAGTTACGTTGGTTCCCCGAGGTGCAGCGCAGCGCCCGGCGCTTTCTGCCTCCGCTCGCGAGCGACGATGCGCTGACGGCGGCAACGCTCACGACCGATATGTTCACGCCTCGCACGATCACGAAATTCACGGGGCACCTCGGAGGCGCGATTTACGGGGCGACCGTGAAACACCGTCAGGGCCGCACGTCGCTCGACAATCTCTATCTCTGTGGGACCGACCAAGGGTTTCTCGGAATTGTCGGGGCCATGCTGAGCGGTATTTCGATGGCCAATTATCACATCTTGCAAAAAGGCTGAGCGGCCGCCGACATTCGTCTCCCTTCCTTATGAAAAAATTCCTGCGCTTCGCTCTGTTGCCCCTCATCGCCGCTGCGCTGCACGCCGCCGATTTCCGTGACCACCTTGGTCTCCAACTTTACAGCCTCCGCGCGCAAACCAAGGAGAGCACCACGGGGGCGCTGGATATCGCCAAGTCTTACGGCATCACGGAGGTCGAGGTTGCTGGTACCGGTAGCCTGACGCCGGCGCTGTTCGCGGCGGAGTTGAAATCGCGCGGTTTTGTTCCGGTCAGCGGTCATTTCGGCTACGCTCTGTTCGACAAGGACATCGCCGCTGTGATCCGCGACGCGAAGGCGTTGGGGCTGAAGTTCGTGGTCGTGCCGTATCCACCGGTGAGCAAGGACAAGCCATTCTCCGAGGCGATGGCCCATGCGATGGCCGCAAAGTTCAACGAGTGGGGAGCGGCCTGCAAAAAAGAAGGTCTGCGCTTTGGCTATCATCCCCACGGGCTCGAATTCCGTCCGACGGCCGCAGGTAACGGCGAGACGATGTTCGATCTTTTGGTGCGGGAAACGAAGGCCGATCTCGTGACCTATCAGATGGATGTTTATTGGGTTTACATCACCGGGCTCGATCCGGCCAAGCTGTTGGCCAAGTACCCCGACCGTTGGTCGATGGTGCACATCAAAGATATGCTCAAGGATTTCACCCGCGGCGGGCACACCGGTGGCAGCCCGGCCACGGCCAAAGTGGCGGTGGGCGAAGGTCAGATCCAGTGGGCCGAGGTGTTGAATGCTGCGCATAAAATCGGCGTGAAACATTATTTCTTGGAAGACGAGACGGTGATGCCGCTCAAATCCATCCCCGATTCCTTCAAATATCTGCGGGCGCTCAAACTCTGAGTTGCGCTCGGGCCGGGAGCCTACTCACTTGGGACTCTCCATGGCTTACGACTGGCTCAAAGGTGTCGCGGATGAGTATGATGTGATTGTCATCGGTAGCGGCTTAGGCGGCCTCACGGGAGCCAACGTGCTCGCGAAGGCCGGACACCGCGTGCTGCTGCTCGAGCACCACTACCAGTTCGGCGGACTCGCCACGTGGTTCACGCGCAAGGGCGGGCATATCTTCGACATTTCGCTGCACGGATTTCCCGTGGGGATGATCAAGTCGTGTCGGAAGTATTGGACGAAGGAGATCTCGGACTCGATCGTGCCGCTGAAAGACATCCGGTTCGTCAATCCGCAGATGGACGTATGGACCACCTTCACTCGCGATGACTACACGCGAGTCCTCGTCGAGAAATTTGGCCTGGACCGCGCCCACGTCGAGAAATTCTACGACTACCTGCGGGCGATGAATTTCTACGACAACAACCCTGAGACGACTGGCGAGATGCTCGAGCGGTTTTTCCCGGGGCGTGACGATGTGAAACGCCTCCTGATGGAACCCATCGCCTACGCCAATGGCTCGACGCTGGACGATCCGGCCATCACCTACGGCATCGTCTTTTCCAATTTTATGGGTTCGGGCGTTTATACGTTCCGCGGTGGATCGGACCTCTTGATTGAGAAGATGGTGGCCGAGCTGAGAAAGAACGGCGTGGAGGTGCGCAAGAAGGTGCTCGTTGAGCGCATTTTGGTGGAAGAGCGCGCGGGGCAAAAGGTGGCCTGCGGCATCGTTGCCACCAGCGGGCGCGTGATTCGGGCGAAAGCCGTGCTGTCCAACGCCAATATCAAGAACACGATTTTCCGTCTGGGCGGGGAGGCGAATTTTCCTGCTGACTATGCCGCCGAGGCCAAGGCCGTCCGGATCAATTCCAGCTCGTGCCAAGTCTATTTCGGCATCCGCAAGGGCGAAACCATTCCGCATATTGGTGATTTGGTTTTCACCTCGGAGAATCCGAAGTTCAGTAGCACGGAACTGACCGACCTGCATACCACGAGCCGAACTTTTTCTGTCTACTACCCGGATACGCGCCCGGGTTCGGACCGCTACACCGTCGTAGTTTCTCTCAATGGCCAGTATGCCGACTGGAAGAAGCTCTCTGACGAAGATTACGAGCGGGAAAAGCAACGGTTGATCGAGGAGTCATTGGTGGCGCTCGAGAAATACATCCCCGGAGTGCGGGCGAAGATCGATTGGCTGGAGGCCGCCACGCCGCGGACGATCGAGCGCTACACTCAGCATTTCTCCGGTACCTCATTCGGCACAAAGTTCGAGGGCCTCAAAGTTTCGATGGAACTGTCGGAAAAACTTCCGGGCCTCTACCACGCCGGGTCGGTTGGAATTATTATGTCAGGCTGGCTCGGCACCATTAATTATGGCGTCATCACGGCCAACAAGATCGACAAGGCTATTTTCCAGATGAAGCAATCGGCCGCCGTCGCCACCACCTGACCATGTCTCAAGTCACCGACCTCATTCCCCACCGACCACCCTTCTTGTTCGTTGACGAAATCGTCAGCGAGTCTGCTGACGGATTGGTCGCGCGCCGAACGTTTCGCGCCGACGAAGATTTTTACCGTGGGCACTACCCCGGCGCGCCGATCACGCCCGGCGTGTTGCTGTGTGAAGCGGTGTTTCAGACGGGAGCGCTTTTTATGGCTCGGTTGATGGCGGGGCAGGGGACGCAGGACGGCGTGCCGTTGCTCGCGAAAATCAGCGACGTGCGTTTTCGCAATCCGGTCTATCCCGGCGACACGATCACCATCGAGGTGAAGCGCAAAGAGGCGCTGGGCGGATTCACGATGATGAGCGGTCAAGTGAAGTGCGGCGACAAGCGTGTGCTGAGCGTGGACTTCACCGTGGCCTGGAAAACACCCGACGGGGCTCTTTCCGCATGAGCGATTTTCTGCACGTTTCCGGGAAGACGTTTCTCGTGTTCGGCGTTGCGAACCGCAAGAGCGTCGCTTGGTGGGTCGCGAAGACCCTCGAAGAGCAGGGCGCGCACGTGATCTATAGCGTGCGCTCCGAGGCGCGGAAGAAATCGTTGGAAACCCTGCTGGCCGGAAAGCCAGTTTTCCTTTGCGACGTGGAGCAACCCGGAGCGGCGGACCGCCTCGCGGCGGACATTGCCTCGGCCGTTCAGGGGCCGTTGCACGGGATCGTTCACTCCATCGCTTTTGCGAATTATTCGGAGGGCTTCAAACCGTTTCACGAGACGAAGCGCGCCGATTTTTTGCAGGCTACGGCGGTGTCCGCGTTCTCCCTCGTCGAGGTGGCGCGGGCCTTCAAGCCGCACCTCGCGCCGACCGCTTCGGTCGTGACGATCGGCATTTCGTCGCTGCTCGTGACGCCCGACAACTACGGTTACATGGGGCCGGTCAAGGCCGCCTTGGACTCGAGCGTGCGGTTTCTGGCGAAATCGTTCAGTGCCGATTCTGCGGTGCGATTCAATTCCGTGGGCGCGGGGCCGCTGAAGACCAGCGCGTCGGCGGGCATTCCCGGCTATCTGGAAAGCTATCTCTACGCGGAGAAGCTCACCTTTCGGAAAAAAAACCTCGAAACCCAAGAGGTCGCCAACTCCGTGGTGTTTCTCCTGAGCGAGCGGAGTAGCGGAATCAACGGCACGACGCTCATCGTCGACGCGGGGCTGGGCGCGAACACCTTCGACAAAGAGATTATCCGGCTCGCGATGCGGATGGAGCAGTGAGCGCCGCCGCATGAAATTCGAACACGTCTGCATCGAGTCGTTGGCGGTCGCGTTACCCGAAGAGGTGTGGAGTTCCGCCGCGATCGAGGAGCGGCTCCGCCCACTCTATGAGCGACTCAAGCTGCCGGTCGGGCGGCTCGAACTCATGTCGGGCATCCGCGAGCGGCGGATGTGGCCGACCGGCACGCGTCCGTCGGATGCCAGCGCGCAGGCGGGTCGGGCGGTGCTGGCGAAGTCCGCGCTCGGAGCGGAGCGCGTCGAGTTATTCGTCCACGCGGCGGTGAGTCGCGACATGCTGGAACCGGCGACGGCGGCGTTTGCGCATCGCAAGATGGGTCTGCCGTCCACGGCGCAGATTTTTGATCTGTCGAATGCGTGTCTCGGTTTTCTCAATGCGCTGACGGTCGCGGCCGGTCTGATCGAATCCGGCCAGATTCGCTGCGCGCTCGTGGTTTCGGGTGAGAATGGTCGACCGTTGGTCGAGCAAACCGTGCAGACGCTGTTGGCAAAACCGCTTTCGCGAAACGACATCAAACCGTATTTTGCCAACCTCACCATTGGCTCGGGCGCGGTGGCCGCGATGGTGTGTCATCGCTCGCTCGTGAAGGGTCACGCGCATCGTCTGCTCGGCGGTATTGCGCGCGCCGCGACCCAGCACAGTGAGCTTTGCCAGGGTGATACCCACGGCGCCGATGCGCTCGCGATGCAGACGGATTCGGAGCAGTTGTTGATCGCCGGCGTGGGCCTCGCGCAAGCAACGTGGCGGGATTTTAGCGCCGAGCAGGGGGCGTCGTTTGATCGATTTATCTGCCATCAAGTCGGCAGCACCCATCGGCGAACACTCTATGAGACCTTGGGCCTCGATCTGGCGAAAGATTTTTCGACTTTTGAAACCTTGGGTAACACGGGCTCGGTTGCCCTGCCCGCGACGTTGTGTGCCGCCGTCGATGCCGGCGCGGTCCGGGAAGGGCACCGCGTCGGCTTGCTGGGTATCGGCAGTGGTCTGAATTGTCTGATGCTCGCTCTCGAATGGTAGCGACGATCCAGATACCAGCATGGCTCGCCGGCGAATACCCGTTCGCGCCGAAATCGATGGTGACGGCGAGCGGTGCCCGGATGAGCTACGTCGACGAGGGGCCGCGGCGCGACGAAGCGGTGCTGATGGTGCACGGCAATCCGACGTGGTCGTTTTACTATCGAAAACTGGTGGCCGCGCTCGCACCGACGATGCGCTGTATCGCGCCCGATCACATCGGCATGGGACTTTCCGAGAAGCCGGAAAACTACGACTATACGCTGGCAACCCGCATCGCCGACGTCGAAGCGCTGGTGGCGTCACTGAAACTGAGCCGCGTGCATCTCGTCGTGCACGACTGGGGCGGTGCGATTGGGTTTGGCTTTGCAGCGCGCCATCCGGGATTGATTGGGCGCGTGACGGTGTTGAATACGGCGGCATTCGCGTCGACGCGGATTCCGGCCCGCATCGCGCTGTGCAAGGCTCCGTTGATCGGACCGCTCTTGGTGCGCGGCCTGAATGGCTTTGCGTGGCCGGCGACGTGGATGTCGATGCAGCGGCGCTCGCTGACAAAAAACGAGCGGGCCGGATTCCTATTTCCTTACAATTCTTGGGCGAATCGCGTCGCGGTGAGTGCGTTCGTGCGCGACATCCCTTTGGACGCCGCGCATCGGAGTTGGGCGGCGCTGGCCGAGGTGGAGCAGGGGTTGCGACACTTTCGCGATCGACCGGCGATGATCGTCTGGGGTGGACGCGATTTTTGTTTCAACGACTCGTTTTTGGCGAGGTGGCGCGAGGTTCTGCCCCAAGCCGCAGTGCACCGCCTCGCTGATGCCGGCCACTACGTGCTCGAGGACGCGCGGGACGAAGTGGTGCCGCGCGTCGCTGCGTTTCTCGGCGGCGCGTGATCGGATCGCCCCGCTCAGCGGGTGCGAAACGAGCTGGGTAAAATTTTTGTAGCAACGCTGTCCCCTGCGTGGTCGTCTGGCGGGTAACTGTCCACGATCTCCGACGACCCCACCTCCTTTCGAAATGCCGCACCCTCAATCTTCCCGCCGCTGGTTTATCTATAGTGCCGTCGCCTTGGTTTTCGCGGGAGGCGTCTGGTATTTCGGCTTTCGCGCCGAGGCACCGAAATCCGGCGGCGGAAGCTATTTTCGCAGCAGTAAGAGCAATGCCCAGCCGGTGCCCGTGAAGGCCGAGGCGGCGCAACCTCGAGACTTGTCTGTGCATTTGCGCGCCATCGGCACGGTGGTGCCACTGAACATCGTGACGGTGCGCAGCCGCGTTGACGGACAGTTGTTGCGGGTCCCGTTTTCAGAGGGCCAGGAGGTGACGGCGGGGCAGCTGCTCGCGGAAATTGATCCACTGCCCTATCAGCTGCGGCTGACGCAAATGGAAGGGCAGCTCCGGTTGAGCGAATCGCAGCTGCGCACCGTGCGCAGTGACTTGGAGCGTTTCAAAGTGCTCCATGCGCAAACGCTCATTTCGCCGCAGCAACTGGAGGCGCAGCAGGCCCTCGTGGCGGAGCGCGAGGGTGCCTTGGCCACCGCGCAAGCGCAGGTCGAAGATGCTCGGCGGCAACTCGCCTATACCAAAGTCGAGGCTCCGATTGCTGGCCGGCTGGGACTCCGCCAGGTCGACGCCGGCAATATCGTTCGGGCTGGCGATGCGGGCGGCATGGTCGTCATCACACAGACGCGTCCGATTTCGGTGATGTTCACGATTCCGGAGATGGAGCTGCAGAAAGTTGTCGAGCCGCTTCGCGCTGGCGAACAACTCGTCGTCGAGGCGTGGGACCGGAATGAAGGTGTGGTGCTCGCCACCGGCAGTCTGAAGACTGTGGACAACCAGATCGACCTCGCGACCGGCACGCTTCGGCTCAAGGCGGAGTTCGCCAACGCCGACGAGAAACTTTTCCCGAATCAATTTGTGAATGTCCGCCTCCGCGTACGCACGTTGAAGGCCGCCTTGGTGATCCCGAGTGTCGCCGTGCAATATGGCTCGCGTGGCACGTACGTTTACGTCGTGAACGCTGAGAACAAGGCCACGGTGCGTGACATTGTCCTCGGGCCATCCGACGGAGCGCAGCAGTCGATTACGAAAGGCCTTCAGTCCGGCGACGTCGTCGTCCTGGAAGGCCTTGACCGATTGCGCGAAGGCCGCACGGTTTCGGTGGTGAGCGATGATCCGGCGAAAGCGGCTCATGCTCCCGGTGGCGAAGGTGCGGCCAAGGGCGACGGCGCGAAGAAGAAAAAGAAGAAGGAATAATGAACCCCTCGCGCCCGTTCATCCTCCGTCCGGTGGCGACGAGCCTCCTGATGGTGGCGCTGCTGCTTTCCGGCATCCTCGCCTATCGACTCCTGCCTGTCGCAGCACTCCCGCAGGTGGAGTTTCCCACGATCCAGATTTTCACGTTCTATCCGGGTGCGAGTCCGGCGGTGACGGCGAGTGCAATCACTGCACCGCTCGAGCGCCGTTTCGGTCAGATACCGGGGGTCAACCAATTGTCGTCGGTTAGTTCCGGCGGCTCGTCGGTCATTACGATTCAGTTTTCGCTGAAGGTTTCCATGGGCGTCGCGGAGCAGGAAGTGCAGGCGGCCATCAACGCTGCGAGCAATCTCCTCCCGAACGATTTGCCCACGCCTCCGGTTTATCGGAAGGTCAATCCCGCCGACACCCCGATTCTGACGCTCGCCGTAACCTCCGGCAGTCTGCCGCTCCCGCAGGTGCATGATTTGGTGGATACGCGCATCGCCCAGAAGTTAGCGCAAATTCCCGGCGTCGGCATGGTGAGTCTCGCCGGTGGCCAGCGCCCGGCGGTGCGCGTGCAGATCAATCCCGGCGAGCTCGCGGCCCGTGGCCTCAGCCTCGCCGATGTACGGACCGCCATCGGTGCGGCCAGTGTCAACGGACCCAAGGGGAGTTTTGATGGTCCGTTGCGCGCGATCCTGCTGGATGCGAATGATCAACTCCGGTCCGTCGACGAATACCGCAATCTCATCATCGCTTGGCGCGAGGGTCGGCCCCTTCGACTTGGCGACGTGGCCCGCATCGAAAACGCCGCCGAGGACCGCCGGCTCGCCGCTTGGGCGGATAAGTTACCGGCTGTGCTCATCAACGTGCAGCGTCAGCCCGGTGCCAACGTCATCGAAGTGGTGGACCGCGTGCAGGCCTTGCTCCCGCAACTCTCGGCCAGTCTACCCGCTGCCGTCGACGTCGCCGTGCTCACGGATCGCACCCAGAGTATCCGCTCCTCGGTTCGCTCGGTTCAGCACGAACTTATTTTCGCTGTGCTCCTCGTGGTGCTCGTGACGTTGCTGTTTCTGCGCAACATCGCCGCCACGATCATCCCCAGCATTGCCGTGCCGCTGTCGCTCGTCGGGACGTTTGGCGTGATGTATCTGGCCGGTTATTCGCTCAATATCCTGACGTTGATGGCGCTGACGGTCGCCACGGGCTTCGTCGTCGATGATGCCATCGTGATGCTGGAAAATATCGCGCGCTACCGGGAAGAGGGCTATCCGCCGCTGGAGGCGACGCTCAAAGGTGCTTCGCAAATCGGCTTTACCCTCGTCTCGCTGACGCTGTCGCTCATCGCCGTGCTGATTCCGCTGTTGTTCATGGGCGATATCGTCGGGCGGTTGTTCCACGAGTTCGCGATCACGCTGGCGGTTTCCATTTTAATTTCCCTCGTGGTCTCGCTCACGCTGACGCCGATGATGTGCGCCCGCATGCTGCCGGCCCACGTCTCGCGCGAGCCCGCCAAGCGTGGCTTCCTCGATGCGGTGATTGCGCGCTACGCGATTTGGCTCGATTGGGTGTTGCTGCGGCAACGCGCGACCTTGCTCGTGACGGTCGGCACACTCGCACTCACGGTGGTGCTCTACCTGATCGTGCCGAAAGGATTTTTCCCGGTGCAGGACAATGCCGCGATTCAGGCCGTTACGGAGGCCCCGCAGTCGATCTCGTTTTCCGCCATGGCTGAACGCCAGCAAGCGCTCGCGGCCAAAATTCTCGAGGACCCGGCGGTGTCGAGCCTCTCGTCGTTCATTGGCGTCGACGGCACTAACGCCACGCTCAACAGCGGTCGGATGCTCATCAATCTGAAGCCTCATGCCCAGCGTCCCGATACCGCGCTCCAGATCATTGAGCGCCTGCGCACGCAGGCGCTCGCGGTCCCCGGCATCACGCTGTATCTGCAACCGGTGCAGGAGTTGACGATTGAGGACCGGGTGAGTCGCACGCAGTTTCAGTTTACGTTGACGAGTCCGGACGAAACATTGCTGCACACTTGGGGGCCTCAACTCATCGAGCGATTACAAGCACTGTCGGCCTTGTCGGATGTGGCGAGCGACATTCAGGACGAGGGGTTGCAGGCCTTCCTGGAAATTGACCGCGATGCGGCGAGCCGGCTCGGTGTATCCGTGGCCGACATCGACGATGCGCTCTATAGCGCGTTTGGGCAGCGCCAGATCTCGACGCTCTTTACGCAGTCCAGCCAGTATCGCGTCGTGCTGGAGGTGGACCCGCGTCAGGCGGCTGGTCCGCAAGCACTGACGTCGATTTTCGTGCGCACGCGCGCCGGACGCCCCGTGCCGCTCTCCAGTATTGCGCGGGTCTCGGAGCGGCCGGCTACGCTGTTGATCAGTCATGTCGGCCAGTTCCCGGCGGTGACGGTTTCGTTCAATCTCGGCAAAGGAGCCTCGCTCGGCGACGCGGTGGCGGCGATCGAGCGAACCAATGAGGAACTCGGGGTGCCACCGGCGATCGAGATACGTTTTCAGGGTGCCGCGAACGCGTTCCGCTCGTCGCTCGCGAGCACGCTGCTGCTGGTATTGGCCGCAGTCGTGACGATGTATATCGTGCTCGGCGTTTTGTATGAGAGCTTGATTCATCCGATCACGATTCTCTCGACGCTGCCGTCGGCGACGGTCGGAGCGCTGCTGGCGTTGTGGCTGACCGGACGTCCTCTGGATATGATCGCGATCATCGGCGTGATTCTTCTCATCGGCTTAGTGAAGAAAAACGGTATTATGATGGTGGATTTCGCTCTGGATGCGACGCGAAGGCAGGGGCTCAGTCCGGTTGACGCCATTCGGCAGGCGGCGCTCCTCCGGTTTCGTCCGATTCTCATGACGACGTTGGCGGCGCTGTTTGGTGCGTTGCCGTTGATGTTAGCGTCGGGCTCCGGCGCGGAACTGCGTCAACCCCTCGGTCTCGTCATGGTCGGCGGCCTCCTCGTCAGCCAAGTCCTCACGCTTTTTACGACCCCCGTGGTCTATCTGTTTTTTGACCGTCTCGCGCACCGGGCGAAGTCGCCGCAGGTGGCGAAGGCGGCGGTCACGGGAAAGCCGGTCGAGAGTCTTTCGGGATGAACCTTTCGCGTCCATTTGTTCGACGCCCGATTGCGAGTGCGTTGATCGCCGTCGCGATTGTGCTGGTGGGTGCGCTCGCCTACGGATTGCTGCCGGTCGCCCCGCTGCCGCAGGTGGATTTCCCGACGATCCGGGTGAGCGCGTCGTTGCCCGGGGCCAGCCCCGAAACGATCGCCTCGAGCGTGTCGGCGCCGCTGGAGCGGGCGCTGGGCGCGATCGCGGGCATCACGAACATTTCGGCCGATTGCCGGCAGGGCTCGGTCAGCATCACCCTGGAATTCAACTTTGACCGCGACATCGACTCCGCCGCCCGCGACGTGCAAGCGGCGATCAACGCCGCTCGCGGCCAACTGCCGGCCGGCATGCCGGGCAACCCGACGTATCGTAAATCCAATCCTTCGCAGGCCCCGATCATGGCCCTCGCGCTGAGTTCGCCGAATCTGGCGCCCGGCGCGCTCTACGATATCGCGGCCACGGTCCTGGCGCAGAAAGTTTCCCAGATTCAGGGGGTCGGTGAGGTGTCGGTCGGTGGGAGCTCTTTGCCGGCAGTGCGTGTCCAGTTGAACCCTCACGCGCTGTCGCATCACGGGATCGCTCTCGACGAAGTGCGCCGGGCGATCGCCAATGCCAATTCGATCCGTCCGCGTGGCAGCGTGGAGGAAGGCGGGCGTCAGTGGCAGGTGCAGATCAGCGATCAGCTGCGGCGCGCGGAGGAATATTTGCCCATGATCATCCGTTATCGCGACGGTGCTCCGGTGCGGCTGGGTGATGTCGCGAAAGTCACTGATTCGGTGGAGGACCGCTACAGTAACGGTTTTCATAACGACCGACCCGCCGTGCTGCTCATGATCAGCCGTCAGCCGGGCGCTAACATCATCGCGACCATCGATGCGATCAACGTCCAGTTGCCGGGCTTGCGCGCGTTGTTGCCGGCCGATGCCGACCTCGCGGTGGTGATGGATCGTTCGCCGGGTATCCGGGCGACGCTTCGAGAATCCGAGCGCACGCTGCTCATCTCGGCCGGACTCGTGATGCTCGTGGTGTTTTTGTTTCTGGGTAGCGCGCGCGCGGCGCTCATTCCGAGTCTCGCGATTCCGGTGTCGTTGATCGGGACGTTTGGCGTGATGCATCTCTACGGATTTTCACTCAACAATCTGTCGCTCATGGCCCTGATTGTCGCCGCGGGTCTCGTGGTCGATGATGCTATCGTCGTCTTGGAGAATATTTCCCGCCATATTGAGCGCGGGCTCTCGCCATTTCGGGCGGCGATGCGCGGTTCGGAGGAGGTCGGTTTTACCCTGCTGGCGATGAACCTCTCGCTCGTCGCGGTATTTGTTTCGATCTTGTTTATGGGTGGTCTGGTCGAACGGTTGTTCCGCGAGTTCTCGATCACCTTGGTGGCGGCGATCCTCCTCTCGCTGGCGGTGTCGCTCACGCTCACGCCGAGTTTGTGTGCGCGGTGGTTGGTGCGCAAAGAAGCTCGGCCCACGGGCCGGCTGCGTCGGGCGACCGAGCGTGCGTTTGAAGTGGTGCGAGGTGTTTACGGGAAATCGCTCAGTTGGGTGTTAGGCCATGCGACTTTGACCCTGATCATTTTGGCCGGCACGATTGCGCTTAACGTTTCGCTCTACATCAAGATTCCCAAGGGATTTCTGCCGTCGCAAGACACTGGGCAATTGACGGGGTTTGCGCGAGGCGACGACGCGTTCTCTTACCGCGTGATGCAGCCGAAGGTCGATGTCTACCGGAAGTTGATTATGGCGGATCCCGCCGTGCAGGATCTGATCGGCTCTTCGGGCGGCAGCAGCGGTTTGAACAACGCGCGCATGATGGTTCGGTTGAAGCCGCTGGCGGAGCGCGGCGTGTCGGCCACCGAGGTGGTCAACCGCTTGCGACTCGCGGCCCCGCCGGTGGCCGGTGGCATGTTGTGGATGGGCGTCTCGCAGGACATGGATGCGCCTCGCACGTCGGAAGCGGGCTCCTACGACCTCACCTTGCTGAGTTCCGAGCTGAGCCATTTGCGCAAGTGGTTGCCGAAAGTGTCCGCGGCGATGCAGGAGTTGCCCGAGCTCACGGATGTGGAGAACCATTCCGAAAGCGGCACTCAACAGATTAGTTTGCACATCGACCGCGAGGCCGCGCGTCGCCTGGGTGTGGATATGCAGATGGTGTCACAGGTGCTGAACAGTTCGTTCAGTCAACGGCAGGTGGCGACCCTCTACGACCGCCTTAACCAGTATCGCGTGATTATGGAGCTGGAGCCGCAATTCACCTCAGATCCGGCGGTGTTGGACCAGGTGCAGGTGATCGGAGCCGACGGTGCGAAGGTACCGCTCTCGGCCTTTACGCGTTACGACTATTCCATCGTCGATGACCGCGTGAGGCATCGCAACCAGTTCGCCGCGGAGAACGTGGGCTTTGCGTTGGCGAAGGATGTTTCGCTCGAGGAGGGGCTCGCGGCGATCGACCGCGCTCTCGCAGGCATTATGTTGCCGACGGATATCCAGACGCGGTTGTCGGGCAGTGCGCAGAGTTTTCAAAAGACGCTGCAGAATCAACCGTTCCTGATCCTCGGTGTGCTGGTGGCGGTGTATCTCGTGTTGGGAATTCTTTACGAGAGTTTGGTGCATCCGCTCACCATTCTGTCGACGTTGCCGTCGGCGGGGCTGGGGGCGTTGCTGGCGCTGCGGCTGACGAATACGGAATTCTCGCTGATCGCGCTGCTCGGGCTGTTCTTGCTGATCGGTATCGTGATGAAGAACGCGATTCTGATGATCGATTTTGCAATTGCGACGGAGCGGAGCCGGTCCATCGCGCCGCGCGAGGCGATTTACGAGGCGGCGCTGTTGCGGTTGCGGCCGATCTTGATGACAAATCTTGCGGCGTTGCTGGGTGCGCTGCCGCTGGTGCTCGCGAACGGTGAAGGCGTGGAAATGCGCCGCCCCTTGGGGCTCGCGATCGTGGGCGGATTGGCCGTGAGTCAGTTGCTCACGCTGTACACGGTGCCGGTCGTCTACCTTTGGCTGGGACGCGCGCGGCTGTGGACCGCGGGCGCGTGGGGTCGGGCAAAGCGGGCTTAAGGCGTCGGCAGTACGATTGCACTGCTGTCGCGTCCGTAGAGGGCCGTGAGTTGACGGAGATAGGACGCGGAACCCTCGTGGAGTGCCCGCAATTGTTCGTCACGGTAACGCCAGGTCCAATTCCCCTGGCTCGTACCCGGGCTGTTGATACGAGCGGACGAACCGAGGCTGAAGAGATCCGGCAAAGGAATGACGGCGAGATTGGAGACGGAGGCGAAGGACGAGCGGACAAAGTCCCAGCCGACATCCTGACCGCTCACGCGAAAATAACGACGGACGTGATCGCGCGCTTGTTCGTCCGTAGTGGCATACCAGCCGAGCGTCGTGTCGTTGTCGTGCGTGCCGGGGTAAACGACGCTGTTCGCGCGCTGGTTGTGCGGAAGATAGAGGTTTTTCGCATCGCCGCCGAAGGCGAATTGGAGAATGGCCATACCCGGAAGTCCGGTGGCTTCGCGCAAGGTGACGACGGATGGCGAAAGCTCACCGAGGTCTTCGGCGATGAGTTTCACGGTGGGCATCGCGCGACGAACGTTCTTGAAAAAATCGAGGCCCGGACCCGGCTGCCAGCTGCCCGTGCGCGCGGTCGGGGCGCTGGCCGGAATCGCCCAATAGGCATCGAAGCCGCGGAAATGGTCGAGGCGCACGACATCGCATAGCGCAAAGTTCGCGCGCAGCCGATCGAGCCACCACGTGTAGCCGTCCGCGGCGTGGGCCGCCCAATTGTAGAGGGGGTTGCCCCAGAGCTGTCCATCGGCCGAAAAATAATCTGGAGGTACGCCCGCGACGGCGGTGGGGCGCAGCGTTTTCTTGTCGAGCTGGAAGAGGTGCGGACTCGCCCACACGTCCGCACTGTCGAGCGCGGTGAAGATGGGGGTATCGCCGATGATGGAAATACCCAGCTGCGAGGCACGCGTGCGGAGCGCCTGCCACTGCCCGAAGAAAAAATATTGGATGAACGCGTAGGCTTCGGCCCGGGTGGCGACTTGTTGGGCGAGCGCAGACTTTTGCGCGCTGGCGAGGGACCGCGTTTCGGCCGGCCATTCCCACCACGGCCGGCCTTCATGGTGATCTTTGAGCGCGGAAAATAAGGCGTAGCTCTTGAGCCAGTGTGCGTTGTCGGCCTGAAAGCGCGAGAAGTCACCGTACGGGAGCGACGGTCTGGCCTGTTTTAGCCACGCGGCATGGGCAGCAAACAGGAGCGGTCGTTTGACTTGGTAGAGCGCGCCGAAATCGACGGCTTGTGCATCCAGTGCGCGCAGGCCGTCGAGGGCTGACATTGGCAGCAGCCCGGCGGTAACCAACGCCGTCGGATCGATCAGATAGGGGTTGCCCGCGAATGAGGAGAAGCACTGGTAAGGCGAATCGCCGTAGCCGGTGGGGCCGAGCGGGCACACCTGCCAGTATTTGAAGCCCGCATCATGGAGAAAATCGAGAAACCGCCCGGCGCCGTCGTCGAACACCCCGATGCCATGGGCGCTCGGAAACGAGGTGGGATGGCAGAGCACGCCGGTGGCGCGATGGTCGAGCCAGTTGAAGAGCGGTGCGGGCGGAGTGGATTTCGCCGAAGTGGACATGCCCTGCGAATCAAACGACGTTTTCTCTAAAAGCGAGTCGGTCGAAGGACCGCGCTCTGCAGCCTCCGGCTTCTGGGTTGCCCCGTCCATTTCGTGTCGGAAGAATACTTCATGCTCTGTTTCGCTCCCCTCTTGCTCCTCGCCGCGGCGTTGATGCTTCCCTCCTCCGTGGGTGTTGCCGCCCCGCCGCCCAACATCGTCTTCATTCTCGCCGACGATCTCGGGTGGAACGGCATCGGGCCCTACGGCAACAAGGACGTCTCCACGCCGCACCTCGACCGTCTCGCGCGCGAGGGTATGACGTTTCACCGCGCCTACGCCGAGCCGCAGTGCACGCCCACGCGCGGCGCGTTTTTCAGCGGACAGTGGCCCGCGCGCACGGGGATGTTTGCCGTCACCCACGAAATGGATCCCTTCGCCGCGCCGCTCACTCCGCCGCCGCACGCGATGGTCATGCCGCCGGCGACCGCCTCGCTCGCGCTCATGCTCCGCGCCGCCGGCTACGCGACCGGCCTCTCCGGCAAGTGGCACATCGCCGACAATTATAACGCCGCTCCGCTTCGCGCGCGTGACGGCGGAAAATATTTCGATCGCTACGGCTTCGACTTCGTCGGCGCCGCCGCCAACGGCTCGCCCGAGAAGGACAAGTCCACCGCCGGCATCACCGACGACATGCTCGGCTTCATCGAGGCGAACCGCGCACGCCCGTTTTTCGCCTACCTCGCGCACCACGCGCCGCACGCCACGCTCGAACCGCCCAAAGCGCTCGTCGAGAAATATGTTGCCCGCGGCTACCGCAAAAGTTCCACGCCGCTCACGGCGTATCGTGAGCGCCCCACCGCCGATTACTACGCCACACTCGAGCACCTCGACACCCAGATTGGTCGCGTGCTGGCTAAGCTCGACGAATTCGGTCTCACGCAAAACACGCTCGTGATTTTCTCGTCCGATAACGGTGGTCTCAACCGCATGGCCGACATGGCCCCGCTGCGTGGCGCGAAAGGCATGACTTACGAGGGTGGGGTGCGTGTGCCACTCCTCGCGCGCTGGCCCGCGCGCATCAAGCCCGCCTCCTCGAACGCCGTGCCCGTCCACTTCGTCGATTGGTATCCCACGTTCGCCGCACTCGCCGACGCGAAGCTCTCCGCCAGCCAAAAACTCGACGGCGAAAATATCCTTTCTCTCCTCACCGGCACGGGCCGCCCCGCGCGCGACACGCTCTGGTGGCACACGCCCACCTACACCACGCCGTTCGCCCGCACGCCGTGCTCCACGATCCTCCGTGACGATTGGAAACTCATCCACTACTTCGGCGACTTCCTCGATGTCACCGGTGCCGTCCCCGAAAACGAAGGCGCCTTCGGTAAACTCGTCCTCGGCGCGCGCACCGAACTTTACCATCTCGCCACCGATCCCGGCGAGACCACCGACGTCGCCGTGAAAAATCCCGCAAAAGCCGCCGAGCTGATGGCCGCGTTGAAGAAACTCTGGGCCGACACCGGCGCCACGTTCCCCAAAACCAATCTCGCCTATCGCCCCGACAATCCCAATTGGTGGAAACGCGCCGCTGCAAGCAAGAGCCCGGACTAATTTTCCATTTCTCACTATGAATCGCCTCCTCCTCACCCTGTTCCTCCTGTCTTCGTTTGTCGCACTACGCGGTGCTTCTGCGGCGACGTCCGGCCGGCAGCCCAATATCATCTTCATCCTCAGCGACGATCTCGCGCAGGGTGACGTCGGCGTCTATGGGCAAAAGCTCATTCAGACCCCGCGCCTCGACCGCATGGCGCGCGAGGGCACGCGTTATACGCAGGCGTTCTGCGGCACGACGGTCTGCGCGCCTTCCCGCACCTCGCTTTTGACGGGCCTGCACACGGGGCATTCGCCGGTGCGCGGCAATTGGGAAGTCCCCGTCGAGGGACAGCTGCCGCTCCCGGCCACTACGGTGACGGTCGCGCAGATCCTGAAAACGGCCGGGTATGCCACGGCCGTCATGGGCAAGTGGGGTATGGGCATGTTCGACACGACCGGCAGTCCGCTGAAGAAAGGCTTCGATCATCAGTTCGGGTACAACTGCCAGCGCCACGCGCACTCGTATTTCCCCGAGTTTCTTTACAACGACGGCGTGCGCTTCGATTTACCGGGCAACACCGGCAAGGGCGTCGGTCCCCTCTACGCGCAAAACCTCATCCAGGCCGATGTGCTGAAGTGGGTCCGCTCCAAAAAAGATCAGCCCTTTTTCCTCTACTACGCGATCACGCTGCCGCACGGAGCGCATGAGATCGACGACCTCGGGATCTATGCCGACAAGCCATGGCCCGCGCAGCAGAAGGCCTATGCGGCGCAAGTCACCCGCCTCGATCGCGACGTCGGTCAGCTCCTCGACTTGCTCGCCGAACTCAAGCTCGACGACAACACGCTCGTCATGCTCGCCGGTGACAACGGTTCCTCTTTCGAGCCGAGCTCTGCGATGGGCAAGCTCTTCGACCAAGCGGGCAACGGCCTGCGCGGCTACAAGCGTGCGCTTTATGAAGGCGCGCTGCGCCAGGCTGCGCTCTCACGCTGGCCTGGAGTCATTCCGGCCGGTCGCGTCGCTGACGGACCGTGGGCCTTCTGGGATTTTCTGCCGACGGCCGCCGAGCTGGCCGGCGCCCAGCTCCCTGCAGGTTACAAAACTGACGGGCTTTCGCTCGTCTCGTTTCTCAAAGGCGGCGCGGCACCGAAGCGCGATTAT
>Ga0114970_10000241_pt1 | contig 39273 bp, 18 predicted proteins | sample M_140205_XF_Meta_FD_87030 | JGI IMG/M metagenome (GOLD analysis project Ga0114970, IMG submission 87030) | Freshwater microbial communities from Lake Montjoie, Canada to study carbon cycling - M_140205_XF_MetaG | ecosystem: Environmental > Aquatic > Freshwater > Lake | place: Lake Montjoie... | reverse complement strand
TCTGGTGCAGCCGTTCTCAGCAGCTCATTGGCGGTAACTGGTGTTTCTAATCTGAACAATGCCTTGAATGTTGCTGGCGCATCCGTTCTTAGCGGATCATTGGCGGTAACTGGTGTTTCTAATCTGAACAATGCCTTGAATGTTGCTGGCAACTCTACATTATCTGGACAATTAGATGTGGTCCAAGCCTCTCATTTGCGCAATACATTGCAAGTAGATGGTGCTTCCACGTTAGGAAGCACTCTTGCTGTTACGGGAGCCTCTAACTTGAACAACACTTTACACGTAGTTGGTGCCGCCACATTAGACAACTCATTGGTTGTCGCTGGTGCATCCTCTGTTGGTGGTGCATTGACGGTTACAGGTGCATCACAGCTGAACAATGCACTCAATGTCAGTGGTGCTGCAGCATTAGCAAGCACCTTAAATGTAACTGGTGCAGCTACCTTCCAGAACAATGTCACGGTCAATGGTAACTTGACTGTTCTTGGAACTCAGACCTCTATTGACACGGTTAATTTGCAAGTTAAAGACAGTGCCATTATTTTAGCCGATGGTAACGTATCTGATGCTATTCAATCAGGTATTCAATTGCAGTATAAGCCTTCTGGAGCTTCAGATGTACAATTTGCGGGTTTGAAACGTCTGCCTGGAACTGGTCAGTTTGTATTATTTAAGAACTCAACTATGACCATTGAACAAGGTGATGCTGCAGCATCACCTCCCATTGATGTATATGCTCAATTGGTTGCTGATTCCTTCAACTGCGCCTCTGACAGAAATCTCAAAAATAATATTGTTGACCTGCCCAACGCCTTAGAAAATGTTGAGAAGATGCGCGGTGTCTATCACCACTGGATTGATGAAAATCAGTCCCAAGAGCGCCAAATTGGTGTTATTGCCCAGGAAGTCCAGGCGGTTTATCCCGAATTGGTTCAACTTGGTGAGAATGGATACTTGTCCGTGAATTACCCTAAATTAACGGCAGTTTTGTTGCAATCCATCAAAGAATTGAGCTCCACTGTTAATGAATTAAAGGCAGTTGTCTACGGCGCTAAACGCTCACCAGTACACAACACGTTAAAAAACACATCACCTGTGGCATCTCGTGTAGCAAGCGTATCTCCATCATCCACTCTAAAGAAGAAGAAGAACTTTGATAAAGAGTAAATGTAATGCAATTACATGGCTATATGCGTATAAAATACATAATTCTACAAATTTTATGAATCCTACAAATCCTATATTTAAGAATAATTCAATTTTTTTCTCAAATATAAGTATAAAATGTCATTCGGTCAAAATTGGACGGCTATTACTTCCCCGTCATTACCAGCAGGCGATTTTTATATAGACTGTGATATGTCTATTAGTGGCCAATATCAAGTTATTCCTTCCCTTTATGGAGGTATATATCATTCATCTGATTATGGACAGTCATGGACACATGTTATGACTAGTACATCATTTGTAAGTATTGCAATGAATGGATCTGGACAATATGCAGTAGCATGTACACAATCACCCTCTTCTACTGTATATATATCATCAGATTATGGACATACCTGGACATCTACTGGACAAATACTTCCAGGTAATGGACGTATTAAAATGTCTGCATCTGCACAATATATTACAGCAGTAGGTGGAAATGGTAGTGTATATGTATCAAATAATCGTGCAGTATCATGGACTGTTGTTAATGTGATTCAAGATTGGGTAGCCATTGCAATGTCAGCTTCTGGACAATATCAAATAGGAACTACAAATTCATCTTATATATATTATTCATCAGATTATGGACAGTCATGGACACAGGGTCAATCTGTACCTGGACAAATATTATTTGCATGTGGAATATCTGCATCTGGACAATATGCATGTGTAACCACATATAGTGGCGCAGGAGTATATTATTCATCAGATTATGGACATACCTGGTCTGCAGCATCAGGGATTGCAAATACATTAGTAATTGCAATGTCTGCTTCTGGACAGTATGCAATTACAGGAGCTGTTAATCAAAATCCAAATGCTATATATTATTCCACAGACTATGCACATACATGGACATTATCATCATGTAATTTAATAAATGGAGGTTCTTGGACAAATGGAATGACAATGTCAGATAATGGTCAATATTTAATGACAGTAACTGCAGGTGGAGCAAATGTATTAAAATCAATAACAACTATGCCAGTAACATATGACGTAAGCAATGTTAATCTGTCCAGAGCGGGTATTGTTATTGATTATGTAGATAATTCTGGATCTGCTGTATCTCAGACTCTCTCTTTTGCTGGTAAAACACTGTCTATTGATAGTGGATTGAATGTTACAAGTGGCAATACTGCTCTTTCGGGAGCATTAGTTGTAACGGGTGGTTCTACATTTAATGGAGCTCTTACTTCAGCTGGTGCTGCTACACTTAACAATACTTTAGCAGTCAGTGGTGCAGCTTCTATGGCTAGTTCTTTAACTGTTAGTGGTGCTTCCGCTCTAAATAGTACATTGGTTGTTGCTGGAGCTGTTAATTTGAATAATACACTTGCAGTTTCTAATAATTCATCCGTTGGTGGAACATTAACTATCACGGGTGCATCTGCTCTAAATAGTACATTGGCGGTTGCTGGTGCTGCATCTCTAAATAGTTCATTGGCAGTTTCTGGTGCTTCAAATCTGAACGCATTGAACGTTGCTGGTGCCGCTGCTCTCAGCAGCTCATTAGCGGTTACTGGTACTACAAATCTGAATAACGCAGTAAATGTTAGTGGTGCTGCAGCTCTGAATAGCTCATTGGCTGTTGCAGGCGCTTCAAATCTAAACGGCACAATGAATGTTGTGGGTGCTTCTCATCTTCGTAGCACACTCTTAGTAGATGGAGCTGTTACCATGGGTAATACTTTAACGGCTGCTGGTGCTGCTACATTTAATAATAATGTCACAGTCAATGGTACATCTGCATTGAATGGAGCACTGAACGTCTCAGGAGCTTCTTCTGTTGGCGGTGCATTAAATGTAACGGGTGCTGCAACCCTAAATAGTACTCTTGCTGTTACTGGTTCTTCTAGTCTCGCAGGATCCCTTGCTGTTCAAGGCATTTCCAACTTGAATAATGTATTGAATGTTAGTGGTGCTTCCAATCTGAATAGCTCTCTGGCTGTTGCTGGCAACTCCGTACTCTCAGGAACATTAGCAGTTGCAGGCAACTCAACCCTATCAGGAACATTAGCCTTAACAGGTGCGGCTAATCTGAATAGCACATTAGCTGTTGCCAGCAACTCCACATTAGCTGGAACATTAGCTTTAACAGGTGCTGCTAATCTGAACAGCACCTTGGCGGTTGCGGGTGCATCCAGTTTAGCAGGAGCGTTATCTGTTGAAGGCGCAACAACATTAAATAATAATGTTGTCATTAATGCACCATCTGGATCATTTATAGTTAATTCCAATTCCACGGTAAATGCTCCTCTGACTGTTTCTGGTGCGTCAGCCCTAAATAGCACATTGGCTGTTTCTGGCGCAGCCACTCTTAGCAATTCTCTAACGGTTGCTGGCGCCGCAGCTCTAAACAGCACCTTGGCTTTAACGGGCGCTGCTACACTAGGAAGTGATATAACAGTTGCAGGTGCATCCATCCTGAATAATACATTGGCAGTTAGTGGTGCCGCAACCTTAAGCAATTCCTTGGCAGTTGCTGGCGCCGCAGCTCTAAGCAGCACATTGAATGTAGCTGGTGCCGCAACCTTCCAGAACAATCTGACGGTTAATGGCAACTTGACCGTTCTCGGATCTCAGACATCCATTGATACTGTTAATTTGCAGGTCAAAGACAGTGCCATTGTTCTAGCCAATGGTAATGTAACTGATGCTATCCAAACAGGTATTCAATTGCAATATCAGCCATCTGGATCTGCAGTACAATTTGCAGGTTTAAAACGTCTTCCTGGAACGGGTCAGTTTGTATTATTTAAAAACTCAAGTATGACTATCGAGCAAGAGAACGCAGCCTCATCACCCCCTGTAAATGTATATGCTGAATTGTTAGCAGATTCTTTTGTATGTGCATCAGATAAGAACCTCAAGAAGAATATTGTTGAACTGCCCAACGCTCTGGAAAATGTCGAAAAGATGCGCGGTGTCTATCATGACTGGATTGACGAGAACCAATCTCAGGGTAAACAAATTGGTGTCATTGCTCAGGAAGTCCAGGCTGTCTATCCCGAACTAGTTCATCTCGGCGATAATGGATATTTATCTGTAAATTATCCAAAATTAACCGCTGTTTTACTGCAGTCTATTAAAGAATTGAATGGAAACATGAAAGAAATGGATGAAAAAATGATGAAGATGAATGAGACCATTGAAGAGCTAAAAGTAATGAAATTATAAATTAATATATTTTTTTAAAATATAATAAAGGTGTATTATATATCTACAAATGAAATTATAGATATATCTTATAAATAGAAAAACAAAAAATAGAAGAAATAGAAGAAATAGAAAAATTGAAAAATAATAATCTCCGATATAATTATAATGTCATTTGCTAGTAATTGGATACAGTTATCTACCCCTGTATCTAATTGGAGTCATATAGCTACGTCTGCCAATGGGAGTCATATTTCAGCATGTAATCCGTCTGGTGCTATTTTTTATTCTAGCAACTATGGTCAAACATGGGCAGAATCATCATCTCTTACTGGAGCATGGTCATCCATTGCAATGTCAGATTCTGGACAGTACCAAATTGCATCAATGAATTCAGGTGTTATATATTACTCGAGTGATTTCGGTCATGTATGGGTTGCATCCTTATCTGTTATAGGAGCATGGTCTTCTTGTGCAATGTCCTCTTCTGGTCAGAAAGCAATTGCATGTATTAATAACGGTTCTATTTATAAATCATCTGACAATGGACATACATGGACGATCATTGCAAATACAAGCTCTTTAGCATGGTCTGCTGTTGCAATGTCATCTACTGCTCTGTATCAATCAGCTACAGTCGCTGGAGGCGCAATTTATTACTCACATAATTATGGACAATCATGGATTGTATCTACATCTTCTACTCAGGATTGGACATCTATTGTAATGTCTAATGCGGGAGATAAGCAAACTGCTTGTGCAAACAATGGATATATATGGAAGTCCAGTGATTATGGTCAAACTTGGACACAGAGTAGTTCTGATTCACTTGGATGGTCAAAATTAGCCATGTCATCTTCTGGATTATATCAAGCGGGTTTAGTTGCACTTACATCATCTGGATTATATCCCTTTTCATCATTTACTTTTACTACAAATGGTGCAGTAGGAGCTCATGGTCCATCCTCATTATCATACAATACATCTACTTATTCTTGGATATCATCATATTTATCACTGCAAGCAGGTATTCAAGTATGGACTGTTCCTACAACAGGGGAATATATATTAACTGCAGCAGGTGCAGCGGCTGGAAATGGTAGATATACAGGTGGGCAAGGTGTAATTATATCAAATAGAGTTAATCTTACACAAGGTGATACTATTTATATTTTGGTAGGTCAAAAAGGTCTCGATAGTAGTAATCAAAGTAGTGGTGGCGGTGGTACATTTATATGTAAATACAATGGAGGTGGAACTACTGATCCAAACAGTTATACAAAATTACTTATTGCAGGAGGAGGCGGTGGAGCAGGTTATCATGGTGCAGGAGGTAATGCCGTTATCACTACAACAGGTGGTGTAAATACTGCCACTCCATGGAGACCTATTCCTGCAACAGGTGGTGCAGGTGGTAATATGTATAATTATGGTGCACACGCAGGTGCAGGTGGTGCTGGATTTAGTGGTAATGGAGCAGCCTTCTGGATAGCAGGTTGTAGTCAAGAACCTAGTTCTGCATTTATTTATGGAGGAACTGGTGGTAGAGATAGACCAGATTGGTCTGGATTCGAAGGTGGATTTGGTGGCGGTGGTGGTTCACAGCCAGGTAATCAAAATTGGGGTGTAGGAGGAGGTGGTGGTTATTCAGGTGGCGGTGGAGCTACTGTAACTGAACCATATTGGGTGTGGGAAAATTATGGAGCAGGAGGAGGTGGTTCTTATGATATGAATGGTGTAAATAATGATGCTACACTATCTGGATATAATTCAGGCGATGGATATGCAACTGTTGTATTTGGAGGAATTACAGGAAGCAATGTATATGTATCAACCGATACAGGTGCATCATGGACTTACATTGATAGTGCTTCTAATTATTCAGATGTAGCAATGTCTGGTTCTGGGCAATATATACTGGGAGCAACAGATGGCTCAGGGATTTATCAAGTTATATCAAGTATCCCGCAATCATATGAGACACAAAATGCAATTTTGTCCATGGAGGGTATTATAGTAGATTATGTAGATAATTCTGGATCTGCTGTATCCCAGACTCTCTCTTTTGCTAACAAAACACTATCAATAGATAGTGGGTTAAATGTTACAAGTGGTAATACTGCTCTTTCTGGAGCATTAGCTGTAGCTGGTGGTTCTACATTTAATGGAGCTCTTACTTCAGCTGGCGCTGCTACACTTAATAATACTTTAGCAGTCAGTGGTGCAGCTTCTATGGCTAGTTCTTTAACTGTTAGCGGCGCTTCCGCTCTAAATAGTACATTAGCAGTTGCTGGAGTGGTTAATTTGAATAATACGCTTACAGTTTCTAATAATTCATCCGTTGGTGGAACATTAACTGTCACGGGTGCATCCGCTCTAAATAGCACATTAGCGGTTGCTGGTGCTGCATCTCTAAATAGCTCCTTGGCTGTTTATAGTGCTTCAAATCTGAACGCCTTGAACGTTGCTGGTGCCGCTGCTCTCAGCAGCTCATTAGCGGTTACTGGTACTACAAATCTGAATAACTCTTTGAATGTAGCAGGTGCTGCAGCTCTGAATAGCTCATTAGCTGTTGCAGGCGCTTCAAATCTAAACGGCACAATGAATGTTGTGGGTGCTTCTCATCTTCGTAGCACACTCTTAGTGGATGGAGCGGTTACCATGAGTAATACTTTAACAACAACTGGTGCAACTACATTTAATAATAATGTCACAGTTAATGGTACATCTGCTTTGAATGGAGCACTCAATGTTTCAGGGGCTTCATCTGTTGGGGGTGCATTAACTGCTACTGGTGCTGCAACACTAAATAGTACTCTTGCTGCAACTGGTTCTTCTAGTCTTGCAGGATCTCTTACTGTTCAAGGCATTTCCAACTTGAATAATGTATTAAATGTTAGCGGTGCATCCAACCTGAATAGCTCTCTGGCTGTTGCTGGCAACTCCGTACTCTCAGGAACATTAGCAGTTGCAGGCAACTCAGTACTGAATAGCGCATTGACTTTAACAGGTGCTGCTAGTATGAACAGCTCATTAGCAGTTGCTGGCAACTCCATATTAGCTGGAACATTAGGCTTAACAGGTACTGCTAATCTGAATAGCACCTTGGCGGTTGCGGGTGCATCCAGTTTAGCAGGAGCGTTATCTATTGAAGGCGCAACAACACTAAATAACAATGTTGTCATTAATGCACCATCTGGATCATTTGTAGTTAATTCCAATTCTACAGTCAATGCTCCTCTGACTGTTTCTGGTTCCTCAGCCCTAAATAGCACATTGGCAGTAGCTGGTGCTGCTAGTCTAGGAAACAATATAACAGTTGCTGGCGCCGCAGCTCTAAACAGCACCTTGGCTTTAACGGGCGCTGCTACACTAGGAAGCGATATAACAGTTGCTGGAGCATCTAATTTAAACACATTAGCAGTTAGTGGCGCAGCAACCTTGAGCAATTCCTTAGCAGTAGCTGGCGCCGCAGCTCTAAGCAACACATTAACAGTAGCTGGTGCTGCAACCTTCCAGAACAATCTGACAGTTAACGGCAACTTGACCGTTCTCGGATCTCAGACATCCATTGATACTGTTAACTTGCAGGTCAAAGACAGTGCCATTGTTCTGGCTGATGGCAATGTAACAGATGCTATCCAAACAGGTATTCAGCTGCAATATCAACCCGCTGATTCTGCCATACAATTTGCTGGTTTGAAACGCCTTCCTGGAACGGGTCAGTTTGTATTATTTAAAAACTCAAGCATGACCATTGAGCAAGAGAATTCTGCCGAATCACCCTCTGTAGATGTATATGCTGAATTGTTAGCAGATTCCTTTGTATCTACATCAGATAAGAACCTCAAGAAGAATATTGTTGAACTGCCCAACACTCTAGAAAATGTCGAGAAGATGCGTGGTGTCTATCATGGCTGGATTGATGAGAACCAATCTCAGGATAAACAGATTGGTGTTATTGCTCAGGAAGTCCAAGCGGTTTATCCTGAACTAGTTCAACAAGGTGACAATGGATACTTATCGGTTAATTATCCGAAGTTAACAGCTGTTTTATTACAATCTATTAAGGAATTAAATATAAAAAAGAAGAGAATATATGGAAATATGCAGAAGATGAATGAGACCATTGAAGAACTAAAAACAATGAAATTATAAATTAAAGCAAACTTATTGTGATATAATGTATAAATAATAATACCTATTTTTAGTAAATGGCAACGGTTCCAGTATTTAATCCGTGTGTTCCTCCGCCTACACCGCTTCCTCCACCATATCCGCCAGGCTATTCTTATGGATGTTATCCTCCTATTCCTCCGCCTCCACCTTCAAATGTCCCGTGCTTACGCTTATCAGGTCCTACTGGTTTTACAGGTACATCAGGTCCTACAGGTACAACAGGTGCAACAGGTTTAACAGGTCCGCGGGGTATTGGAGGTGAAGCATCTAATACTGGTGCCACAGGTTTTACAGGTACAACAGGTCCTACTGGTTACACAGGTCCTACTGGTTACACGGGTCCTACTGGTACTACGGGTATAACAGGCCCATCGGGTCCAACAGGCTACACGGGTCCATCAGGTCCTACAGGTACAACAGGTCCCACTGGTTATACAGGTCCTACAGGTCCTACAGGGACAACTGGTCCAACGGGACCAACAGGAACAACGGGCACAACGGGCACAACGGGTCCAACAGGTTACACGGGCACAACAGGTCCAACGGGTCCAACAGGTCCAACGGGACCAACAGGTACAACAGGCACAACGGGTACAACGGGCCCCAGCGGATCAACGGGCACAACAGGCACAACGGGTTCTAGCGGATCGACAGGCCCATCAGGTCCAACGGGTACAACGGGTACAACAGGTCCTACTGGTTATACAGGTACAACGGGTACAACAGGCTCTACAGGTACAACAGGTCCATCAGGTCCAACGGGTCCGCAAGGCATTCAAGGTATTGCTGGTTCGTACAAAAATTTTACACTGTTATTGAATTATTCAGGTGGTTCCAGTATAAGTGGAGTGCGTGTCTCACCAGGTCTTTTTGGACCCTCTTCATTTGGTACATTGCGATTAGGTGGTGATTTTACATCAAATCAAGGAACAGATTTAGTATTTTCAGGTCAGCCTACACTTACATTAAATAATACAACATATCCATTTTTAACTGGAATATTCATTTCCGGTTATAACACGGTTGGATCATGGCAACCAATCCCACCCATCAATATTGGCCAGAATGTAGTGAATTATAGAGTTACTGCCGACTATTCGTTATCAATGTATCTGCCGCTTGGCTACATCAATGGAGGAAATGTAACAGTTTACCCTTCTGGAATAAATGCGGGATATTTAGTATCTATTACTTTATTTTATTTATAAAATGTGCGTATTATAAAATGTGCGTATTATAAAAAACTATGTATTATATAAATGGCAAAGGCTTGTATGCGACCCTACTATGCTCTTGGTCTACTAGTTGCGGGAATTGTTCTACTGTATTTGTATATACAGAATGTTGAGGCGTTTGTACAAGTACCTACATTTAATAAAAAACAAATTACACTTGCACCTGGATCAAAAAAAGTTAGTATTTATCTGTATCAAAAATCAGATGGATCTTTATCATTTAAATCATCTACTGATTCTGCATTTTCTGCTAAAAATGTAATATGCGCAATAAATAAATGCACCATAAATATGACTAATACATTAAATGATTATGCAATTTATGGGTATCAAAATAATTGTAAGAAATGCATAATGAATATTACTGGTAATGCAGCTTGCCCTGTTGATAAACTTCTTACATATACATCTGATGAATCTAATAAGTGCTGGAATCTAGCGTATAGTGGTGTTGCTCTATTAATTAATAACAAAGAATACCCATCTAAAGTAGTATCTAATATTTTAAGTACAAAAGCATCATTTACTACATTACCTCAAAAATTTACATCATTATCTATAACTGGTTTATCAGTTGGAAATGTTCAAACTACACCCTCAAATATTGATAAAAATGGTGCAAATATTTGCATTGATTTATCAATTTCATAAATAATCATATGTATATTTATTCTATATAATATAATTCTATTATATAGAACAAATGGCAACATATATTGCACCGCCAAAGTCTCTCATATTCTCTATGCATAATTTTAGGAGAAGTCTGTTCTACGGTTATATTAACGATACAACATTGACTGTCACCCAATTTGATGCTAGTGATTTGGAAGGACTTACGCTTGGAGCAACAGTTGCAGGTATTGGTGTAACCTTAGGAACCTATGTTACTGCAGTAGTAAATGCAAATACATTTACAGTATCATCATCGCAAACAGTAGGATCTAGTGGTGCACCTATTACACTATCTGCAATCCCAACTAGTCTACAATCTGTACAATCAGGTCTACAATCAAATGAATACCTTATTCGCGGTTCATTAAGTGGTCTTGAAAATTTTTCTGCATTAGTTTATAATCCTGGAAGACAAACTGCAGTGAATTATTATGATGCATATAATGTTGCAGTAAATGACTGGATTGCAAACAATTCATTAGGATTTACTTGGACAATTGTAAGAATTTATTCCGTCATGGATGCAGGTATTAATAATTCTGGAGTAATCCCTGCTACTGGGCCATCTGCTATTTTCTATGCAAAAATGGTAGATATTGATAATTATAATGCAGGTATAGACTCTTCTGGGCAATTTAATGGTGCACCCGTTTTTCCAGATAGTACTTCTATTTTATTTACTCTTGACCAAGATGGATATCCCATTTTTACACCGAGTAATACATTCAATTTGGATCCCAATTTTGCGGCGAATGTGCATGGACGTTTTCAAGCACTTAATATTAAAAAACAGTACGTTAGCATTCGTCAAACAGGTGCAGCTGCTACATTTCGTGTAGGAGACCCTATTTATTTGGATCCTCTAACAGGACTATTTAAAATATCCTATAATACTGGTAATGGAGACATTGTAAGCACAACAATCGGTATTGTATCTAGTGTAAACATACCTACAGCGAATGACTTTACATTCAATCCTTTTGGAGACTATAGAGCAGCAAATGAAGTAGAACCCCTCGGTGTTACAGGCCCTGTAGGTACATTTTTTTACATTAAACAGCAGGGCGTAGCTCCTGGTGACTCTCGATACACTTCTATCAGACCTGATAATTATCCATATCCTGTTTATCAAGTTATTGATCCTGCAGGTGATGCTGTCCTTTTATCATTTCATAATAATGCAGGTACAACAGGTCCTACAGGAACCACTGGACCCACGGGTCCTACAGGATCGACAGGATCCACTGGACCCAGTGGATCAACAGGTCCTACAGGTCATACAGGTTCTACAGGCACAACAGGACCCAGTGGAACAACTGGTACAACGGGTCCCACAGGTACAACGGGTCCTACTGGTCCTACAGGTAACACGGGTCAAACAGGTCCTAGCGGAACAACAGGAGCAACAGGTCAAACAGGTCCTAGCGGTCAAACAGGTCCTAGCGGTCAAACAGGTCCTAGCGGTCAAACAGGTCCCAGCGGATCAACAGGTCAAACGGGCCCCACGGGTCAAACAGGTCCCAGTGGAACAACGGGTCCAACAGGTCCTAGCGGTTCTACAGGTACAACTGGTCCCACGGGTCAAACAGGTACAACGGGTCCTACAGGTCCTAGCGGTCAAACAGGTCAAACAGGTCCCAGTGGAACAACAGGTCCCACGGGTCAAACAGGTCCTTTAGGAACAGGTCCAACAGGTCCCACGGGTCAAACGGGTCAAACAGGTCCTTTAGGAACAGGTCCTATCGGTCCAACAGGTGCATATGGTCCAACAGGTGCTGGTGGTGCACTTGGTAATTATATAACTCTTTACAGTACTTCATCGCAAAGTAGTTTTAATACAGCAAAAGCAATTACATTTAATAATATAGTCGGAAATCAAGGATTTACACAAGTTGGTACACAGATTTATGCAGGATATGGAGGTGTATATGAAATACAATTCTTAGGTCAATTGCAACAGTTACAGACTACTCAAGAGGCAATGACTGTATGGTTTCGTGTTAATAACCAAGATATTCCCTATTCTTCCTTCACAACTTCTATGAAAAACCCACCTGTAATTGTTATGCCCGCTACATGTACTACTACGCTTACATTAAATCAAGGAGATTATTTAGAAGTATACGCAAGATGTTCAGGAGGAAATAACACGACATTTCAAGCCATTAGTAATTCTGGTATACCCAATAATCCATCTGCTTTTCTATCCGTGCGTCAAGTAATGCATACATTATTGGGACCTAGTGGAACCACAGGACCTACTGGTTACACTGGACCTAGTGGAACCACAGGACCCACTGGTTTTGCGGATCGTTTTATAACACGTACTATTCAACCTTATGTACTTAATCCTCAGATAGGTGCATCACTTACTATCTATGTTGGAATTAATTTAGCATATATTATGGGAAATAGCGTTATAGTTGTTTCAAGTACTAGTTTATATAATTACTTTGAAGGTAGTGTATTTTGCTATAATTTTGATACTGGTTTAATGTGTATTTATAATATACAAAATATACATGGTACTTTTACTGATCAAAATGTAGTTTACAATGTGAATTTAGATGGTATCGATGGTCCTACAGGTACAACTGGTACAACGGGTCCAACAGGTCCAACAGGTCCAACAGGTCCTACAGGTCCTACTGGTGAAACAGGTGAAACAGGTACAACTGGTGAAACAGGAACCACAGGTACAACAGGTACAACAGGTACAACAGGTACAACGGGTACAACTGGTACAACTGGTACCACTGGTATCACGGGTACAACTGGCCCTACTGGTACAACGGGTACAACTGGCCCTACTGGAACAACGGGAACGACAGGTACAACAGGAACAACAGGAACCACAGGAACGACAGGTACAACGGGTACAACGGGAACGACGGGTACAACTGGTACAACGGGTACCACGGGAACAACAGGTACAACGGGAACAACAGGTACAACGGGAACAACGGGAACAACAGGTACCACAGGAACAACTGGTACCACGGGAACAACAGGAACAACGGGTCCTACTGGAACCACGGGTACAACAGGTACAACTGGAACCACAGGTACAACTGGTACAACAGGTCCTACTGGTGAAACAGGTACAACGGGTACAACAGGAACCACTGGTACAACGGGTACAACTGGTACAACTGGAACCACAGGTACAACTGGTACAACGGGTACAACTGGAACAACGGGTACAACAGGTCCTACTGGAACCACGGGAACAACTGGTACTACTGGAACAACTGGTCCTACTGGAACAACGGGAACAACTGGCCCTACTGGTACTACAGGTACAACAGGAACCACGGGAACAACTGGTACAACTGGTCCTACTGGTACAACAGGTACAACGGGAACAACAGGTACAACGGGTACAACTGGTATCACGGGTACAACTGGCCCTACTGGAACAACTGGTACCACAGGAACAACTGGTCCTACTGGTACAACTGGTGAAACAGGAACAACTGGTACCACTGGTACCACGGGTACAACTGGTATCACGGGAACAACTGGCCCTACTGGTCCTACTGGAACAACAGGTCCTACTGGTACAACTGGTACAACAGGAACAACGGGCCCTACAGGAACCACAGGAACAACAGGTACAACGGGTACAACTGGTATCACGGGTACGACTGGTCCTACTGGAACCACGGGTACAACGGGTACAACTGGTACAACTGGTATAACGGGTACAACTGGTCCCACGGGTCAAACAGGAACAACAGGAACGACAGGAACAACTGGTATCACGGGAACAACTGGTCCTACTGGTACCACGGGAACCACGGGAACAACAGGCACAACTGGTATCACAGGTACAACTGGTCCTACTGGTACAACTGGTGAAACAGGAACCACAGGAACAACGGGTACAACTGGTACAACTGGTCCTACTGGTACCACGGGAACAACTGGTACAACTGGTACAACAGGTATTACAGGTACAACTGGTCCCACAGGAACCACTGGTACAACGGGTATAACGGGTACAACTGGTATCACAGGAACAACTGGTCCTACTGGAACAACGGGAACAACAGGTCCCAGCGGATCAACAGGAACCACGGGTACAACGGGTCCCACGGGTACCACAGGAACCACAGGAACAACTGGTACAACTGGTATTACAGGTACAACTGGTCCCACTGGAACAACAGGAACAACAGGAACAACAGGCACAACTGGCATCACAGGAACAACGGGTCCCACTGGTGACACAGGAACCACTGGTACAACTGGTACAACTGGTATCACAGGTACAACTGGCCCCACTGGTACAACTGGTACAACGGGAACAACGGGTACAACTGGTATCACAGGTACAACTGGTCCCACAGGAACAACGGGAACAACGGGTACAACTGGTACAACTGGTATCACAGGAACCACTGGTCCCAGCGGATCGACAGGAACAACTGGTCCCAGCGGATCAACGGGTACAACTGGAACAACGGGTCCCACGGGAACCACAGGAACCACAGGAACAACGGGAACAACTGGTATCACGGGAACAACTGGCCCTACAGGAACCACTGGTACCACAGGTACAACTGGTACAACTGGTCCCAGCGGATCAACTGGCCCTACTGGTGACACAGGAACCACAGGAACCACAGGTACAACAGGTATCACGGGTACAACAGGCCCTACAGGAACGACAGGAACCACAGGTACAACAGGAACAACGGGTACAACAGGAACAACAGGTCCCACTGGAACCACTGGTACAACAGGTACAACGGGTACAACAGGTATCACGGGAACAACTGGTCCTACTGGTACCACGGGAACCACGGGAACAACAGGCACAACTGGCATCACAGGAACAACTGGTCCCACTGGAACCACAGGTACAACGGGTACAACAGGTCCCACAGGAACCACAGGAACCACAGGAACGACGGGAACCACAGGAACCACGGGAACAACGGGTACAACTGGTATTACAGGAACAACTGGTCCCACGGGAACAACTGGTCCCAGCGGATCGACAGGTACCACGGGCCCCAGCGGTACAACGGGCCCTACAGGTGAAACTGGTACAACTGGTACAACGGGTACAACAGGAACAACGGGTACAACGGGAACCACGGGTACAACTGGTCCCAGCGGATCGACAGGAACAACAGGAACCACAGGAACCACAGGTCCCACTGGAACCACTGGAACGACGGGTACAACTGGTCCCACAGGAACAACTGGAACCACTGGTCCCACAGGAACCACAGGTACAACAGGAACAACTGGAACCACAGGAACAACAGGTCCCACAGGAACAACAGGAGCAACTGGTACCACAGGAACCACAGGACCCAGCGGAACAACAGGAACAACAGGTACAACGGGTCCTACTGGAACAACTGGAACCACTGGACCTAGCGGAACAACTGGACCCAGCGGATCGACGGGAACCACAGGAACAACTGGTCCCACTGGTACAACTGGTACAACTGGATCAACGGGAACCACAGGAACCACGGGGCCCACAGGAACAACGGGAACAACGGGAACAACGGGTCCTAGCGGATCGACAGGTCCTACAGGTACAACAGGATCCACAGGAACCACTGGACCCAGCGGAACAACTGGTCCCACAGGTACAACGGGAACAACAGGCCCCAGCGGATCGACAGGAACCACTGGAGCAACAGGTACAACTGGTCCCAGCGGATCGACAGGAACCACTGGAGCAACAGGAACAACTGGTCCCACAGGTACAACTGGTACTACTGGTCCTAGCGGATCGACTGGTACAACTGGTCCTACTGGATCAACAGGTCCCACTGGAACCAGCGGATCGACGGGTACAACTGGTCCCACTGGAACCAGTGGCTCAACTGGTTCTAGCGGATCGACGGGTACAACTGGTCCCAGCGGATCGACAGGTCCCACTGGAACCACTGGCTCAACTGGTTCTAGCGGATCGACAGGAACAACGGGAACAACAGGTCCTACAGGTCCTACTGGTGAAACAGGTCCTACAGGAATAACAGGTCCAACTGGTTATGCTGATAAATTCAATACTAGTACAACTTCAAATGTATTATTAACTCCTGTTCTAAATGGCACTGTATCAATTTCGGTTGGAGCTCAATTAGCATATATTCAAGGAAATAGTGTTTTAGTCATTTCAAGTGTAAATGCAAATAATCGTTTTGAAGGTATGGTATCTTCTTATAATTTTGTTACAGGTGCAATTATAATCATGAATATTCAACAAATCTTTGGAGATTTTACTAATAGTATAATATACAATGTAAATCTTGATGGTATTGATGGTCCTACTGGTCTAACAGGTCCAACTGGTGTTACTGGTCCAACTGCCTATGCTGATCGTTTTAATACTAGTACAATGTCATCTGTAGTTATTGCTCCAGTGCTGAATGGTTCTATTACATTAACGGTTGCAAAGAGTCTTGCATACATGAAAGGTAACAGTGTAATTGTTATTTCTCAGAGTGATCCTGATACGCATTGTGAAGGTTTTGTAGATTCATATGGATATCTTACTGGTACTCTAATTATCAATAAAGTTCAACAAATCTTTGGTAATTTTACACCGTCTATGGTTTATAATGTAAATCTCGATGGTATTGATGGCCCTACAGGCCCTACTGGTACAACTGGGGCCACAGGAACCACTGGATCCAGCGGATCAACAGGTACCACAGGAGCAACGGGAGCCACTGGACCCAGCGGATCGACGGGAACAAGCGGAACCACGGGTACAACGGGTCCTACAGGAACCACTGGAACAACGGGTCCTACAGGAGTAACAGGAACCACTGGAACCACGGGAACAACTGGGTCCAGTGGTTCAACTGGATCCAGCGGAACAACTGGTACCACAGGTACAACGGGTACAACAGGTACCACGGGAACCACCGGTACAACGGGAACTACGGGTCCTACAGGCATCACGGGAACAACAGGTACCACGGGAACCACGGGTTCTACAGGAACCACAGGAACCACAGGTTCTACAGGAACCACAGGAACCACAGGACCCACTGGAACAACGGGACAAACAGGAACCACAGGAACCACGGGTCCTACAGGAACAACGGGACAAACAGGAACAACTGGTACCACGGGACCCACAGGAACAACTGGTCCCACGGGAACCACAGGTACAACGGGACCCACAGGAACCACAGGACCCACAGGAACGACAGGTACAACGGGACAAACAGGAACCACGGGAACAACAGGAACAACTGGAACAACTGGAACAACAGGTACAACTGGAACCACGGGACCCACGGGAACAACAGGAACAACAGGAACAACAGGAACAACAGGTACAACTGGAACCACGGGACCCACAGGAACAACAGGAACAACGGGACAAACAGGAACAACAGGAACAACAGGAACAACAGGTCCCACGGGAACAACGGGTCCAACAGGAACCACTGGACCCACAGGAACAACAGGACCCACAGGAACAACAGGTCCCACGGGAACAACGGGTCCCACAGGAACAACGGGTCCCACAGGAACCACAGGAACCACGGGTCCTACAGGAACAACGGGTCCCACAGGAACAACGGGTCCTACAGGAACCACGGGTACAACTGGTCCTACAGGTACAACAGGTACCACAGGTACAACAGGTACCACGGGAACAACGGGAACAACTGGTCCCAGCGGATCTACAGGTACAACAGGTCCTAGCGGAACGACGGGACCCACTGGAACAACAGGTACAACAGGTCCTACTGGTTACACTGGAACAACAGGTACAACAGGTACAACAGGTCCTACTGGAACAACTGGTACCACGGGAACAACAGGTACCACTGGTCCTAGCGGATCGACGGGTCCTACTGGTTACACTGGAACAACTGGTACAACTGGTACAACAGGTCCTACGGGTACAACGGGTACCACGGGAACCACAGGTACAACTGGTCCTAGCGGATCGACGGGTACAACTGGTCCTACTGGTACAACGGGCCCCAGCGGATCGACAGGAACCACGGGAACCACAGGAACAACTGGTCCTACAGGCACTACTGGTCCTAGCGGATCGACTGGTACAACTGGTCCTAGCGGATCGACGGGTACAACTGGTCCTACAGGCACAACTGGCCCTACTGGTACAACTGGTCCTAGCGGATCGACAGGAACAACAGGAACAACTGGTACAACAGGTACAACTGGTCCTAGCGGAACGACAGGCACAACTGGCCCTACTGGTACAACTGGCACAACGGGTCCCAGCGGATCGACAGGAACAACAGGTACCACAGGTCCCACAGGAGCAACAGGAACAACTGGTACCACAGGTCCCACAGGAGCAACAGGAACCACGGGTACAACGGGAATCACAGGTACAACGGGTCCTACTGGTACAACGGGTACAACGGGTACTACAGGCACAACGGGTCCCAGCGGAACAACTGGAACAACTGGTACAACAGGAACAACAGGTCCTAGCGGATCAACGGGTACGACAGGAACAACAGGAACAACAGGTACAACGGGAGCAACAGGAACAACTGGTACCACGGGAGCAACAGGAACAACTGGTCCTACAGGTACAACTGGTCCTAGCGGATCGACTGGACCCAGCGGAACCACAGGTTCAACGGGTACAACTGGCCCAACAGGTACCACTGGTATAACTGGTACAACAGGTCCTACAGGAACAACTGGCCCAACAGGTACCACGGGAACAACTGGTCCAACAGGTACCACGGGAACCACAGGTACAACTGGTCCTAGCGGATCGACAGGAACAACTGGTCCTACAGGAACAACTGGTACAACGGGTACTACAGGTCCTACAGGAGCAACGGGTCCCAGTGGAACAACTGGTACAACTGGTACAACGGGTACTACAGGTCCTAGCGGAACCACAGGTACAACGGGTACAACAGGTTCCACGGGAACCAGTGGAGCAACGGGCACAACGGGTACAACGGGTCCAACAGGAACCACTGGTCCTACAGGAGCAACAGGCCCAACAGGAACCACTGGAGTAACGGGCACAACAGGTTCCACGGGAACCACGGGAACCACTGGAGCAACGGGTACAACAGGAGCCACGGGAACCACGGGAACCACTGGACCCAGCGGAGCAACAGGAACCACAGGTACAACGGGTTCTACAGGTACAACGGGAACCACAGGTACCACGGGTACCACGGGTACCACAGGAACCACGGGAACCACGGGAACCACGGGTCCTACAGGAACAACGGGTCCCACTGGTACAACGGGAACAACAGGTACAACTGGTATCACAGGTACTACAGGTCCTACAGGTACCACGGGAACCACAGGAACAACAGGGACCAGCGGAACAACGGGTCCCAGTGGATCAACTGGTCCCAGCGGATCAACGGGTACCACTGGAGCAACGGGAACAACTGGACCTAGCGGATCGACAGGTTCCACAGGTACAACAGGTCCTAGCGGAGCAACAGGAACCACAGGTGCAACAGGAACAACTGGAACAACAGGTACCACAGGTGCAACAGGTACAACGGGTACCACTGGACCTAGTGGAACAACAGGAACCACAGGTACAACGGGTACAACAGGCACAACGGGCTCCACAGGAACCACGGGAACCACAGGAACAACAGGTCCTACAGGAGCAACAGGAGCAACAGGAACCACAGGTACAACGGGCCCCAGCGGAACAACAGGAACCACAGGTTCTACAGGCACAACTGGCTCAACAGGAACCACAGGAACCACTGGTCCTACAGGAGCAACAGGCTCAACAGGAACCACAGGAACCACTGGTCCTACAGGTTACACTGGTCCTACAGGTTACACGGGTCCTACAGGAGCAACGGGCCCTACAGGAACAACAGGTCCAACTGGTTACACGGGTCCTACAGGTTCTACAGGCACAACAGGTCCTACAGGTGCAACAGGTTCAACTGGTCCTACAGGAACCACTGGACCCAGTGGAACCACAGGCACAACAGGAACAACGGGTCCCACAGGTCCTACAGGATACACGGGTACAACTGGCCCCAGTGGAACAACAGGAACCACGGGTCCTACAGGACCAACAGGATACACGGGTTCAACAGGTGCTACAGGACATGCAGCAGTATACAATACGCAAACGACTACTGCCATTCCTCTTACAGTAAATACAATTGTTTCACCGATTGGGTTTGTAGTTGAAAAGAATCTTGCATATATCACGGGCAATGGTGTGCTTATTATTGGTGTAGCAAACCCCACAAATCGGTTTGAAGGTACTGTAGTATCTTATAATCCAGGTACAGGTGCTATATTAATTGCAGATCCTGTTAATATTAAAGGTACTTTTACTCAAGGTAATGATTTCTATAATTTATCACTCAATGGTATTGATGGAGCTACAGGTCCTAGTGGTTTAACGGGGCCTACTGGCCCTCAGCAGGCTGCTTCGCCATTATCAGTTGTTTCATACTATTTAGGAACAAATCAGACAATTCTAACGAATAATGATACGCCTATTCAATTTGATACATTCGATGCATCCAATTCATATGGTGTAATGAATGGATCATACAATACAAGTACATATAAATTTACAAATACAACTGGTAGAACATCTCTCTATTTTATTACTGCTGCGATATATACAGGTAGCGCATATTTACAAACAGTATTTAAGATTGTTAAAAATAATAGTACTGTATTTGCAGTATCTGCAATTAATACTGAAGCAGCTGGTTCTACCTCTGCAGTTGTAGTATTAAATCCAAATGATTATTTTCAAGTTATCTATGCTCAAGAAAGCGGATCTACACAATCTCTATTATCGGCGGGCAATTTGACACGTTTGACAATTACACAATTGGATAATGTAATGGGTCAAACTGGTCCTACAGGAACAACGGGAACTACTGGAACCACGGGCCCCAGCGGATCAACAGGTCCCACAGGAACAACAGGTCCCACAGGAACAACAGGAGCAACAGGTCCAACGGGTCGTGCTGGGTCAAATGGAACATCTGGTGGTCTTACATTTTACTTGAATTATAGCACTGGAAATTCTACTACTCCATTGACTGCAACTCAGCTTCAAACAATTACAGGACAGCCTATGCAGGCGCCTTCAAGTATTTCATATAATCCTACACAGACTACATCTGTCAGTTTATTATCACAGACACCCAATTTAGCATTACCGCAAACTACAATTACATTTACTACACCTGCTTCAAATAATAATGTACCCATTGTACAATTTGAAGTTGCTACAAATACAATTTCACCTGATGGTAGTCCCACTACTATTATTCGGCCTGGTATTTTTGAGTTGAATTTGTATGGAAAAGCTGATAATAATAATGATGTCAATAATCTTGGAATGCAATATTATTTATTGGGTAAAAATAATGGAAATTATACTAATTTAGTGGCAAATGGGTCAGATTTAATGTTCTTTTATCAACACCTGACTCCTGCTCAATTAACTATGAATTTGTATATTGCAAATCCAATTGATATTAGTGCATATACTTCATTGCACATTGTAATAACTTCGCGTAATATTAATAGTACTAGTCATGTTGGTCATATTTACTTCCAGAGTTCAAATACGTATTCTCATCTTCATACTACGTTTGGAGTTCCTGGTGTAACGGGTCCAACTGGTTCGACGGGTTCTACAGGGACCACTGGTCCTACTGGAACCACGGGAACAACTGGTACAACTGGACCCAGCGGAACAACTGGACCCAGCGGAACCACAGGTACAACTGGTCCTACTGGAGCCAGCGGAACAACTGGACCTAGCGGAACCACAGGAACCACAGGTACAACTGGTCCTACAGGAGCCACTGGACCCAGCGGAACAACTGGAACAACAGGAACCACGGGAACCACGGGAACAACTGGAACAACTGGACCCAGCGGAACAACTGGAACCAGCGGAACAACTGGACCCAGCGGAACAACTGGAACAACTGGACCCAGCGGAACTACTGGAACAACTGGACCCAGCGGAACAACTGGTACAACTGGACCCACGGGTACAACTGGAACCACAGGACCCAGCGGAACCACGGGAACCACGGGAACCACGGGAACTACTGGAACAACTGGTACAACTGGACCCACGGGTACAACAGGAACCACGGGAACTACTGGAACAACTGGAACAACTGGACCCAGCGGAACAACTGGAACAACTGGAACCACGGGAACAACTGGAACCACTGGAACAACTGGACCCAGCGGAACAACTGGAACCACGGGAACTACTGGAACAACTGGTACAACTGGACCCACGGGTACAACTGGAACAACTGGAACAACAGGAACCACGGGAACAACTGGAACAACTGGAACAACTGGACCCAGCGGAACAACTGGAACAACAGGAACTACAGGATCCACTGGAACTAGCGGAACAACAGGAACCACGGGAACTACTGGAACAACTGGTACAACTGGACCCACGGGTACAACTGGAACCACAGGACCCACTGGAACTAGCGGAACAACAGGAACCACGGGAACTACTGGAACAACTGGTACAACTGGACCCACGGGTACAACTGGAACCACAGGACCCAGCGGAACCACGGGAACCACGGGAACTACTGGAACAACTGGTACAACTGGACCCACGGGTACAACAGGAACCACGGGAACAACAGGAACAACTGGAACAACAGGAGCCAGCGGAACAACTGGAACAACAGGAACCACGGGAACAACTGGAGCAACAGGACCCACGGGTACAACAGGACCTAGCGGAACCACGGGAACAACTGGAACAACAGGTATTACTGGACCCAGCGGAACAACTGGAACTACTGGTCCTACAGGAACCACTGGACCTAGCGGAACAACTGGAACTACTGGTCCTACAGGAGCCACTGGACCTAGCGGATCAACAGGAACAACGGGAACAACAGGAGCAACAGGATCCACTGGAACCACTGGACCCAGCGGAACAACTGGTCCTAGCGGAACAACTGGAGCAACGGGTACAACAGGACCTAGCGGAACAACAGGAACAACTGGTGCAACTGGACCACTCGGTATCACGGGTCCTACTGGACCTATGGGTCAAATAGCGGTACTTGGGCTTAATTCTACCCTACAAACAATTAATACAACAAATGCAACAAGTGTTAACTGGAATTCTGCGGCAAATTTGAATTCAGTTGGAAGTATTGGTGGATTTTCTTATAGTACAAATACATTTACATATACTGGTACAACACCTATTGTAATTACTGTGCAATACAATATTATATGGAATCAACAGACTATTGGTGCAAGTTATATCTACTTCAATGGAACTACACAGTATGGTACAATGCAATATAACAGTTCAGTATTTAATAATTATGTAACACTCACTCTTGCTAATGGAAACAGTTTCTCAGTACAAGTACAAACTTCTTCAACGGGTTCAATTATTCAAACAAATTCAAATATTATTATTGCGAATTTAATTGTTGGTCCTCAAGGTTCTACTGGACCTGCGGTTTGGACAGTTAATAGTGATAGTAGTATATATTATAATGGTGGTAATGTGGGGATTGGTCTAAATAATCCAACATATAAGTTACAGCTTTTAACAGATAGTGCAGCTAAACCAGGTACAAATACATGGACAATTTCTTCAGACGAACGTCTTAAAGATAATATTATTCTTGCTGATAATGAACGATGTATTGAAATTATTAAATTAGTTCCTCTTAAACATTATAAATGGAAAGATAATGCATATACATTAGAACAAGTACGTGATCGTTCTAAGTTGGGATGGATTGCTCAAGATGTTGAGAAAGTATTTCCAAAAGCAGTTAATAAAAATCGGTTTATATATAATCAAGTGTTTCAAAATATAATAAATTCAGATGGTTCAATAACTAAAAAACTTATATCAGAAGATGTAATTGAAGATTGTAGGGAATTAAATTCAGATCAAATATATGCAGTAATGTATGGTGCTATTCAAAAATTAATTGCAAATGATGAACTAAAATCAATCCAACTTCAACAACAAGCAACTGATATTGCTATACTTCAGCAACAGGTAGCACAATTACTACAGCGATTTGCTTAATAACAATATTACATTAGGTATTAAATAATAATATATAGTTCCACTATAGTATATTATTTACTTTTTGGAATGACGAGCAGAACGGCGGGTAGGTTCTAAAGACATTTTATTGCTCTTCTTGGCTCTTCGTACTGTGCTTTTGCTGAATTTTGCTGTCATGCTTCCTAATAAATTACTTAATTCATTAACGGTACTTAACGGTTTACCTTTGAATGCGGCTAATTTAAACGGATTACCTTGTGATCTTTTCTGGCTTAATAAGCGCTGTCTTGTAGCACTTCTTGCTGAAACATGGGATGTATTAAGAGCGCGAATAAGGTTATTTACGCTTGCAGCATGTCCTCTATTGCGTGCTTGCTGACTTAGACGTGCGGCTTTTACGCCACTGTGACGATGTTTCTTCATACTTCCATGTCCAGCTCCTCTCATTTCTAATAACACTCTACAAAATAGTACTCCTCTTAGAAACTTTAAAAAATGTTTTTATATCATTGCTCGGAGGGTATGTCAGACGCAGTGTTGGATACATTAATTTTCTGAGCGGTTGAAGAATATTCCAGCGCCGCCATACTTCTTCTTTGCCGATTGTGTATCTCCATGGAAATCCCATTGGAGACTTTAAATGATTCCGTACACGATTATTTTGACATTGAATCCAGGTAGATTGTTTTTGAAGAAGTTTATGAAACATATTATGAACGCCTCGTGATAATAGTGCACAGTATATCAGCTCTGCCCAGGCTTCTGTTTCTGCCTCTACTTGATCAATACCGAGTGCTTGATTATCTAAACAACAGGAGTGCTGTAGTTCGTGAATAAGAACTCGTGTTGCATCTTCTGCGCGGTATATAACAATTGTTTCATGATTACAGGGATATGTATATCCTCCATTAATATTGTATGGTGTGATTGGCGAGTCGCCATTAGGCATTGCTTCAGGAAATTGCCGTGTATTTGTTCCAGCTAAGAAGAATATTTTGAATGGTTTTTTATGTGAATATAGACGTAAAATTCGCCCCCATAATCCCCACGGAATATCGTATTTTTGCAGAGGATTATCGTAAATAACATGTATTTTACCATATGCGCATTCAAGAACCGTACTGTTATTTATATTTTTAATCAGTGATTTGCGTACATTTGTTGGGTCAAATTCACTGTCTTTATTGCATTCTTCATGTAAGAATTTTGCATCTGAATCATTCCACTCACATTGGAACCATTGTGGTTCTTCTTTTTTAAATTCATTCTGTACAATATCTAATGTGATATTGAGTAGTGCCATCTTATCTTAATAGACAAATAGTCTTTATAAGCCGCTTTTATCACGGCTTTTATAAGCCGCTTTTACATAGATAAAACTGTCGTGCCAACTTTAAATGTACATGTTCCCATAGAATCGGAATGCGATAAGAAGTAACAAGTACCCATCCAGATCCCGATTCTACTTGCCATAAAATCTCCATAAGTGTCCCTTTCATTTTATTTGTAATCCACGGAGTTTCATAGATTGCCATAATCCAGTACATGATAACATCTGTCCATCGTAAATTGCGTTGAAGACAGATATAAATCCAATTACGAATATTGGTTATTTTATTAGGAGACCAATCAGCCGCCCATTCATTTAATGTACTTTTAAAGAATTCTAACCAGACATCTTGCGGTAATAGACCAGCTTTCTGTGTGTATTCTCGTAATAGATAATCTTCACCGACTACTGGAATTTCAAAACAGAAGTCACGAAGACGACTGCACAGCGGTAGTTCGGTAGTTAGTAGAATGACAAAATTGGGATATTGCTCTAGACATTCCTGTAATTGTAGCACAGATTCATCCGTTAATAGATGTGCATGATACAGAACTAGATAACGACTCTGAATAGGTGACGCCATTAAACAAACATCTTGTTGACCAGTCCAACGACTTAGAATGGATTGTAAAAATACTTTATCAGACATTGACATTGTTGCAGTGTCATATCCGAGATGCAATAATGATTCTTCATATGGAATTGTTTTTCCTGTAGGATCATCGTCTTCATCTGGATCGCCGCCATTGACTTGTTTATTAAGAAACCACGTTCCTTTTTTGATTTCAAATGGAACACCTATTTTATTTGCTTGTATTTTAAGGAATTCAAGGAGCTGTGTTCGCTTTCCAACACCTTTTGCTCCTCTCCACGCATAGCTGCAAGGCTGCGTCATTACTATTAATTGGATTATGTACTTTTAAGTTAAAAGTACGCACAGAATCTAAATAGGATATACTTAGATTAAATAACATGATTTTATCCATTCCATATAATCGTTTTGAAATTAATAATGTACAATTGCAGCAATTTACAAATGATAAATTTAACAGAAGTATTGCACTACTAACTTATAGTGATTCAATTGAATTCAAGGATATTACAATTTTATCACCTCCAATGAAAGTGATTCAGTATAATGCAAAGAATTCTACATTGCGTTTGGATGTATCTGAGCATATTGTGCTTCAATTGAAACTGTATACTTTTTACGAATATTTGACGAATTTACTATTTATGTATCAATTTGATTTTTTCGGTGAAAAAAATAAAACATATGATATGATTCGTCAGTGTTTTTATACAATTCTTAACAAATCGACGTTATCGCTATATATTCATCCGAATACAGTATTGAAATATTCTGAGAAAGATAGTCAGGGAGTACCTATATCAGAAGTAAAAGCGGGAGATATGGTTAGATGTATTATTCGTATTCAGGGTATTTCGCAGCTTATGGGAAAAGATGGGATGCGCTTGCGGTTGCATCATTATGTTCCTTATATTTGGAAAAGCGACAAGCGATAAAGCGACAAGCGATAAAAGCGAAAAGCTGATTAGAAATCAGCGATAAGCGATAAAGCGATAAAAGTGTCTAGAAATCAGCATCCAAAGCAAAATTCATCTTCTCTTGGTCAACTCCTACACCTGATTTCGCATAGCTCGTCACACGTTTTTCAAAGAAATTATCTTTGCCTTCCAATGAGATACGCTCCATAAAGTCAAATGGATTGGCCGTAGCAAATAGTTCACCATATCCTAATTGTTTTGATAAACGGGATGCAACAAATTCAATATACTGTGCCATCAAAGTACTATTCATACCAATCAAGTGGCACGGCAAAGATTCCGTAATAAATTGTTTCTCAATTTCAACGGCTTCAATGAGAATCTCATGTACTTTTTCTTTGGATAGTTTTCGCTCAATCTCTTCATATAAAGCACATGCAAAATCTGTATGAAGTCCTTCATCACGTGCAATGAATTCATTGGATGTCGTTAAGCCAGGCATAAGCCCGCGTTCTTTTAACCAATAGATGGCACAGAAGGAGCCACTAAAGAAGATGCCTTCCACTACTGCAAATGCTACCAGACGTGTAGCAAAGGATTCTGTGCGTGATTCAATCCATTTCTGTGCCCAATCGGCTTTTCGTTTGACACAAGGAATAGTTTGGGTAGCATGGAATAGGTCCAGTTTTTCTTGTTTGTCGTCAATATACGTATCAATTAAGAGTGAATAAGTCTGACTATGAATTGCCTCCATCATAAGTTGAACGGAATAGAATTGACGGGCTTCTGCCAATTGAATTTCATTCATGAATCGTGCTGCTAAATTCTCTTGAACGATACCATCAGAGCCTGCAAAGAATCCTAACACATTTTTAATAAAATATCGTTCATTTTCTGATAGTTTTACCCAGTCCTTTAAATCCTTCGCCAAATCAATCTCTTCTACAGTCCAGAAGACAGCTAGATGATCCTGGTATTTCTGAAATAGTTTTGGTTTTTCAATAGGAAATAGGGTAAAACGATGCGGGTTCGGTTTCAGAATAGGTTCCACAAATTCATCATTTGATTCTGCGCCATTTTTACTAGTATTTTGCATTACAAATGATTGATTGCTTGAGTCCATTCTGAACACGATATTAAAACCGGAGAAAAGAAATATGGAAGTTCTACATCACTTTTCTTGAGTTATTTTTATCAATTTTTATCGTATTCTATATTACAAACTCTAATTTCTAAATGTAACCGCACTCAACTGCCTTTGCCTCGCTTCCTTCACCCTCTATAAGAAATGGTTTTCCGCAACCTATAATCTGATTCTCTGCTGCAAGACGGTCACATTCTTCTTTAGGTGAATGAGGGTTCATTTGTTCTCCACTATTTCTAAAGATTCCATGACGAAAAATGCGGCAATTCAGCTCATTTCTGTGAACAATAATGGTTCCTTCACAATGAGGACAAATAAAAACATAGAATTCAAAATCAGACATACTAATATAAAGATAATTTAATTGTATTATTAAGAATGTCTACAACGGTACAAACTACAGTATCAGAATTTATATTATGCGATGGAGATAGGCTTATCAATACAAACCATATTCGTTGGATCCAAAGAATGTATGAGACTATGGAAATCTGCACTAAACAAACAGGATGTACATTAGGTAGGGATACTATTAAGGTTTCAAAATTATTACACCCTCAGTCTTATTCAAGATTAAATATCATGTTTAATGATCATTCAAGCTAAGTTCTTTATAGAATGCTCGCACTTTCGGATGAATTCGAAATGCTTTTTTGTCAAATGCATGAATATATAGTGCATCCAATGAAGTCACTCGTGATAATGCCACATAGGCCTGACCATATTCAAATGTTCCTAGGCCAACATCAACTAATGCACAATCCAAGGTAGATCCTTGACTACGATGGATTGTGATTGCATAGGATAAACGCAGAGGAACTTGGGTTCTACTAGCAAATGGATATCCTTCAATCCCCCATTCATGCGGTCCAATAAGTCTCTCCACGCCATTTACAAATTCCACATATGGCATACTAGATGCAGGACAGATGCGCATAATGACACCTCGTGAGCCATTGACTAGTCCCATATCAGAATCAATATTTGCACAGAGCATAACTTGTGCTCCTACACGCAAATCTAATTCTACCAGATATGGTGCGTCATTGTCTAACATGCTAATAGCCATTTGAAAAGCTTCACATTTCTCTTTAAAATCAATGGGTGGTTTTGTTAGTGTTATACTTGCTTTATAAGTGCAACTTTCACCTTGAAGTGCTTCTAGATTGGCACTATTAATCTGGTCTACTTCAAGACGACGAGGAAAGATTAGAGTGGGGCGGATTTTATTCTGTTGCCACGGTCGTTTGCATTTTTCTAGAATCTCACATGATTCTGGACTAAACAGACCTGCCCGTGCCTCCATAAGAATCTGTTGGAATACAGGATCTTTCTGGCGTTGAATAATGGTGAGCTCTAATATAGAAGTCACAGTTTCTTTCCAGGCCGCGCTTTCAAATGCAAACATACATTCTCCTTTAGAAACGGGAGGTAATTGATAGAAGTCTCCTACAAACAGAATTTGGATACCACCAAATGGTTTCGAACAGCGACGTATTTTCTTACCGAGATCATTGAGTTTATCGAGAAGATCAGGAGTGGCCATAGAGATTTCATCAATAACGAGGACATCAGTTGTTTTCCAGTTCTTCTTTGCTTTACCATTTTTAGAGATTTTTATATAGAGAGCATCTACTGTATCTTTACCAAGTCCAATACCAGACCATGAATGTAGAGTTTTTGCTTTATTGCCGAGAAGGAGCGCAGCACATCCAGTCATTGCACATAGCTGTACTTTACATAGTTTATGTTCAGGCAGTTCATTGTAGATAATAGAGAGTAAATAACTTTTTCCAACACCTGCAGGACCGAGTAACGCCATACTCTGTCCTTCAAGTAAACAATCAAATACTGCACGTTGTTCGTGTGTTAGAGTATCCAATTTGGATGGTTTTACTTCTTGTTCTTTTACTTCTTTTACTTCTTTTACTTCTTTTACTTCTTTTTTTTCATCTTCTGTCATAAATGTAGTTGCTTCATTGCGTGTTTTGAATAGTTTGAAAATAGCGCCAGGGAATTCATTGACTTGAATTTTTGCTTCTAGCCAATCTTCATAGATGCCTGGAATGCGACCTTTTGATACTGCATAGAATGTCATGTTTTACAGTTCAATCTAAAAAAAGAGATATCAATTTTTTATAGTAATAATGAATTTATTTACTAATCAATGCCCCAAAATTACTTTTTCCTGTTGCACGAATATGATCCATTGCTTCCTGATGCATCTTTTTCAACGCAGATACATCAACAGTACAATTAGCAGACAGAGAGTTCAACTTCTTAAGAATTGCGGTATGAGTTTCTTCAATCCGAGTGAATTCTTTGATGGCATTTTCAAAATCATCAAGGAGTTCCACATCACTTTCATTAGAGATACTCATGGAGTCCATGGATTCTGATACAGATTCCATTGTTTCAACTTCTGTGTCGGTATCCATCTACTTTAGATTTCAAATCAATTTTTTAGGTTCAGTGCTGAATGTATGGTGATGTCTGAAATGCAAAATAACTAATGGGTGTATGATAGGAAATAGTACATGTCATTGGAATTCCATTCACTCCTACGTAAGACATGAACCAATGTGGTGGCATAAAGAGGGCGTTGCCAGGTCGAAGAATGATATCAATATATTTCAAATCAGCCAAAAATGGTGTATCTTTCTGTGTAAAATCGGTGGGGAATTGATTGAGCCATTGAGCGGGTAAGAATGATTCCATTGTTTCGGGCATAATAGTAACATGCACTTCACCTTCTGGTACAAATAGACAGGTCCAGGCTACTGTTTTTTTCAGGCCCATATTTCCAGCCCAGCAGTGATATCGCGGGAATGTCCAGAAGCGATGATAGCTTAATACAGATGGATTAATCCATTTTGTAGCCCAAATAGCAATACCTGATACTGCTGCAATTCGTTCTGCTTGTGTGTATCGCCATGGACACGTAACTGATTTAACACTTTTCATCCATTCACTTAAAGTCATTTCATTAAAAACAGAAATGTGATCGTATGCGGGGCGTGTTAGAACATCTTCTTGTGTCCAAAAACTGCTAATCGGAATACTTCGTACTACTAATGGTAATTTTTCTCCGATTAGTTTGGGGATATGAGATTTCTGAGACCATTCAATTTGATTGATACGAAATTCACAGAGTGCTTGTTTATAAAAAAAGGTTAGAATGAGAATTATAACACTTGTGAGTAAAATAATCTCAAGCATACTATAGATTGACTGTAACAAAAATAATTAAGGAAAACACGTATATGACTCTCCCACTTATTAATGCTTTATAGCTCTCCTACTTATTAATGCTTTTATTACTTTTATTAATGCTTTATAACCCTTCGTGTCTTTCCTAATAATTTCTTAACAATGACAACATTACGTTTGGTTTTTCTGTGTTTCTTCATTTGTTTCTCAATTTGCGCTTTAACTAATCCATTGGATTCTACTGCTTCTACTGCTTCGCTTACATGACTGCTAGGAAGACTACCCGTTGTAAGAAGAATAATGACTTTATTCATCCATTCTTTTGGCAAAGAACCCGTCGAGAGTGCATGCGAGAAGAATGCCATTTCATTTAAAACATTTGTTTTAATGATTTCAATAACAACATCTTCTATTTTATCAACATTTTCCAAAGACTTCTTCTCATTGATTTCTGTAAATAAGGCCAACCACGCCGCCTTATATTCGGGTAAGAATGATTCAAAAATAAGTTTGGTATCCATAAGAAATCCATATCGAATACCAATCTGTGAAAATTGCGTATCTATATTGAAACTGTAGTTTTCCTCTTTTAAAACATAGTTCTCTAAAACGGCTGACTCTGCAATATCTTCCATAAGAACAAAACAACCGTATATATGATTTTGCACCTGTAATGATTCAATGCCATTTACCGATAATTGGGTTTTAACTACTTCTGCAATACGATCCATTTCTAAATAGATTCTGGATGTGATACTGTTAAAATTAAACACAGTATACAATACAATATAAACCTCCACCTATATCTTATTCTAATATGCAATGGAATTAGAATTCTCTCACGGTACAGTATCATTAAATGAAGAACAGATGCGGGTAGTAACAAGTCCTGTATCTGAGAATCAGCGAATTCTGGCTTCAGCGGGCTCAGGAAAAACAACCACAATTACATCACGTATTGCCTATCTCGTAGAGAATTATGGTATTAAACCCTCACAAATCCTCCTAGTTTCATTTAGCAGATCCGCAGCGCAAGAAATGATTCATCGTGTACATAAACTGATAGGAGAGGTAAAGATGTATGCGGGAACATTTCACGCATTATCTGCACAGATTCTAAAAGAACATGCAGCTATTCAGGATCAACCATTTTTAGATGAGCTTCCTTATCGTCTTGTAGCATGGTTGCAAACGCCGAACGGTAGAGAATGGGCGAAACAATTTCATACAATTATTGTAGATGAATTCCAAGACATTAATGAGATTCAATGGCGTCTTTTAATGGGATTCTATAAAGCACGAAAAGGAATTACGATTAGTATTGTGGGGGATGATGCACAGAATATTTATACATGGCGCGGTTCTTCCGTGAATTTTATTTTAGATTTTCATACTAGAATTCCAAACGTAATTGATTATCAGTTATGTCGTAATTATCGGAGTACAGAGGCGATTGTAACTATCGCAAATTCAATAATGAGTTTTATCCCCACTCTTCCCTATAAAGAAAAAATGGTAGCCCATATAAAGGGAGGGATTAAACCAGAAGTCCATTTTTTCTATCGTGCTACAGATGAATATGATTGGATTGTAAAGATTATTCAAAATATTCGGATACAGTATCCAACGTTTACGTGCGCGGTTCTGTCGCGATATAATTCAGACTTATTTAGAATGGAAGAGCGTTTTCATCAAAAGAAAATCGCATATAATTTATTAACGATACCCACTGAGAAGAAACAGAATATGCCGATTACATTAGCTACTATCCATGCATCGAAAGGATTAGAATGGGATGTTGTATTTTTTATGGGACTCAACGATGATGTATTTCCAAGCAGAAAGACAGATGAAGATATTATTTGTGAGCGTCGTTTATTCTATGTGGGTGTAACTCGTGCCAAAAAAGCATTATATCTATCTTATTCTAAATCTGAAAGGGCATTATCGCGGTTTGTTCGTGAAATCCCACGACCTTTCCTCACATTTTATAATATTACATCATTCAAGTTAAGTACAGTGGATTCTTCAAATGCAACAATGAGTTTATCAGATATGCTACAGGGATTTGATGGAGGCGACTGGTCCTATCTAAGAGGAAATGGCAGTATTCCAGAATTACTATTTGCAAAGATTCAATCTATTTATCCATTCGCGACAGAATGTGTAGTACCTGACTGGGTGAAACAGCACGATGTGCGTGAAACGTGGTATAATCTAATTCGTCTGGTAGCACTCAGAGTCTGTGCGTTACATCAAAATAAGATGGAGCAACTACAAACGCCAGACATTTCAGAAGCGCTCTTGACATTAAGAATCTATAAGGAAGACATTGATTTCTGGGAACAATATGAGCCTGAATTGGAGCATTTAGTTCACGTCTTGTTAAAACATGATCCGCAATTACCTGCAATTGATTATCATCAATTACAAACATATGTTTATATTAAACTCCCTCATTTGAAATGGTCAACAGAAGATATGTCACACGCACTTGTAATTATTTCAAAGATTAGAGGGCAACTTCGTCCATTAAGACACCGAGGATATGATCTAAATGAATTTACATTCGGTGTGGTACGTAATTCTGTACCGACTGAACTACGCCCAGAGGTCCTAACTAGCTGGCACAACTTCATAGATAAAACGAAAAAAACACACAGCATCCTAGGAGATATCTGGCGTATTGCTGCCATACCATCCATTATACAAGGGCGAAATATCCCGTTATATCAATATAACACGGTTGAACAACAAATTATATCAGAGGAGCATCAAGCACTTGTTAAGATAATTGAGAACGCGTTGCCATTATGGATTATATCAGAAGAAAATCCCGTATTTCATTTCATTTTTGAAGAAAAAGGAATGCGTTCCATTTTATTTGATATTATATCAGATGCAACGGCATATCAACTATATTTTAATGAGTATATGCCGTCTAATAATGATAAAATCTTATTATTATTAAAAGTATATTTATATGAATGTATATATCATAAATCGCTAGAATCAATTGGATTTGTTAATCTTTCAACGGGTTCAGTAATACATTATGAGATTACGCCTACCATACGGGAGCAGCTCGAGCAGATTCTGAAATTCCTACAAACGAAGTATAATCTGTATTCGACGGCGCACGATTTAGTACAGCAGCCTTCATAGCCTGCCTACCCGTTAGAGCTTGTTTAGTGGGTTGTACCCTAGGAACTCCTCCATGAGGCATGGGTTCTCCTCTTGGTAGACCACCAGGTAGGGCATAGTACTTCTCTGCGCCATAACGGTCCTGTTTTGTGGGATTTCCAAAAAGGCGACTACTACGTTCCATATATGCCTGATCATTCTCTGTGCGACAGTTATATGTCTCGTGACGTAATAATACTTTGGGCATAGCTAGTTCGGAAATGAATGCATTACTGATAGGGGTTCTGTCTGGAACGGTAGTGCCAGCAACATACATATTACTATCTTCTGATGGAATGTATTGTGTATTAGTGCACCAGCGATCCAGAGGATGATCTAATGTCCGTAGTACTGATTCATCATCAATCGCTGCGGAATAACGACCAGGTGGATATACAGAACCTCCACTCGGGAATACCATATTCTGTGGAGGCATGGGTGCTTCCACGGGAGGAGCAGATGTGACATAGTTTTTACAGACTTTAACTAAAGGACGAAAATCCATAGGTAGTCCAACTTTCTGTTGAGGTAGGATGCGACGTATAATAAGACCAGGATCATTATGACTTTTTAGGCAAACAGGTGGAAATAGATTACCTTCTACATTTTCAAATGGATATTGACTTGAATGGGATGATTGGCTCATTATCTGTATGTATAAAAGTATTTTATTTCTCCTCTTTTTTACTTAAATAAATATAAGGCAACTCATTTTGATTCTTAGGAAGTGGAACACTTGGAACGAGAGACCAATTATCAGCTTGATTAATAAAACCAACTTCTTCATCAATCTGAAATGTGGCATTCCATTCATTTACTTCATATTGAAAAGGTAGATAGAGCCATGCAGGTGTAATTGCAGGGTCATCATAATAAATCTTAATATTTAATCGGTCTAATTTACCGAGTGTATTCTCAAAAATACTAGGATTCTGTATAAGTGTCTGTGAAATACCAGAATCACCTACATTTGCCATAAGAATTTTGGCAGCAATTAATTTGATTTGACCCGTCGTATCATTTCCAATTGCATAATTTTCATTCATAGCAATATCCATATTATTAAATCCCTGTTCATCATTAATTTGCATAAGAAAGTTTAATGCTCCTGAAGCATTATACTGTAAAATTGTACTAACAATGTTATATTGATTTGCTTGAATATTAACAAGACCTAGGCGATATGTAAGCGTTCCTATTACACTATTCACAGGCAATTCTGAATACCATTTTGTTAACAGTTTATTAATATAATTGCAGCATAATGTAGAGCATACAGAAGATGGCGTGGATGCGGCCATTATATTTGTAATTTGGTTTGTTGAATCTATTAAATCAGTTAGATTAGTTAGTTCAGTTTGATTTAATGTGGTTATTTCAGGCGCACTTATGACAGGATCAGATCCAGTTATCGCGGATGCAGTAGCACCTATCGCAGCCATACCAGGAACATATGCAGTAGCGGCAGTTACAAATGAAACAGGCAAACTCTGATTAGAAGTATATGCACGTGTATCAATTATCTTCTGCGGTAATACATTTGTATATTTGGTAGATACATACATATGATGATTCATTGCAATTGATTTATTAACACTATTTATTGTTTCATTTGTATTATGTACAATTGAATAATAGGTAGAAAGTGTACTATGATAATCTAAAAAGTTCCTAAAACTCATAATAGTTCCTTCATAATTTCCATATATACCACCAATTGAACTTCTGTATTCAAACATTGTTGTAAAATCTAAATCTGCGTGTAAATCTGTCATATTAAACGTAGACTCATTCGTAATATGATTATCGCCGCCTCCATATTTATAATCTGTTACAAGTGCATATTGTCCAAGAACAGTACTCATATTCGTTTCAAGATGTTTATAAATAGCGGAATATATAATTGAATTATTTTTCAGAGTTGTAAATGAACCAGGATTAAGTGATGCCAATGCTAATTCACGATTCGTTACAGTTTGGCATTGTTTACTAATATCACGTTGAATAGAGGTGTGAATCTGATTATGAATAGTTGTAAACCGACTTTCATTTTCATTATATTTCCAAACATAACTATTAATTGGACGTATTTCAAATGTTAAATGCTTACGAAATGTATCAAGTGCTCCCTGATATTCTTGGCATACTGTATAGTAATAATCACTGTCAAGTCCTTCAAATATTCCCAAAAAACGTTCGCGGATTTCTGCATAGTTCTGTAAAAATGGTTCAGCCAATCCTGTTGCCAGAAGTTCTTTTATTACAGGATAATAATATGCGACAAATGCAGTTCTGTCTGTAATTTCACTTAATCCATTAATATGTTGTTGTGTATAGTATGTATTCATAATGGCTTCTTTAGTAGGTTTATTAAGACGTCGTCCCGTTTTAGAGAAAAAGTTATCACCAGGTTCATTGAATAAAACAGACACATCCCGTGTATTCACAAATGTATCCCTAAATTGTGGATAAGATATAATATTCAAAGGCGGTGTACACGAACTTTGAAACGTGAGCTCATCTGCTAATTGAGAATTTGTATAGAATCCATCAGGAACGGAAACAGTTGTCAAGAGATTCTGCCCTACTGCATTTACACGACCAAATTCATACATAGCGACAGTATTACTTGCGGGAGTACATGTTGTAATGGAAATACAGGTATCAATACAATCGCCTGGAATACCGTTTGCAAGCATATCTTGTACGAGACTGCTTATAAATAAATTAGATGCGGATACACCGTTTGAATTGTTTGGAAAAGAAAGCTGCACAAGCTGAAATTTCGTTACATTTTTATAAACACGTGGTAGTTTTATTTGAAAGTTATAAGGTGTTGGAAATACAGACTTGTCACGATTAATAGATTTCATTGAAAACAGACTTGTTTTTGTAGTTCTGGGCGGAGCTATATATTCATAATTTTCAAGAGATGATATATTGTAAGAATCCCATGGTGCTCCTGGTGCTTTACTTAAATCATTCTTAATTTTTGATGCAGATACAGGCATACGGAGAATTTCATAGCGTGGATCTTTCACATCTTTAAAGTCTTCTGATTCAGAATCTGATGAATAATCAGAATCCGATGAATATGAAGCATATGGTTCATACATTCTAACACGGATTAAGTTATTTTCTTTATGCTACATATACTTTTTATAACGCTTATTAAGTGTAGAAAAATAATCGTTTAATATAAAGCAAATTACGTATAGAAGATAGAATGAGTGATATCTCAGACGTAAGAAACAGAAGTAATGTTAAAACAAATAATGCAAACGCATTTAATCCTAACGTTGCAAATCCTTTCTTGGTAACAACATATGCAGGACCAAGTCTTGCCGCTTATGCCAAAAATCAAGTGGTGAATGATATCTCTTCAATTATTTCAACAATTGAAGGAAGTTTAACATCTATTATAGATTTTACAGATTATTCTTTATCTATTTCATCCATTGTGCCTACTAATGTAGATCCAAACAAAATAATTACAATTGGTACTGCAAATGCAACTCCTAATGCGAGAATAATACGCCTTACTGCATTAAATGAAATTAAATTTAGTAGTCCATTGACAACAATATCAGGTACTATAAAAGCAAATACAATTTTAGCAGATTATATAAATGTGCGAAATCTGAATTTCTCAACCGCTACAGGTTCAACCATTCAAGTGTTTAATTCGGAATCAAATACAATAAATAGTCAAAATCTAGCATTCTCTACTGCAGTTGGCTCTTCTATTGTAGCAGAATATATAAATGTGCGAAATCTGAATTTTTCAACAGCATCTGGGTCAACCATTACAGTATTTAATTCTGAATCAAACACGATGAACAGTCAAAATATATCATTCTCTACTGCAGTTGGTTCTTCTATTATTGCAAATTTTATAACAGTACAATCAACAATTAATGCATCTACATTAACAGTAAAATATATTGCATTTTCAACTATATCAGGTTTAATGATTACAACGAACAATCTGGCAGTAAACTCGACATTGACAGTATCAATGCTTAATGTTTCTACCATTGCTTCACAATTTATTAATTTTTCTACCTTAACAGGTTCAACGATTACAAGCAATACACTTCGAGTAAACTCAACGTTGACAGTTTCTACTCTAAATGCATCTACCATTGCTTCACAGTTTATTAATTTTTCTACCCTAACAGGTTCAACTATTACAACAAACAATCAGGTTGTAAACTCAACACTGACAGTTTCAACTCTAAATGTCTCAACAATCACTTCACAGTTTATTAATTTCTCTACCCTAACAGGCTCAACAATTACAACCAATAATCAGGTTGTAAACTCAACACTGACAGTTTCAACTCTAAATGCATCTACTATTGCTTCACAGTTTATTAATTTTTCAACC